>Ga0172372_10003063_pt1 | contig 24889 bp, 22 predicted proteins | sample LakKiv5m_2_FD_114544 | JGI IMG/M metagenome (GOLD analysis project Ga0172372, IMG submission 114544) | Freshwater microbial communities from Kabuno Bay, South-Kivu, Congo - kab_092012_9.5m | ecosystem: Environmental > Aquatic > Freshwater > Lake | place: Democratic Republic of the Congo...
ACGCGATGGCCACGCTGGGCTGGAATGTGATTTCCGTCCCGAACGGCCACGACTTGCAGGCCGTTTATCTCGCGGTCGAGCAAGGCATCGCCGCCGCGAAGGCAAACCCGAAGCAGCCCGTTTGCCTCTGGGTGAAGACCGTGAAGGGCATCGGCATCAAGGCCACCGTGGAAAACTCCGCCGGCGGCCACGGCTTCCCGCTCGCGAACGGCGAGAAGATTCCTGACTGGGTCACGGAGCTTTACGCCGGCGACACCGCGCCCGCCGAGTTCGTCGCGTGGGGCGCTGCGTTGCGCGCGGATTGGGAGAAGAAGGAAGCCGACAAGAAGGCGAAGGCCGCTGCCGCCGCCGCTTCCGGTGCGCCCGCCGCGTCGGCAGTGAAGAAAGACAAAGTTCAAGCCGGCCTCGCGAAAGGTGCCGTCCGCGCCGCGATGGACGGCCTGCCGGTCTTCTCCATCTCCAGCGACGTGCAAGGCTCCACCGGCATCAGCGCGTTCCAGAAGGCGCTGCCCGACCGCTTCGTCGAGGTCGGCATCGCCGAGGCGAACATGGTCAGCGTCGGCGCAGGCTACGCGAAGTCCGGCTACATCCCCATCGTGGACACCTTCGGCCAGTTCGGCGTCACGAAGGGCAACCTCCCGCTGACGATGGCCGCGCTTTCGCAGGCCCCGGTCATCGCGATGTTCAGCCACATCGGCTTCCAGGACGCCGCCGACGGCGCGAGCCACCAGGCCACGACCTACCTCGCGGCGCTCAGTTCCATCCCGCACACCTGCGTCATCATGCCGAGCTGCCCGGACGAGGCGGAGTCGCTCATGTATCAGGCCATCCACCGCTATGCTGCCGACCGCGCGGCGGGCCAGGACGGCGAGAGCTACATCTTCTTCGTCGGCCGCGAGAACTACCCGATGAGCTGGATTCCCGGCGCGGCGTATCCGTGGGGCAAGGCGCAAGTCCTCGCGCAGGGCACCGATGTCGTCCTCATCGGCTGCGGCGTGCTGCTGGACAAGGCCATTGCCGCCGGCAAGAAGCTCGCCGAGCAGGGCGTGAAGGCGACCGTCATCAACAACCCGTTCATCAACCATGTGGACATCGAAACCATCGGAGCTGCCGTGAAGGCCGCCGGTGGCCGCGTCGTGACCATCGAGGACCATCAAGTTGTCGGCGGCATGGGCGCGCAGGTCAGCCACGCGTTGAGCCGCGCGGGCATCGCGCACCGCATGACCTCGCTGGGCATCCCCGGCGAGTTCGGCCAGAGCGCCTACCTCGCCGAGGAACTCTACAAGCTCCACGGCCTCAGCGCCGACAAGCTCGTCGAGTCCGCGTTGGACTTGGTGAAGTAACACGAATGAACTCTTCGCGAACGGCCAGGGCGGCGACGCTCTGGCCGTTCCGCTTGAAACGGGAAACCACTAACCGGCACTGACTCGCGCTAATGAAGGCGTGCAAACAACTCGGCCGCAGTTTGAGCCTGTCCGCTACGGCGTCGCCTTCTCCCTTCGCGCAGCGAGGGGAGAAGGTAGCCGCAGGCCGGATGAGGGGAGGGGCCGCCAACGCCGGCGCGGCCAACCCCTCACCCCAACCCTCTCCCCTTTCTGCGAAAAGGGAGAGAAACAACGGCGCGAGCGCCGCGATTTCAGCCCTAGAACCCGTGCCGGCGACTTGCAGTCGCCGGGTTGCGGGTAGCTTCGTCCAAACACGCTCGAACGGCTGTTCCCCACGGACGGCGACTACAAGTCGCCGGCACAGGTTCATGGGTAGGGAGACTGTGTTCGTGCGCGAAGGTGGTTTGCTTGAACTCTCGTTGTGTTCGCGTCATCAGGCTGCCGAACAGTTCATCGCCCCACTCATTCCGGTTTTCCTCCCATCGGTGCGGGTTAGTGCCGGTTAGTGGTTCCTTTGACTTCCTCCTCCCATGTCCAAAATCGTCGGCATTGACCTCGGCACCACCAACTCGCTCGTCGCGACGGTGGATTCCGGAATCCCCTACGTCATCGCGGACACCGATGGCCAGCGCCTCTGCCCGAGCGTCGTGCACTTCCCTGCTGCCGAGGCCGCGCCGGTTGTCGGTCACGCCGCGAACCGCGTCCGCGCGCTCCATCCCGCCACCACCGCCTACTCGGTGAAGCGCTTCATGGGCCGGCGCGGCGCGGACATCGCGCGCGAGGAGATGCTCGTCACCTACCCCGTGTGCGGCGAAGGCGCGGGGCCGGTGACAATTCCCATCCACGGCCGCGATCTCACGCCCGAGGAAATCTCCGCCGAAGTCCTCAAGAAGCTGAAGCTCGCCGCCGAAGCCGACCTCGGCGAACCCGTCACCCGCGCCGTCATCACCGTCCCCGCCTACTTCAATGACGCGCAGCGCAACGCCACCAAGCGCGCGGGCGAACTCGCCGGCTTCACCGTCGAGCGCATCGTCAACGAGCCGACCGCCGCCGCGCTTGCCTACGGGCTGGACCGGCTCAAGGAGCATTCCAAGATCGCCGTGTATGACCTCGGCGGCGGCACGTTCGACCTCTCGATTCTCGAACTGAACGCCGGCGTCTTCCAAGTCCTCGCCACCCACGGCAACACCCGCCTCGGCGGCGACGACCTAGACAAGCGGCTGGTGGATTTCCTGGCCGAACGCATCAAGGCAGCGGGCGGTCCCGACCTCTGCGACGTGCTGCGTGTTGCGTGTTCCGTGTCGGCCGAGGGCGCAACGGACTCCACAACACGCAACACGCAACACGCAACACTGGCTCGTGTTCGCGAAGCCGCCGAGGCCGCCAAAATCCGCCTCTCCACCGAGACGGAAACCGACCTCTCCCTCCCCTTCCTCACGCCGGACTTCAGCTTCAGCCACCGCCTCACGCGCGACGAACTCGAGCGCCTCACGCGCGACCTCATTGAGCAAACCCGCGCCCACTGCCTCCGCGCGCTCGCCGACGCCAAGCTCGAAGCGCGGCAGCTCGATCAAGTCATCCTTGTCGGCGGCCAGACGCGCATGCCCCTCGTGCGCCGCCTCGTCAGCGAGTGGTTCGGCTGCGCGGAGTTCGAGGAAGAGCGCGGCAGCCTGCGCCTCGGCGACAGCTTCCACGAGCGCACCGGCCCGTTGCTCAACACCTCACAAAACCCCGACGAAGCCGTCGCCCTCGGCGCGGCGATTCAAGCCGCCATTCTCAGCGGCGAATTCAAAAACCTCCTGCTGCTCGACGTCACGCCGCTCTCGCTCGGCCTCGAAACCTTCGGTGGCTTGATGAACGTCATCATCCCGCGCAACAGCACCATCCCCGTGAAGGCCGGCGAAGTCTTCACGACAGCCGTTGACCACCAGCGCGAGATGCTCATCCATGTCCTGCAAGGCGAGCGCGAACGCGCCGCCGACAACTGGAGCCTCGGCCAGTTCGCCCTCGCCTTCGAGCGCGCCCCGCGCGGCGTGCCCCGCGCCGGCGTGCAGTTTGAGATTGATGCGAACGGCATCCTCCACGTCCTCGCCCGTGACCTGAAGACCGGCGCGCAGCAGGTCGTGGAAATGAAATCCGCCGTGGACGTGGCGGACGCCGAGGTGCAGCGGATGGTCGAGGAATCCGTCGAGCACGCCTTCGAGGATTTGACCGCGCGCCGCTGGATTGAGGCGAAGCTGAAAGCGCAGGAAGTCCTCACCGCCGCGCAGTCCGGCCTCGCCGAGTGCGGCGCGGAACTCGACGCCGCCGCCCGCGCACAAATCGAGTCCGCCCTCGCCGAGTTGCAAGCCGCCCTCGCCACCGAATCCCCCGCCACGAAGACCGGCGACGTGGCCCGTCTCAAAGCCGCCCACACCGCCCTCGACACCGCCACCCAGCCCCTCGCCGACCTCCTCATGGACAAGGCGATGGAAGCCATGCTCCGCCAGCGCGGGGCCATCGGCTGAACGCACCGACGGCGATGCGCCTCTTCTCCCTCTCCCTCATCGGGGGAGAGGGCGGGGTGAGGGGGGTGGCCGGGTTGTGTCATTGGTGCGCCGAATATGCCGACTCGCCGGCCCGCCCCTGAACTTTCTGTTACCCGTCTCCAGACCGCAGCCGCACCCTCGCCCTAACGCTCTCCCCCGATGGGGAGAGGGAACCGGCCTGGGTTATCGGTGAATTCTCCCGCTTGACGTGTCCTAAGTGTTCTAGTAACACTAGAACACTTAGATGCTCCCCTTCGCCGTCACGTTGCAGTCCGGCCAGCCCGTTTCGGAGCAGGTCGTGTATGCCGTGAAGCGCGCCGTCGTGGCGGGGCAGCTACGGCCCGGCGACGCCTTCCCCTCCGTCCGCGCCCTCAGCCAGGAGCTGCGCATCAACCCGAACACCGCGCACAAGATTGTCGCCGCGCTCACCGCCGAGGGCCTACTCGAAGTCCGCCCCGGCATCGGCACGCTGGTGGCCGAGGCCCCGGCGGCGTCGCGCGAGCAGCGGCGGCAGTTCCTCGCGGACGAGGTCGAGGCGCTCGTCGTCGAGGCGCGCAAATACGGCCTCGAACTCGGCGACGTGCAGGACGCCGTCGCCAAGCAGTGGAAGAAACTTTCCTGAACCGCGTTGTGAAAGTTGCCCAGCCAAACCGAAGCGGCCCGCGAATCACGCGAATGGACGCGAACGAAACCGCGACGCGCTTCTCCTCCCTCTCCAAGAGCCGGGGATTGGGCAGGAAGATTTTGGGCAGGAAAATGCAGGCAGAAATCTTCCTGCCCATAATTTTCCTGCCCTCTGCTTCTGGTTCATGGTCCCAATGCGCGGCTTGCGGGCCGTTGGTTCTCTCCCTGAACCGCCCGATGAGAGACCCCAAAGATTCAGGAAAGACAAAGATGGAAACCCAAAGATTGGGGGCGGACAAAGATTCAGCTTCGGCATCTTTGTCTTCCCTGAATCTTTGGGGTCTTCATTTCGGCTCCCTCCCACCTCTGCATTCGCGTCATTCGCGGGCAATTCCATCTCCCCATCAGTGCCGGTCAGTGCCGGTTAGTGGTTCTCCCCTCTCCCCATGAACGCCCTCGAAACCCACGCCCTCACCAAGCGCTACGGCCGCAAGACCGCCGTGGACGCCCTCGACCTCGCCGTGCCCGAGGGCAGCATCTGCGCCTTTCTCGGCCCCAACGGCGCGGGCAAGACCACCACCATCCAGCTCCTCATGAACCTCCAGCCCGCCGATGCCGGCGAGGCCGTCGTGCTCGGCGTGCCCGCCCCGCGCCTCGGCCCGCGCGAGTTCGCGCAGGTTGGCTACGTCTCGGAGAACCAAGAGCTGCCCGAAGGCATGACCGTGGCCGAATTCCTCGCCTTCTGCCGCCCGCTCTACCCGACGTGGGACGCCGCCTTCGAGGCGCGGCTGTTGAAGCAGTTCAACCTCCCGCTGGACCGCAAGCTCCGCCACCTCTCGCGCGGCATGAAGATGAAGGCCGCGCTGCTCGCCTCGCTCGCGTATCGCCCGCGCCTCGTCGTGCTGGACGAACCTTTCAGCGGCCTCGACCCGCTCGTGCGCGACGAGTTCATCCGGGGCCTGTTGGAACTGGCGGGCGAGGGCGGTTGGACGCTTTTCCTCAGCTCGCACGACATTGACGAGGTCGAGCGGCTCGCCGACCGCGTGGCGATTCTGGACGAGGGCAGGCTGCGCGTGAACGAGACGGCGGAGTCGCTGCAAGCCCGCTTCCGAAAAGTCGTCGTGAACTTCCCGCGCGCCGTGCCGCCCATCGCGGAGCCGCCGCCCGGCTGGCTGCACGTGGAAACCAGCGGCGCGCACCTGCAATTCATCGCCACCGACTACCAGCCCGCCGCGCTTGACGCGCAACTCCGCGAACGCCTCGGCCCGCCGGCGGACCTCACCGCCACCCCGCTCTCGCTGCGGGAAATCTACCTGGCCCACGCGCGGGCCTTCGCCGCGAAGGAGGGGAAATGAGGGCCACGAAGAAGCACAAAAGGCGCAAAGATCCGGCACAGTCCATGACGCGCGCCGTCTTCCCAATCTCCCATCTCCCACTCCCCACCTTCGACTCCTCCCCTGCCGCATGAGGACCGTGCTGCACATCTTCCTGAAGGACGTGCGCCAGATGCGCTGGACGCTCGCGCTCTGGCTCGCGCTGCTGGCGGTGCAACTCAACTCGGCGCTGTCCGACAAGCAAGCTCGGCTCTCCGACTTGGGCATCCTTCAAAATGCCGGCGACCCAAACGGAATCCCCGTGTGGACGCTCCTGCACTGGCTTGGCTTGGTCGTTGTGGTGTTTGAAGTCGTGCTGGCGGAACGGCCCTTTGGCACCGGCCCGTTCTGGAAGACCCGCCCCATCGCCCGATGGCAGATGGCGACAGCGAAATTCCTGTTCATCGCCGGCTTCACCGTGCTGCTGCCGGTGCTGGCGGAACTGGCCGTTTGGCACGGGCAAGGCATCTCATGGCGGCTGACGCTGGGCAACTCGTGGCTTCCGCTGCTCGAACAAGCCTACGTGGTGAGCTGGATGGCGTTGCTCGGGGCGATGTGCGGGCGGCGCAGGTGGGAAGCCATCGTGCTCGCGGTGCTCGCGCTGGCCGCACCGTTCGGTATGTGGGCGCTGTATGGCTTGGCTGCCACTCTCGGTAACCGGATACTTGGAGTTCATGGCCTCTGGCGCACAGCATGGGAAAGCCCACCGGACTACTTGATGACTTCGCCGGCGTTTCTCCTCTCGACGATATTCGTGATGGGATGCCTGCCGACGGTTGTTCTCGCTCTCGCTGGAGCGGTCGCTTACGTGCAGCCACGGCGCGGGCGCATTCTCCAGTGGCTCGCGGTTTTGACCGCGATTTGGCTGATGACCCCGCTCCCGCTCGATATGTATCGCATCAACAGCGGGCGGTCTTACCGCGACGCACTGGTCCACTCCTTCACCGCCCGCGAAGCCGCGCTGACGCTGGAATGGATAGCTCCCTTGAACACGCAGGCGCGTCAGTCTGGCGCTGGCTTGAGAGCAACGATTCGGTTGCCCGAGTTGCACACCACTGCCAGTCCGCACGCGGTGATGGAAGGCTGGTATGGCTTCACCTTCTTGCGCTTGGTGCGGGCGGTTCCCGAGGAGGCGCGGGGCTACCAACCTCACTTTTCCCTTCCCGACCAGAACCCGAGGCGTTTCGGCCATCATGTGCCGCAGCTCGACTCCGACCCGTTCATAAACCGCGCGCTGACGCGAACCAATGGCCTGCTCGCATCCGCGCTGGGCCGGCACACCGCGCTCAATCCCGTCACGCCAGCCAGCGAGCCGCGCGTGAGCTTGGTGTGGGAGGCGGACCGGCCGCTCACGAACTTCACCCACGCCACGCCGCAGTGGCGCGTCGCGATGATCGAGTCCGAAGTCCGCATCGTGGGCCGGCAACCGTTCGCCGAGTATCGGCGGCTGCATCCGGTCACGAAGGCGGAGCCAGTGGAGGCAGCTGACCCGCGTTACACCGTCACGTTGCGAGTCAGCAGCCTCGGACTGCTGGATGAACTCGGCGGCGTAAAGGACGACTGGGACACGCTCGCACCGCGCAAGGCCGTGCTCTGGCACCCGCAGCGGCGGGAGTTGCTGCTGCCCGCCACCAGCGCGACCCATCAGGTAGCCAATTTCGGCGTGCTGGCGTTGTCCACGCTTCTGCCCGTCCGCGTCACGAGCTACGCCAATCAGTTCCCGCACACACCAAAGGGCAAGGAGCCGCAGCCCGGTGCGCCCGGCCCGGAATGGTTCGCCGAAGCGGAAGTCCTGCTGCTGGCCTTCAAGCCCGTGGCCACGCGGCATCACATCATCGCAGTGCAGGGCGTGCCCCTGCCGCCGGTTCCGTCCGCGCCGCCCAAGCCATGAAGTCCCGCGCCCCAGCCCAGCCCCGTAGGAGACGACGTGAGGAGTCTCTGACCATGCCTTTCAGGCCGAGTCGCCTTGGCCGCCAGCCACCCCTCTGCGCCCGTCCCGCCTCTGCGGTGTCAGTCCCCGATTTAGCACCGCAGAGGCGGGACGGACGCAGAGGGGCAACGGCGAGCTGCGTCACTCTCGGCGCTTTTCACAGGTTCAATCAGAGACTCCTCACGTCGTCTCCTACGCCGGCTGTTTTCGCATGAGCACGACCCTGCATCTCTTCCGCCACGACGTGCGCCGACTGCGCTGGTGGCTCGTGGCGTGGGCGGCGTTTTGGGTTTGGGCGCTCTGGCCGGGCCAGTCCGAGCTTGCGGCGGCGAGCATGGACGTCTCGTGGTTTATCAGCGGCTGGGGTGAATCAAAGACGCGCCAAGTGTTGGTGCTGAACATCAGCCACGCGGCTTTGGCGGCGGCGCTCCTCGCGCTGCTGTTCGTGCCACATGGGCCGGATGACCCGCGCTTGTATTGGCGCACCCGCCCCGTGTCCACGCGGGCGATGCTGCAAGCGAAGGTGCTGTTTGCCGGGCTGTTCTTGGTTGGCTTTCCCATGGTCGCCGAATTCCTCTTCTGGCTCCGGTGGCTGCCGGCCAGCAGCGTGGTGGAGTTCCTGCCGGGGATGTTCGGGGAACGGCTGGCGTGGAGTGGCGGGCTTGCGGCGTTGATGGTGCTCGGTGGACGCGAGCCGCGCCGGTATCAGCTCGTGGTGGTGGGTGCGTTGGCGCTGGGTTATCTCTGGATGCTGGCGTGCGAGCAATTGGCCTATCGAACTTGGCTCGATGCACGGGAGGAGGATTCGCCGTTGCCGATGTTGGCCGCGCACGGCTGGCTCGGGCAGCTCTGGGAGTTCGTCACCCGCCCGGCGACAAAGGCCATCTTCGCGCCTGACTGGGTAAGTTGGGTTGGGGCCACGGCGCTGGGGGCGGGCGGCTGGCTGGTGGTGGGCTGCCGGTATCAGCTTCCCCGTTGGCGCGCCGTCCGCCTCGCGGTGGAAGGGACGCTGCTGGTCGCCTTGCTGGCTGGGTTCGTGGGTTTGCATGCGGCCCAGCTCAAAGCGTGGCTGCGCCCGGACGCCAACCGCCGACCTCGGACTTACGACGGGCAACTGCGGAATCTGCCGATGAATGGGCTGGCTGAACGGCTCGAAGTCCGGCTGCTTTCAGCGACGCACTTTGGCACCAACCGAGTTTGGGGTGTGGTGGAAGGCATCTCGTTCTATGACGTTCCCGCCACTCACACTTCGGTGCGGGTGGAATTCGCCGTGGAAGGAAATCCGCCGAGCACGTTGGCGTTTGCCCAGCTCTTCAGTCTGCGCGGCGCGAGTCGTAGTCGCACGAATCGGGAGCCGCTCATGGGCGGGTTCCACCACGGCAGCCGATGGGGGTTGCGGCTGATCGCAGCGAGGGAACAGACCAAGTTGTCGGAGCGGCTGGATCCATTCGCCGGATACCGGCTGCACACGGTGGCGTATCCGCCGTGGGAGACCGCCTCTTTGCGAAATGAACTGGCGGAGGAGTTGATGGGACAGCCCATCCCAGTCGTCGCCGATGTGATGGTGTCGGTGGTGCAAACGGAGGTGGCGGCGGTGCTGCCTCTGGCGAAGGAACCGAAGATGCGCTTTGGAGAACAACGCTTGAGCCTCCGCTTCGTGGACCGAACGAAATATGGCAGCGCTAATGGCAGCGAGTGGGAGCTGTTTGCTTCGGGTCGCATTCATCCGGACCGCAGTTGGCATTCGCTTCAACCCCGGGCCGAGCCAGACTTGTTGGTGATCCGCAATCCCACCACCAAAGACGGCTTTGTTGTGCCCGCCGTGGAGGTGAACCGGTTCGAAAACTATAACCAGCGCGTGGCCGCGCCCATGTCGCCAACGCGCGCGATCCAGTTTGCCGAGTGGAGTGTGAACTTGAGCCGGCTGGCCGCCCGGTTCGGCTTCGACTCGAACTGGCTGGCGCAGTCCGAGCTGGTTTGCGTGCGCCTGACGAAGACGGGGCACGCCTACCGGCAGATGACCTTGGAAAACTTCCGCCTGGAGCCGGCGGCGGCACCTTGACCGCAGCGGGCAGGTGAGCGGGCACGCCGGGTCGGAGACCGGCGCTCCGGGGGTCAGGGCTGCTGCCCGTTCAAGTCGAGGGCGGCGAAGGGGCTGTTGGCGAAGCCGCCGGTCGGCGGCTTGCCGTCACGGACGGAGACGGGGCGCTGGTCCGTCGGTGCCGCCGGCTGGGCGGGGGCCGGCTCGGCTCCGTGGATGATGGGCTTGGCGATGGGCGCGTGGTGGGCCACCTACTCGATTTCGCCCTGCTCGTTCTTGGTGGGATGCTTGGCGCGCTTGTTCCGCGGGTGCGGGCTGATCATCACGTTGATGGTCTTGCCCATGAGCTTGGGGGTGAAGTCGGGGTGGCCCCACGGCGCGGCGTCCTTGAGGAAATTGGCCACGACCTGCTCGCCGATTTCCTTGTGGGCCATTTCGCGGCCCCGGAAACGGAGCAGCACCTTGACCTTCATGTCCTCACAGAGGAAATCAATCGCGTGCGCGAGCTTCACGCCGAAGTCGTGCGGGTCAATGTTCGGCGAGAGCTGGACCTCCTTCACCTTGTTGGCGTGCTGGTGCTTCTTGGAGTCCTTGTCCTTCTTGGACTGCTCGTAGCGGAACTTGCCGAAGTCCACGAGGCGGCAGACGGGCGGGACGGCGTTGGGCGCGATCTCGACCAGGTCCACGCCATGCTGCCGGGCGAGCGTCAGCGCCTCCGGCAGGCCGATGACGCCGATCTGCTGGCCTTCGGGTCCGATGACGCGGACTTCGCGGGCACGAATCTTCCCGTTGATTCGGTAGGCCGGCGCGGGGGGGGTGCGAGGGGAAAAGGGGCGGCTCAAAGCGCCCTCTCCTGGTGAGGGTTATCCATGCGAGACTTGAGAACTGCGATCTGCCATGCGGCTAGTCGTGCGGATTACTACGAGGCCCGCCCCCGCCGCGCAAGTGAAATTTGGATGGCGGCCGGGAGTCGTCAGGGGCGGCGCGGCCGGCACCGACACCGAACGCGGGCCGGAGGCGGGTGCGACGGCGGGCGTGCCCGCGGAACGAGGGAGTCCGACGCTTGCGCCGTTCATCTCAGTCCCGCTCCTTGACTTTGATCCGGCCGGCCACCTCCGGCGCGGTCTGCTCGGGGGTGGTGATGCCGGGCGGGAGTTCGAGGATGCGGAGGTTGCGGAAGTGGATTTCCGCGCCCTCGGATTCGAGGCAGAGGTAGCCTTTCTTCACGGACGCCTTGCTCACGCCGTTCACGAACTTGCCGTTGATGGCAAGCTTCACCACGCCGTCCACGGCCACGACGTCGTAGGTGTTCCACTCGCCCTTGCCCTTGCAGCGCAGCTCGACGGACTGGCTGCGGCTGCCGCGCGGGTTGTCGGGCGTGGTCTGCAATCCGCCCGCGCCGAACAGCTCGCCGGAGACGTAGCCGAGCGGACGCGGCTTGCCGTCCTTGTCCGGGTTCAATACCGGCCATTGCAGTTCCAGCATCTGCACCTCCATGCCCTTGGGCAGCCGGCGCCCCTCGGGCACGGTGCCCTCGCTCCAGATGAAGACGCCGGAGTTGCCGCCGGCCTCCATGTGCCGCCACTCGATGTGCAGGATGAAGTTCTCATACTGCTTCTCCGAGCGCATCACGCCGATGGGCTTGCCGCTGCACACGAGCAGGCCGTCGCGCACCGTCCAGGTTTCCTTGCTGGTGTTCACGTCCACCCAGCCGGTGAGGTCCCTGCCGTTGAAGAGGTCGCGGAAGCCGGCGGGCGGCGCGTTCGTCTGCGCGGCGGCGAGGAACGGGAGCAGGGCGGAGAGCAGGGCGAGACAGGTGGTGGCTTTCATGGCAAAACTACTTGGGCGTGGCGGTGGCTGGCATCGCGTTGATCCACCTGCGCAACAGCTCAAGTTCCTCCTTGGTGACGCGCGGGGTTTCCTTCTTGGGCGGCATCTCGTTGTAGTGGAGCAGCTCGATGAGCAGGCTCTTCTGCGCGTTGCCCGGCTGGATGGCGGGACTGGTCACGCCGCCTTTGAGCAACGCATCCAACGTCCGCATGTCGAGCTTGCCGTCGCGCTTTTTCTCGCCGTGGCAGCGGAGGCACTTCGCCTCGAAGATGGGCAGCACGTCGCGAGCGAAGTCGGGAGCCGCGTTCCTTCTTTCGTCCGCCACTGCGCTGCCCGCCGCGAGCGCGCAAAACGCCAGCCCGCCGAGGACCGCTTGGAGCCGGAGCCGCATGGTTGCGCGCCTGGCTACGCCTGGCCGACCACGTTCACGAAGCAATGCACGTGCGGCAGCACGCGGTAGTTCCACACGAAGCCGGGGCCTTCGAGCCGCCAAGCATCCCAGCGGTCGTTTCCCTTCTCCGCGTTCTCCTTGTAGAAGGCGAGACGCACCTTCTCCATGCCGCCGTTGGTCTTGATGAGCTGCATGACCTCGTCGCCGTCCTCCTGGCGGAACGGGCTGATGAGCGTGCGCATGACGCCCGTGACCAGGGCTTGCTGCGACTGATCCAGCTCCGCGTAGGCGATGCCCGTGGGCGGCTGCGCCACGAGCTTGGCCTTGAGCGCCCCCACGCCGTCGCCGGGGGCGCCGACGATGACCGCCTGCTTCTGCTGCGGCGCGTTGAGCATGTCAAAGACGCTCATCACCTGCCGGGTCTGGTAGTTATAGACGTTCGCCTCGCTGTGGCCCTGGGCGGAGTGGCCGTAATACATCGGGCCGCCGAACGCGGTGTTGGGCTGGGAGTTGCCGTCGCAGCGCAGCGTGAGGTGGTGCCCGGCGAAGACCCAGGAGAACGGCTCCTTGCCCGTGGGGTCGCCGAAGATGGCGACGCCGTTGCCCTCGAAGGAACCGGAGCTGTCCCAGGTGCCCTTGCGGCTGATGCGCTCGTAGGCGTCCTCGCCGGAGAGAATCGCCTTGAAGGTCGTGCGGATGAGATCCTGCTGCGCCTTGGTGAACTGCTCGCCCAGCTTCTTGCCGAGCGGGGCGGCGTTGTGCGTCTTGAGCCGCGTCGCCAGGCCGCCCTTTTCCGCGCCGTGGTTCCACGGCAGCACCATCGCCTTCTTCTGCTCGTCGGTCAGCGTGGCGAAGAACTCGCGCACGAGCGACTCCGCCGGCTTCCCGGCGCGGGGCTTCGCCTCGGACGCGGCCTGGGCGACGGACGGCAGCAACGCCGCGCCGCCCATCACGCCGACCGCGCGGATGAAGTCGCGCCGGGCAAGGCTGTTGGCGGGCGAAACGGTTTCGGAGCACTCGGGGCAGGTCTGGGGGGTGGGTTGCGGGATCATGGGTGGATGAGTTGCGATGGTTGACGGTGCGGGCGAATTGCGTTGGTTCATTGACGAGCGCGCCCCGCCGCCGCTTCAGCCGGACACCCTGCTCCGCAACGGGGCGCGTCGCCGCGCCGCTGAGATTGCGCCGAGATTGCGCTTGCGCCACGGGGCAAAAGCGATTCAATACGCGCCGTTCGCCGCGCACGTGGTGGAATTGGCAGACACGCTACTTTGAGGTGGTAGTGCCGAAAGGTGTGCAGGTTCAAGTCCTGCCGTGCGCACCAAACCTTTCCTCCCCCCGCTCACATCGCGGGCCGGCGTTCCCGCATCTGGCGCTCCAGCTTCTCCAGCTCCGGCTTCACCACGCTCTCCAGGCACTTGGGGCAGACGCCGTGGCTGAACTTCACGTCCGCGTGCGCGCCGATGTATTGCTCCACCGTCTGCCAGTAGTTCTGGTCGTCGCGCACGCTCTTGCAGTAGGCGCAGATGGGCAGGATGCCGCGCAGTTCCGTGATCTCCGCCATCGCCCGCTCCAGTTCGGCCACGCGGTTGGTCAGCTCCGCCTGCAGCTCGACCATCCGCACGCCCACGTCCACGCGCGCCTTCAGCTCGGCCTCGTTGAACGGCTTCACGATGAAGTCGTTCGCGCCGGCGTTCAGCCCCTTGACGATGTCCTCCGGGTTGGACATGCCGGTGAGCATGAGCACGTAGGTCTTCTTGAGGGCGGGCGTCTCGCGGATGCGGTGGCACAGCTCCACCCCGTCCGGCTCCGGCATGACCCAGTCGAGGATGGCAATGGGCGGCACGGCCGGGCCGCACAGCAATTTCCAGGTTTCCTCGCCGCTGCGGGCCTCCACCGGCTCGTGGCCCCACGCGGACAGCAATGAATGCAGGTGGCGGCGAACCACCAAGCTGTCGTCGGCGACGAGAATCTTCATGCGCAGCGGGCCGGCGCGCCCGGCGGGCCAAGGCTGCAACCGCTCCCCGTCAGCGTCGAGTGAATTGTGGTTTGGCGATCGCGTGCAGCTTGCGCGCGTGTGTCTGACTGCGACGAAGCGCGGCCGGCAACGCGAGTTCCTCCCGCCACCCTCGCCCGCTCCAACGCCCCCGAACAGCGGCAGGGGACTGCCGCACTCCAAGACGCTGGCGCGCTCACTTGCACGCCCCGAGCAGGCGCGAGCTTTTGGACTGCGCCAGTCCCCTGGCGCTTTCGTCCGGGGCGTCCTTCCTCCCCTCGCTTCCTCCCGCTCCTCCGCCACCGAACGGCGGCAGGGGATTGCCGCCGCGCGGAACCGCGCTCGACGCTCCCTGGCCCCGGCGGTAGGCTGCGCGCGGTGCATGAAATCGCGTTCAAGCTCGGCGGCCTGACGGTCCACTGGTATGGCATCCTCGTGGCGTTCGGGTTCATGGCCGGCTACTGGACGGCCCAGCGGCGTGGCCTGCGCGACGGCCTCTCGCCGGACGCGGTGGCGGACGTGGTGTTCTGGCTGTTCCTCGGCGGCATCGTCGGCGCGCGGGTGCTCTACGTCATCAGCTACTGGCGCGAGGAGTTCGCGGACGGGCCGTGGACGAAGGTTTTCACCACGCGCAGCGGGTTCGTGTTTTACGGCGGCCTCATCGGCGCGACGATTTGCGGCATCGCCTACGCAAGCCGGAAGCAGCTGCCGGTCTGGAAGCTCGCCGACGCGCTCGTCCCCAGCGTGGCGCTCGGCCATGCCTTCGGGCGGCTCGGCTGCTTCATGACGGGCTGCTGCCACGGGCGCGCGTGCGAGCTGCCTTGGGCGGTGCATTTCCCGGTGGAACACCCGACGCACGGCGCGGGTGTGCATCCGACGCAGCTCTACGAGGCGGGCCTGAACCTCGCGCTTTACGGCGCGCTGGCCTGGTGGTATCGGCGGAAGCAGTTCGACGGGCAGGTCTTCGCGCTTTACCTGATGGCCTACGCGCCGGTGCGCGCGCTGGTGGAAAACTTCCGCGGCGACTACGCGCCGACGAAGTTCGTCGGCCCACTCTCGCCGGGACAGTTGGTCAGCGTCGGCATCCTCGCGGCGGGAATCGTCTTCTACCGTGGGCTGCGGCAGCGCGCCGCCAACGAGAAACTCCCCCCCCCCAACCCCAAACCCGCCTGAACGAGCGCTCCGAGACTTTCACCGTCGAGGCCACGCTGCCCACCGAGCGGCTCGACCGCTTCCTGCACACGCGCTACCCGGCGGCCTCGCGCAGCGCGCTGCAGCGGCTCATCGAGGAGGGCGAGATCACCGTCAACGGCCAGCCGGTCAAGCCCACGCACGCGCCGCACGCGGGCGAAGTCATCGTCGTCCGCTGGCCCGGCCCGCGCCCCGACAAGGCCGAGCCGGAGGACCTGCCGATCACCGTGCTTTACGAGGACGAGTCGCTGCTGGTCGTGAACAAGTCGCCGGACATCGCCGTGCATCCGGGCAACGGCCACGAGCGGCACACGCTGGTCAACGCGCTGCTGCACCATTGCCGGGGCCAACTCAGCGGCATCGGCGGCGTGGCGCGGCCGGGCATCGTGCATCGGCTCGATTTGGAGACGAGCGGCTGCCTCGTGGTGGCGAAGGACGACGCGACGCACCTCGCGCTGTCGCACCAGTTCGCCGGCCGCGAAGTCGGGAAGATTTACCACGCGCTGGTCTGCGGCTCGCCCACGCGCAACAGCGGCGAAATCAAGGTCGCCATCGCGCGCCATCCGACCCACCGCAAGCGCATGGCCGCGACCGAGGGCGGCGGGCGCGCGTCGTGGACGAGCTACGAGGTGCTGCGCCGGTTCAAGGCCGCGAGCCTCGTGCAATGCACGCTGCACACGGGCCGCACGCACCAGATCCGGGTCCACATGGAGCACCTCGGCTACCCCGTCGTCGGCGACACGATCTACGGCAAGAAGCAGAACACGCGACTGCGCGAACTCACCGGCTACGCGGCCCCGCGCCAGATGCTGCACGCGGCGCGGCTGGCCTTCACGCATCCGCAGACGGGCAAGGTCGTTGCCTTTGAAGCGCCGTGGCCGAAGGATTTCGCGGAAGCCGTCGAAGCGCTAAGTTGAAGCATGGCCAAGACTGCCGCACGCAAAGGACGCGAAGGGCGCAACGCCGGGCGGGGCCGCGCTTCAGCCATTCCCAAGCAAGTAGCGCTTCTTCCCCCTCTCCCCGCTCGTTCCTCGCAGGGCGAGGGAGTAAGAACGCGTCGAGTTCATGCGGACCGCCTGCGGCACGAGCGCGAGCTGCTGGCGAGCGGGCACACGCTCATCGCCGGCCTCGACGAAGCCGGACGCGGGCCGCTGGCCGGGCCGGTGGTCGCGGCGGCGGTGATGTTCCCGGTCGAATGGCTGCGCGGAGAATTTCCCGCCGAGTTGAAGGACTTGAACGACTCGAAGCAGCTCACCGAGGCGCAGCGCGAACACTACTTCGCCTGGCTCACCGCCCGCGCGGAAGTTCGCTTCGCCATCGCGCAGGCGGACGCGGCGGTGATTGACCGCATCAACATCCTGCAAGCCACGCACCGCGCGATGAACGACGCGCTAGCGCGGCTCGCGCCACCGCCCGCGCACGTCCTCGTGGACGGTCTGCGCGTAAAGTCGCTCCGCTTCCCCCAGACGCCGCTCGTGAAGGGCGACGCGCGCAGCTACTCCATCGCCGCCGCGAGCGTGCTGGCGAAGGTCACGCGCGACCGGCTCATGCGGGAGTTCGACCGGGAGTTTCCCGGATATGGCTTCGCGGAGCACAAGGGCTACGGCACGCCCGCGCACCTCGCGGCCCTCGCGCGGCTGGGGCCGTGCCCGATTCACCGGCGGAGCTTCGCGCCGTTGAAGGCGGAGCAGGGAGAGCTGTTTGCGGAGGGATTGCGATGAGACGGGTTGAAGGCGTGGTGCGTGGTGCGTGGTTCGTGAAGCAGGCAAAGCGCGCTGACCATCTCACGCACCACGCACCACGCACCACGTCCCCATTGGAGCCTCCCGCGAGCGATGGCCGAACCATCAGTATTTCGGGAAGATGGCCGGGGTCGGGAAGCGCTCTTCGATGGAAGGCCCATCGTTGAGGTATTCCTCCCGAGGCACCTGGACCCGGGGCCAGTGTCCGGGGCGGACACGGACCGTCCGGCCGGGGCGGATGCCTTCGATGATGAGGTCGGTCTCAAAACGGATTTGGATGCCGCTGCTGCCGAGCGGGGCTTCTCCCGGCGGCTTGATGACGTCGAGGATGGAACCGCGCGAGGCCATGTGCGCGGGTCCGTAGGCGCCGTGCGTGTGCTTCAAGGTGCTTTCGACGGCATTCATCATGGCCGGGCTGCCTTTGGTGAAATCAGCGTAGAGCGCGGCGTCCATGCCGCCGAACAAGGTCGCGGTCACGGTGGCGCGGCCGAACTTGCCATACTCGACGGCATCAATCCACGCGGGCATCCAGCGGCTGCGGATGAAGGCCCTGTGAACTTCGGTCTGGTGGTGGGCGGCGCGTTGCGTCGCGGCGTCGTCCAGCCAGATGTCCGAGATGTGAAAGCGGGTGAAGATGCCATCCGGGGTGGGCTTCCAGGTGATGCCGAGCAGGACCGGTTGGTTGCCGAGGGTTTTCTTCCCTTCTGCAGGCCATGCGCCTTCGGCGATGAATTCCTCGATGCTCAGGCATTCGCGGCCGCGCCAGATGCGGGTGGCGGCATCGAAGGTCAGCTTTTCCTCGCCGGCCCTGCCGTCTGCGCCCTGCTTCGATTCGCGCGTGGCGACGATCATGCCCTCGTGGTTTTTGAGGTCCACTTCCTTGAGTTTCCAGACCAGTCCCTCGCGCTGGCAGTGGCTGGGCTCGTCTTCGAGGAGGAGGACATGGTTCTCGGCAGGTTTGATTCCGGTGCCACGGTTGTGGTTCGCGTCAATCTTTCTGCTATCCACCGGCAACACCGGCACGGAGGCGGTCTTCGGGTCCGGCGGGAGAAACGCCCGGACGTGCATCACGGTGCCGAGCGGAACGTCCCGCAAATCCGCCGGTGCGCCGTGATAACGCACGATTCCGTAGGGCAGCAGGGCGAAGGGGTGCGGGTCGTTGCGGAAAAACATGCCCGAACCCTGCACGCGGATGCTGCCACGGCGGGTCGCATGGTCCACGAACACAAGTTCGCCCCGGTAGGAGTGGGCTTTTTCCAGCGGCGGAAACTTTCCCGCTTCGGGGCGGAAAGGCGCGTCCGCAGCGATGGCGGAGCACAAACTGAGAACCAAGCACGAAGAACCAAGAACAAAAGCGAAGCGTGTCATTGTGTGAGTGGGAGAGTGGTGAGCCTCAGTATTTCGGGAAGATGGCCGGGGTCGGGAAGCGCTGTTCAAGGCTGAAGCCCGAACCGTCTCCGACATATTCCTCCCTTGGCAGATGGACATCGGGCCAGCCTGCGGGACGGACACGGACGACTCGGGTGGGGCGAAGGCCTTCGGTGATGAGATCGGTCTCAAATCGGATCTGGATGCCGCTGCTGCCCAGCGGGACTTCGCCGGGCATCTTGGTGACGTCGCGGATGGTGCCGCGCGCCGCCATCTGCGCGGGGCCGGCGGTGCCGCCTTCGGTATGCTTTAACGTGTTCTCGACGCCATTCATCAGGGCCGGGATGCCCTTTTTGAAATCGGCGTAGAGCGAGGCGTCCATGCCGCCGAACAAGGTCGCGGTCACGGTCGCGCGGCCGAACTTGGCATACTCGACCGCATCAATCCACGCGGGCAGCCAACGGCTGCGCATGAGGGACTTGTGCGTTTCGGTCTGACGGTGCGTCGCGTTTTGCATCGCGGCGTCGTCCAGCCAGATGTCCGAGATGTGGAACCGGGTGAACACAGCGCCAGGCGTGGGCTTCCAGGTGATGCCGAGCAGGGCGGACTGGCCGGCGAGGGACTTCTTCCCGCTGGCAGGCCACGCGCCCTCGGCGATCAGGTGTTCGATGCGGAGGCATTCGCGGCCACGCCAGACGCGGGTGGCGGCATCGAAAGTCAGCGTTTCCTCGCCGGCCTGGCCGTCTGCGCCCTGCTTCGGTTCGCGGCGGGCGATGATCGTGCCTGCATCGTTTTTGATCTCCACTTCGTTGAACTTCCAGACCATGCCCTCGCGCTGGCAGTGGCTGGGTTCGTCTTCGAGGAGGAGGACGTGGTTCTCAGCGGGTGCGGTGCCGGGGCCTCCTGCGTCAGCCTTCTCCCGGTTGTTGGCCGGCAACACCGGCACGGCGGAGGTCTTGGGGTCGGGCGGCAAAAACGCGCGAACATGCAGCATGGTGCCCAGTGGAATGTCCCGCAGATCCGCCGGCGCGCCGTGATACCGGACGATGCCGTAGGGCAGCAGGGCGAAGGGGCGCGGGGCGCTGAAGCGGAAGATGCCCGTGGATTGCACGCGCAGGCTGCCCCGGCGGTTGGCGTGATCCACGAAGACGAGTTCGCCCCGGTAGGAGTGCGCTTTTTCCCAAGGGGGAAACTTCCCCGCTTCGGGGCGGAAGGGTTCGTCGGCCGCATGGGCGGCGCAGCAGGCAAGCAGGAGGAACGAACAGCCAAGAACAAAAACTGAGCGTTTCATGCGACGGGCAAGAGAGTAGTGCGGATCAGTATCTCGGGAAGATCGCCGGAGTCGGGAAGCGCTCGTCGAGGTTGCTGTTATCGAACTCCTCGCGGGGGATTTGCATCTTGGGCCAGCTTTCCGGGCGGATACGGACGACTCTCGTGGGACGAATGCCTTCGATGATGAGGTCGGTCTCGAACTGGATCTGGATGCCGCTGCTGCCCAGCGGGATTTCTCCGCTCACCTTGGTGACGCCAACGATCTTGCCATTGGAGGCGATGTGGCCGGGGCCGTAGTGGCCGGCTGCGTGCTTCAAGGTGCTCGCGGATCCGTTTATCTGTGCCTGGATGCCCTTCTGGAAGTCGGCGTAAAGAGCGGCATCCATCCCGCCGAACAGCGTCGCGGTGACGGTGGCGCGGCCGAACTTGCCATACTCGACGGCATCCACCCAGGCCGGCATCCAGCGGCTGCGGATGAACACCTTGTGCGTCTCGGTCTGAAATTGCGCGGCGTTCTCGATGGCGGCGGCGTCCAGCCAGATGTCCGAGATGTGAAACTGGGTGAAAGCGCCATTCAGCCCATCTCCGGGTGCGGGCCTCCAAGTGATCCCGAGCAGGACGGCCTGGCCACCGAGGCTTTTCTTTCCGCTGGCGGGCCACGTCCCTTCGGCAACCAGGCTCGCAACTCCGATGCGCTCGCGGCCACGCCAAATGCGGGTCCCGGCATCGAAGGTCAGCTTTTCCTCGTCAACTTTGCCGCCTTCGCCTGCCTTCAGCTCGCGGCTGGCGAGGATGGCCCCCTTATTGTCCTTGAGGTCCACTTCCTTGAGCTTCCAGATTTTGCCCACGCGCAGGCAGTGACTGGGCTCGTCTTCGAGGAGGAGGGCGTGGTTCTCGGCGGGGAAGATGCCAATCCCGCGATAATGGCCGGCGTCCTTCGCTTTGCTGTCCACCGGCAAAACCGGAACGACCGAGGTCTTCGGATCCGGCGGGAGGAAGGCGCAGACGTGCACCACGGTGCCGAGCGGGATGTCGCGCAGGTCCGCCGGTGCGCCCTGATAGCGCACGATGCCATACGGCAGCAGGGCGAAGGGATGCGGGTCATTGCGGTAAAACTTGCCCGTCCCCGCCACACGGAGGCTGCCGCGGCGATTCGCATGATCCACGAAGACGAGTTCGCCACGGTAGGTGTGTGCTTTTTCCAGAGGCGGAAACTTGCCGGCTTCCGGGCGGAACACGTCGGTTCCCGGTGGTTGGTGTTTGGCTCTTGTTTTGTCCGCGGCGACAGCGGAGGCGACCAGGGCGACGCCGAGACACAGTGCCAGGAGGAAGCGAGAGGGCGGCATCGGAGCGCTGGAGTTAAGGAGCGTTAGACGGGCATTTTCGTCAGGGGAATGGGGGCGGAAAATGGAAGGTGGCGGAATCGGGGAGTGGTGAGTTGCCTGGCTGCATCACTCCACACTCCATCACTTCACGCCCTCCTTCCGTCAGATCGCGATCACTTTGTTGCTGTCACCGAACTTGTCGGCTTCCACGCCCATGCGCTGGGCCATGAGGAGCAGCAAGTTGCTCATGTGGGCGTCGGTGTTCACCGGGCGGCTGCAGAGCTGGTAATGCGCGGTGGTGAGGGCTCCGTCGGGGCCGAGGGCGTAGCCTTGGAAACCTTTGGCTTCCTTGTTGAAGTCGAGGTGGCTGCCGTGCTTCAGGCCGAGGTCGGTGCCGCCGGCGAACACCAGCGGAAGGTTGGCGTTGCCATGGCTGTGGCCGTAGGACATGCCGCTGCCGAACAAGGCCATCGTGGAGCCGAGGAGCGGCTTGCCGCCGAGGTCCTTGGTCTCCGCGAGCCGGGTGAGGAAATAGCTGAACTGCTCGATGGCGAAGGTGTCGTAGTTGGTGAGCTTCTCCATGTAGCCGGCATCGCCGCCGTGGTGGCTGAGTTGGTGGCGCGACTCCGTGATGCCGATTTCGGGAATGGCGAAGGCATTGCCCTCACCGCCCAGGCTGAACGTGGCCACGCGCGTCACATCCGTCTGGAAGGCGAGCACCATCAGGTCATAGACCGTGCGAAAATAATCGCCCGCCAGCGTTTGTGCGATGTCGCGATTGGTGCGCTTGCGGTCGGCGTCGGCGATGGTGGGCAGCGGCGTATCGAGCCACGCATCGGCCCGGCGCGTGCGGATCTCGGCCTCGCGCACGGAGGTGAGGTATTGCTCCATGCGGCCTTTGTCGGCCTTGCCCATCTTCTGCTCCAACTGGCGCACTTCCGCGAGGTTGGCGTCCAGCACGCTGCCTTTGCGGCGCAAGGCGCGGCGCTGGACCGTTTTCCCGCCTTTGGGTTCCTCGAAGAGCGAGGCAAAAATCTCGCTGCAACGTCGCAGCGCGGGCAACTGCACGCCGTCGGCGGTCCAGGCCAGGGACTGGTCCGTGAGGGCGATCTCCATCGAAGCGACCCGGGTCTGCTGCGCGGTGAGCTCCGCCATCTTCTGGTCCACGGAGATGGTGTTGCGATCCGATGGGCCGAGCTTGCCGCCGGTCAGGAAGACGTTGATGCAGTTGTGGTGGTGGCCGAGGCTGCCCGGGTGATGCAGGCCGCTGATGGGCGTGATGGCCGCGCGATGTTTCTCCAGCGGCTTGAGCGAGCGGGAGAACTCGTAGTCCTTCCCTGACTTGATGATCTGGTAGTTCAGCGAATGCACGCCGTTGGCGAGGTAGATGAAGGCGCTGCGCTTTGGCGTGGCGGTGGCTTTTTCAGCGGCGCGCAGCGGGACCATGCATTCGAGCAAGGGCAGCGAAACGAAGCTGCCGAGGGCACGGAGGGCGTGGCGACGGTCAATCAGCCAGGATTGGGAGAGGTAGTTCATGTTCTTTTCTTAGTTCGTGATTATTACCAGCAGTTTGAGGGAAGCCAGCAGATTACTTTCTCGGACGTTGGACGAAAGTGAGGTCGGCGGTGGTTTTGCCGAAATGGAAGACGATGCCCCAGTCGAGATTGAGCCAGCGGAGATGGGTTTGAAGTATGGCGCGATCGGTCGCGGTGATGCCGTCGGTGAGGGCAGTGACAAACACGGCACAAGCGTTGTCGATGAGGAGACAGGGCATGGTGATACCTGAGTGAGAAAGGACGGTGGCGGTCGGATTGAGATGGACCTCGTGACCCGCTGATTGGATCGCAGCCCTGACAAGGCCGTTCCAGGTGGTCTGCCGATAGCCGAGGCCAACTTCGTTCAGGCATTCGCTGACTGCTTGAATGATGATTGCAGCCAGTGAGGGCTGGGAGACGAATCCTGGCGGCTCGGCTTGAGGGAGACTTGCGGTGTGGGAACGATACAGCAGCCGCTTCCAAAGCAGGCTTTGCTTGCCGAAGTCCACCAGCAGACTGGTGCGAAGCCGCCAGAACTTGCAGTAGCAAAACACCTGAACCAGATGTTCCGCGGCAAATGATCCACGGAGGCATTTCAGTTCGGGAACGAAATGGTTCTCGATAACAAAATCTGGCTCAAAGGTGTCCGCCACAATCCCGCGATAAACCAAGTCCCGCCGTGGTTTGGAAAAATGCGAAATGCCAGCCACCGTGAGAACCGCGACAAGTTCTTGATGGTATATCTCCTCATCAAGCCCAGGACCGACCGATGAATGCACTTTCATCGCAAGACCGATGAAGGCGTGAGTGACTGGATCTCCCGCCGATTCAGGGAGGCCAGCAGATTTGTTTTGGGTGTTCACTCCAAATATAATCGGTTGGCTTTCCTGAATCTGCTGGAGATTTCGTGGTGGTTAGCGTTTCCGCATCAGGTCGGAGAGAGCCACGGCGCGGACGATGTCCTTGATGCGGTATTCGTTTTTCTTCGCTTCGGCCTGGATGGCTTTGAGATCTTCCTGGTCGTCAAAGGCGAGGGCGCGGCGGAGGCCGTAGGTGCAGAGGTGCTCGATGAAGGCCCGGGCGACTTTGTCGCGGTCCTCAAGGAGCAGGCGCTTGAACTCGTTGGCGTCCTTGAACGCACGCCCATCGGGCAGCGTGCCAGCGGGATTGACCAAGGGGTCTTCGCCGACTCCAGCCGCGACCTTTTCCCGGGTGCGCCACTGGCCGATGGCATCGTAGTTGTCCCAGGCGAGGCCGAGCGGGTCGATCTTCGCGTGGCAGGCGGCGCAATTCACGTCCTTGGCATGCGCGGCCAGTTTGTCGCGCAAGGTGGCCTTGGGGTCTTTGGGCGGGTTGGGTTCGATGGCGGGCACGTTCGCGGGCGGCGGCGGCGGGGTCTTGCCGAAGATCACTTCACTGAGCCAGACGCCGCGATGCACTGGGCGATGGCGCGTGCCGTCCGAGGTCAGGCCGAGCACCGCGCCCATCGTGAGCAAACCGCCACGCCGATCTTCGGGCTTGAGCGACACGCGCTGAAAGCCACCCGATTTCGACTCGGGCAGTCCATAGAAGTCGCAGAGCCGCGCGTTGACCACGGTCCAATCGGACTGGATGAAGCCGTCGATGGGCAGGTTTTTGCCGAACATCTCGCGGAAGAACTCGACTGGCTCGTTGCGCATGCTGTCCTCCAGCCACGCGTCGTAGTTGGGATAAAGTTTCTTGTCCGGCGGGAACATGCCCACGCGGTGCAGTTGCAGCCACTGCCGCGCGAAGTCATCAATGAAGCGGCTGCCTCGGCTGTCCATGAACATCCTGTCCACTTCCCTCTTCAGGCCAGCGCCGTTCAGCGTGCCACCTTTTGCAGCGGTGAGGAGCGCGTCGTCGGGCATCGAACTCCAGAGGAAATACGAGAGCCGCGAGGCGAGTTCCGTGTCCGTGAGCCGTTCGCGGGCCACCGTGTCGCCCTCGACGAGGTAGATGAAGTGCCGGGAGGTCAGCACGCCCTGCATCGCGACTCGATAGGCCTCGGCCGTCTTTTCACCCGCCGCGCGCTCGGTGCGGTAGGATTGCAGATACTGCTCCAGCTCCTCCTTCTTCACCGGCCGACGCCAGGCGCGTTCGGCAAAGCGTTGCAGATGCTCCGTGACCACCTCGGGCGTGGCGTCATCCGGCGGCAGCAGCCCTTGGCGGCGCGACTTTTCCGCCTCCGACACCAGCGGCCCCTCCCATTCGATCCAATCGAGCAGCACCGTGGAGAAAAGGCCGTTCCCCTTGTCATCGAACATCTGCGGCGCATTCGGATTCAGCAGCAGGGTCTCGCTGCTGTGCGTGAAGATATACCCGGACCGGCTGCCGAGCGCG
>Ga0172372_10003064_pt1 | contig 24888 bp, 20 predicted proteins | sample LakKiv5m_2_FD_114544 | JGI IMG/M metagenome (GOLD analysis project Ga0172372, IMG submission 114544) | Freshwater microbial communities from Kabuno Bay, South-Kivu, Congo - kab_092012_9.5m | ecosystem: Environmental > Aquatic > Freshwater > Lake | place: Democratic Republic of the Congo...
GCCCGCGAGGTACGAAGCGGATGTGTTGGGTTGCCGGATCCGATTCGACTTTCCGGTATGCAAGCTGTCGGAGCTGGACCTGGAGCCCTGGTTGGCAGCCCGAAACCCGGTGGCGCGCGTGATCGCGGCACACCGGGTGGCGCAGCAGACGGCGGGAGCCGGCAGGGCGACGAAGCGGCGGCGGGGGAAGCTGGGGTTGGTGCGGTCGTTGTTGGACTCAGGATCCAGTGTGGAAGAGGTGGCGGAGGTGCTGCGGCTGATGAACTGGCTGCTGGCGTTGCCGGCCGAGGAGGAGGTAGTTTTCCGGAAGGAACTGGGACGCTTACAGCAGGAGACACGTATGCCGTACATCAGCACCTATGATCGATTGGTCCGGGCCGAAGGCCTGGAGGAGGGTTTGTTGTTGGGCCGACAGGAAGGCCGACAGGAAGGCCGGCAGGAAGGCCGGCAGGAGGGGCGGCAGGAGGGGCGGCAGGAGGGGCGGCAGGAGGGGCGGCTCACGGTCTTGCGGGAAACGATTGCGGAGGCGTTGATGGAACGATTCGGGGTGACGTTCGAATCGGTGCGCCCGCGTCTCGAGTCCATCGGGGATGAAGCGGTGTTGCGCCAGTTGGTGAAGCGGGTCTGGACGGTAAAGTCCATGGCTGAGTTTGAGGCGCAGATTTGACCCTGGAATCGGGAGCTTGTCTGCGGGCGTCAATGTATGCGCCGGGTGGGGGCACCCGGCCTTCAGTCATCCTGGAAAAGGCAGTTGAAACCACGGATTGAACGGATAACACGGATAAGCAGGGACTTGGGTTGAACGTGTCGCACACCTGCAAGGTGAGAGGCCTGCCGCGAGGACAACCTCCATTCCAGCCCCGTCCATCCGTGGAATTCGTGAAATCCGTGGTCCAGGAAACTGCCGCTTACAGGGTCATGGATCTGGCATCTGGGAACTGGGTTCTGGGACCTCCCTTGGAGGGCTCGCGGCCTACAGCTCCGTGGTACCTACTCAACGAACTGGTCCTCAGTTCATTGGTCGCCGGAAAGGCGGGGAGAGCGGATGCCTTCTTCGCCATGGCTTGGCGTCTTCGCGTCTTGAGCGAAGCGGGCGTGATCCTTTCAGCCGCCAGAACCGCCCGTATGAAGGGGGAGTCGGAGGCGGGCGCAGCAGCCGGGGGCGTCGGGTCGGTTTTCGAGGGCGAGGGACCCGCCGTGGGCCTCGGCGATCTGGCGGCACAGGGTAAGTCCGATCCCGGAACCGGACGGCTTGGTGGTGAAGAAGGGGACGAAGAGGTTGGTGGGATTGGCAATGCCGGGGCCGCGATCCAGCAGGAGGATCTCGGCGTCGGCGTCGGTCTGCTTCCAGGAGAGTTGGATGGCGGGAGCATCTGGAGAAGCAGTCGGAGACGATTCGAGGACGGCGTCGGCGGCGTTGCGCTGGAGGTTGATGAGGAGCTGTTCCAGTTGATCGGGGTCCGCGTGGACGGTGAGGGCAGGACCGGATTCCAGCCGCACGGGGACGCGGGTTTCGATGGCCGCGATCCGCTCGAGGAGCGGGGTGAGGAGGGTGGCTCCGAGGAGGGTGGCCCCGATGAGGGTTGCGGAGGCGAGCACGACGATGGAGACGGTCCAACGGGTCGTTGCTTGGTGGGGACCGGTCCAGAGCAGGTAGAGCGCGGTGGCGGTGCCGGGAAGCGCGGTCAGGAAAGCAAGAAGCCCCAGGCGCTGTTCGAACCTGAGGCGTTTTCGCATGGAATGGGAGGAATCGGCAGCCCGGCCCGATCAGGCAGGCGAAGTGGTCGGCTCGGGAAGGGCGGGTCCGAATCCAAGGAGGGACTTCAACCAATGGATGGCGGCGCGGAGGCCCACCGGGCGGACTTCGCGGAGGTTGAGCGCGGCGGCGAGGGCGTCCTCGTGGGTGTTGTAGCGCGGCGGGAAGTCGAGGATGTCCTCGGATGACTCGCCTTCGGTGATGAGCAGTTCCGGATGGAGGACACCGCGGCCGATGGCATGCGAACCCTGCGGCAGCGTGATTGTCCGCGGCGGAAGGACCATCCAGCGGCGGTAGGTGAAGGTCAGGTTGCCCGCCTCGTCGCGTCGGACGGTTCCGTAGGTGCGCCGGGGGACGCCGGCGACCTTGCGGGCGAGGAAGGCGACGCTGGGCTTCGAACCGACGCGGGTGCGGGTGCGGGCGAAGGTGAGGAGATCCCAGGCGAAGACATGGCCGAAGATCGCAAGGCGGAGGGCCCATCCAGCGAGGGGCACGCAGCAGAGGATGATGAGTGCGGCCCACAGGGCGCCGAGCTTCGGGCTGAGGAAGGAAGTGCCAGCCACCGTGGAAAGCAGGAACAACCGGAAGGCCTTCAGGGCCGCGTCAACGCTGGCGAAGGGGCTGATGAGGATCAGGATGTTGATGGTGTGGGAGACGATGAAGACGATGCCGTAAACGAGCAGCGCGAATGGAACCATCAGGGCACCCCACAACCGGGACAGATCCAGCGCGGCGAATCCGGCGGACTCGAGGCCGGCCTGGGTTTCCGGGGCGAAGGTCCGGAACATGTCGAGGGCCATGGGGACGATGGCACCGGTGGCGACCAGTCCGGACAACTTGTTCTCGAACACCTCGACGATGTCGAAGGGCTTCTTGAGGGCGGTGGGGACGGCGGGTCCGAGGGCGTCCTTGAGGAAGCAGAGTCCGACGATCAGCAAGGCGGGGCCCCAGAACCAGGGTTGCGCGTACCAGGAGAGGTTCGCCCGCTGGGGTGCCGGGGTCTGGAAGTAACGGTAGGCCCCGACCGTTCCCACGCCCATCAACGGCGAGATGGCAATGCCGGTGACCTGCGAGAGGGTTTCCGCCGCGGCAATGCCGGGCGGCTTTGTGTCCGCAGCTTCAACCGAGGATGGATTGTAGAGGCCGAGGACGAGGAGGGAGAGGATCAACCAGGAAAGGACCCGCTTCATGGCGCGCAGATTGGTCGGTGCGCGCGCGGCTGGAAAGGGGGAATTCGGCGGGGAGATTCCAAGGGGGAGTTGCCAGAGGCCAGATTCCATTTCCCGGATTTGTGCAAGTTGGGTTCTCCATCCACAGCCTCCTGACGTCGTCTGCTACGTGGGTAGCTGACGAGGTCACGAGGCAGTGGTGCTGGCTTGAATCTTGAAACTTCGAAGGTGGGACAGCCTCCATCCACAGCCTCCTGACGTCGTCTGCTACGTGGGTAGCTGACGAGGTCACGAGGCGGAGTCAAAGGAAGTCCCCAGCTGCCAGTCGCGAGTTCCCAGATCCTTGAAGGCCGGGTGCCCTCACCCGGCGATGGTCCATGAATCGCTGCGTGAGGGCACGCGGCCTACAGTGGAAGCGATCCGGGGTTTCCTGCTTGAAACTTTTCAAACTTTCCCGCGCCCAAGAAGAAGGCGCCTCCGGGATCACCGGAGGCGCCGGGGTGGGACCTGTTTCCGATTCAGGAATCAGGGTTTGCGGAGGCGATAGAGGCGGGCGTCATCCGCGGCGGTCGTGGCGGCCGTGCTCAGGCCATCGACCACGGACACGGAGAGGCCGGCAGCGGTCCAGGTGCCACCGGGAGCGGTGGCAGTTTCCAGGACGTAGCCGGTGGCGCTGGCCGGCCACTGGAGGGTGACGTTGTTGCCGGTACGGGCGACCGTGATCGTCGGGGCCTCGACTGGGGCGAGATGCGAGGAGGTGACCTGGAGGGAGGCCACGCACGCGATGCCAGGGCCGGCGCTGTAGGCGACGATGAACGACTGGGCGGCCGGGGAGTAGGTGACGCCGAAGAAGTTCACGCTGTTGCTGACGCCGCCCGGCGCATCCGCGAGGAGCCACGGGGCGGGCAGTTGGCCGGGGAGCGGCTTTCCATCCGGGCCCAGAACCCAGAAAGCCATGGCGTTGGGGAGGCCGATGTCACTGGCGGTGGCGTTCATCGCGAGGAGGAACGTGCCGGAGACGGGATCGACCTCGAGTTGCGGATGCTGGTGGCGGAAGGGCGTGCCGGGAGCGCCACGCAGATACGGAACCTCATCCTGTGCCGAGGTGAACAGGAAGTTCGGCGCGGTTCCCAGGTTGTAATAGGAAATGTCGCCGGCGGAGGTGTTGTTGCCGGCGTCGTAGGCGGTGATGAGTTGTCCGTTGAATGGGTTTTCAATCGAGGCCGGATGACCTTCGGGACCCGCGGGGAGGCCGTTGCCGAGGGGTTGTTCCGTGCGGACCACCAAGGTTCCGCCAGGCCCCGGCACGGTGTCGATGATCGAACCCACGATGCGGTTCGAGAGCGTACCCGTGGAGCCGTTGGAGTTGTCGGTGTTCGCGACGTAGAAGAACTTGTCGCGTCCCGGGAGGTACACGGCGTCCGGATCATCTTCATCCCCCACGGTCTGGAGTGGGTCGACGCGGGTGGCGGGAGGCGTGAGGAGCGTGCCGCTGCCGCTGTACAGGGCGGCAACGGTGGATTCGCCTTCGCCGGTGACAGCGCGTTCGGCCAGCAGGAGGATGTTGCCGTTGACGCTGCTCGCGCTGAGGGAGGCAATGGGGACAGATCTGTCCATTTGACAAATCGTTGTTGAGCCCAAAAGCGCCACAAATCGACCGTTCGTGGGGGGCTGGCAATGCGTGTGGAGCCTGACTTGATCCCTCGACGGATCCGAGCGGTTGCTGGGCGGAGCCTGGGAAGGGGGAAGGTTTCCCGCAGGGGCGCAGAGGCGCGGGGAAGACGGCACGCTGTTCCCGTTGCGGGCGCTGTCGTGAGGCCAACCGCAGCTCCCTCGCGCCCTCGCGGCTTCGCGCGAGACCCTTTCAGTCGGATGAACCTGAGACCGGCAGTTCATTTAACCGCAGATGTCGCCGATTGCGCAGAGGGAGGGGCAGGAATGCCAGCACCCGAGGCTCGTGCGGACCTCACCTTGCGGGTGCATGGCACGCCCAATCCAAGCTCCTGCTTATCTGCGTCATCGGCGCCATCTGCGGTTTCAACAGCCTTTTCCGGGTTCAGAAGTGGAGTTGGAGTTGGAGCCAGTCGGGGGAGCCTTCGGAGGGTTCGGGCATGGGAGGGGTTTGTTCGAGCCAGGATCGGATGGCCTCGCGGGTGGAGGGTTGGACGGGTTCGTTGAAGGGACCGTAGATCTGGCCGAGGGACCAGGCGTTGTCGTATCGATGGAGGGCGAGGGTGGCGCGTTCGGGAGCGAGGACGCGGTAGACATAGGTCGAACCCTCCTGGACCTGCGGGATATAGGATCCGACGCAGTGGTGCATCTCGCGGCCTTCCTGAAGGAGTTCGATGGGGCGGGTGAGGGGGAGGATGTTGCTGGATCCGGGGACGGGGGGTGAAGGAAAGGGCAAGGCGAGGGATTCGGTGAGGTCGGTGATGCGTCCGGGGACGGGGGTGTTGGGCGGGTTGATTCCGATCTCGACGAGTTGTTGGACGAGGCGGTCGTGGGCTTGTTGGACTTCGGCGAGGTTGCGGAACCGGGTGTGGTGGGGGATGCGGAGGAATCGGAACATCCCGACGACATCGGCGAGCAGGGCAACGAGGGGATGGGCGCGATCGGGAGGGACTCCGGAGAAGTCGTCGTCGAGAAGGCGTGGGGAAAGGTGAGGGCGGAGGTCGGGTTTCTGGAGCAGGGCTGCGATGGTGGCGTTGAGGGAGCGGGCGTGTCGGAGAAATTGGAGCGAAGCCGGGTCCTGGAGTTGGTCTCGGATGCGGAGGAGGACGGGGAAAGAGCAGGCGGCGGGCGGGATCTTGCGGAGGATCCGGACGGAGCTTTCGCCGGGAGGGAATCCGAGCCAGGCGGCGAGGGAGCGCTGGGGTTTGGTGATGAGCTGACGGGCTGCGCGCAGGGGCCAGAGGACGGGTTTGGGTTGGAAGCACCAGCTGTTGGCCAGAGCGAAGGCGAGGGCGGGGTTGGAATCGACGAGGTCGATGGCACCGGGGCAGCGTGCGAGGAGGACGGCGAGGTGCCATTGGCGATGGGGGAAGCGGGAGAGCCGGGATCGGATGGGGGCTGGGAAGGATTCGATGAAGAGGCGTCGGGCGGTGAGTCGTTCGTGGATTCTTTGGCGTTGCCACGCGGGCATGGGGCCGCGGAAGTGGATGGAGTCCTCGGGGGTATGGAGATGCGGGGTGGGGTCGCATGCCAAGGCATGTTGGAGACCCTGGAGGCGGGGTGTGGAGGGGGAGGTGACGGGATTGGGGTGCTGGAGATCCAGGGTGGGGCGGACGTGTTTCCAGTGGGTGCCGGAGTTGGTGCGGCGCCAGGCCTTGAGGGTGGGCCAACCCCGGATGACGAGGACGGCGTGCTGGCTGAACAGGTAGTACTTGCCGTCGCGATGGAATTCACCGGAGCGGCGGATGGGGCGTTTGGGCGGGGTGGAGATGGCGGCACGCTGCGCCGAAGGCACCGGTTTCATGGGTTTTCAGACCCCGGGGACGGGCATGGGATTCAACCTGGAGACGCGTGGGTGCTGGGACGGGGGAAGGTTTTCCGCAGGGGCGCAGAGGTGCGGGGAAGACGGCACGCTGTTCCCGTTGCGGGCGCTGTCGTGAGGCTAACCGCAGGTCCCTCGCGCCCTCGCGGCTTCGCGCGAAACCCTTTCAGTCGGATGAACCTGAAACCGGCAGTTCATCTATCCGCGGATGACGCTGATTGGGCAGACGAAGAGGCAAAAGGCTCGGATTCGAACCCGTCGGGGGAGCCTTCCGAGGGTGGGGAGGCATTCTGGGCTGACCCGATTGTGCCTCAAAATCTCAGGGTGATTTCCTTCGGATTGAGAAGCTGAGCGATGACTGCACCGGGATGTAGCGCGCTGGGTTGTCCCTTCGGCCTTCGCTGAGCATCTTTCCGTCTCGGTATAGTTTGTGCCCCGGGTATCCGATGTCGAGTGTTTGGGTGGTTCCTGGGCCGAGGATACATCCGGATGTGAGGGCGAGGGGATTTGATGATGGCGTCCGGGGACTTGATGCCTTGGCTGCCCCTACTCCAAAAGGAGCAGCCCACCCGACCCAGGTGGGGCTGGACTGGAAAAAATGCGGTCGCCAGAGTCTTCAAAACCCAACATTGGGTCTGGCACCTCATGATCGCGCATTCCATCCGGTGGTTATCGTCCGTCCTCCTCGCAGCGGTGTTTATCGAGGTCGCAAGGTCATCCAGTCTCCAGTTGGTTACCGAGGCCGCCTCGTCCCCAGAAGGACCGTGGAAGGCAATGGGGGTGGGTGAGCAGATCCGGAATGGTGATGGATCCCTTTCGTTGGAAACGGGCGACATCCGCTTCTACCGGTTGCGCATCCTGGGTGGTGGAGACAGCAATCGTCCGACGTCGGTGCAACTGGGCAGCCTGCCGCCTGAGTCGGTCAAGCGGTTGGATACGAGGTTGGCGGATCTGGGGCGCTTTCTGCGGCCGGTGTTCATCGAACCAACGGGCGACACGAACGTGCCTGGCTTGGATCCGTTCCGGGACCTTGCTGGTCCGGCCGAGTGGCGGGATGCCCAGATCGTGTCGAACACCATCCCGGTCTATGATCCGGCCTGGCGGGGTGGGATGGAGCCTGCGTACCTGGAGGTGAAGCTCGTGAGAAAGGCTGGGATGGGGGGCAAGGCGGCGCTCGATGGCTCGTTGCGGGAGAAGGGATCCGCCCGAGGGAGTTTGCTGGTTTCCCTGACCGAGGCCGATTCCACGATTCCGTACTTCAGCACGCGCGGCGAGACACCGGTGGAGCGTTTGATGGCGAAGGTTGGCCTGACGGATGCGGCGGGGCGTCCGGTCCTGACACCTCCGCCAGGCCACCGTGTGATGCGGTTCGGTCCGACGTTTCACGTATTGGAAGATTCGGGTGGCGAGGCCATTGCCAGCCTGGGAACGCAACCGTTCCGGCCGCCCGAGGGCCTGCTCACGCGGTTTCCCAATGGGGACCGATCCGAGGGGGCATCGGATGCAAATGAGCCGACCAACAGTACGCCGATGGGTGTCGCCCTTGGATTTGGACCGTACCGGAACTATGCGGAGTTCAAGCGGGACTACCTGAACAATCCGGTCTATGCCGAGCTGCGGAGCCGGCGTGCTGCCCGTGCCCGGGCGGAAATGGACATCGACGCCGGCCGTGTTCCCGCTGCGCCGCCCCTCATACAACTCACGCCCGGTTCCACGATCCACCTCCTGGACGTCGCTGGAGTGGATGGCTTTTTTCTCGACGACGACAGCAGTGCCTCGGCCCTCCGCCCCTTCGTGAAGGTTTCTGCGCCGCGTGGGGGTGGACTGGACCTCGTGGCCAACTATCGCGGCGAGGCTGGACTGATTGTCCGCAGCGCGCGATCCGTCCACCGGTTTCATGTGCGGGTGGGTGATTCGCCGCGAAGTGCGGGTCCCAGTGGTGGTGATTTCGTGCCTGGCTGGCAGGACGCGCAGGTCTGGGATGCCGGCGGATACGATGAGCAGCCCCGTTACTGGCAGGTCATGGATGATGAGTGGTGTTCTGCGGTCGGATGCGGTCCCACGGCGTGGGCGATCCTGCTGGGTTGGTGGGATCGTCATGGTGTTCCGAGTGCCTTTGCGGTGGGATCCGGCAACGTCCTCAGGCAGAGCCTGCGTACCGAGGATGCCCCGTTTACCCTCGATGCCGACGACAATCCGGGAGGCTACAACCGAGTGATCAAGCTCTATCGAACCCTCCATGAATCCTGCCATGTGATGTGTTTTGGAGTGTTCAGCGATGCGGGAGCCACGGCGCCTGGAGACATGGTCGAGGGATGGTGGGCACCGACCCGTGCAGCCCGGAGGACCGATTCGAACGGGGTCTACTTTGGTCATCCGCTGCCGGAGCCGTCGAATCGGTTGCTTGGATACTCCTATAGGTGGGCTTGGGATTTGATGGATCCCGACTGGAACGAGCCCTCGAATGTGATCCGGAAAGCCAACAAGAATGGCCGTCCGGCGATCGTTGGGCTTGGGTGGCTCTGGCACTATGGGGTTTCCTATGCGTATCGATACCAAGCCTACCAAGCCGTCCCTGGGGGAGCCCCCGTTGCCGTCCGCCGTTGGTTCCGTGTGAACGAGGGTTGGGGAAAGGACACCGGTGAATGGTACAGTGGCGATGACACCTTCCTGGGATTCGATCTCGACCTGACGCAGCGGCATCTGCCGCCGCCGTGAGGCTGGGTCATGCGGGGGAGGCCATGGGGGCAGGAAGTCCACGGTTTGGTGGGCCGTGGCAACGCGTGGGCAACCTGACCCGATGTCCTTGATGGATCCGAGGGGTTACTGGGTGGGGGTGCTGGGCTGGAGGGGAATGCGGGGACGATGAGGCAGGACTACATCCTTCGGACGCTGGAGCGGATGATCCAGGCGATTGCGCAGGTGATCCTGCAACGGGAGTTGGGGCGTCCCGAAGCGGCCCTGCATCAGGTGTTGCTGACGTTGCACCACCAGCTGGGATTGGACATCAGCCAGCTGACGGGCATGGGTCCGGACGAGATCCATCGGCGGTTGACGCAGGGGGAGACTCCTTTGGTGGCGCGGGACAAGTGCCTTGCCTTCGCAGCCCTGAACCGTCAGGTGGGCCTGATCTACCTGGATCGCGGGGCCACGGAAATGGCGCAGACGGCGTTTCATCTGGCCCTCGTGTTCACCTTGCGCGGTCGGCTGGAATATCCGCCGGAGGAACGACCGGAATTCACGCCCGCCTTCGAGGAACTCGTCGGCCGTCTCACGGGATTTGACCTGCCACCCGACACGCAGCGGCTGGTGGAAATGGCCCGGGCGGGCTGACCGCATGTTGCTCGGCAGCAAGCCCCATGAGGCAAGGATTGGCCATGGTTGGGCAACCGAGGCCATGCACCGAGGGGGGCAAGCAGGGACGTTGTGCGCGACCGGCAACGGTCCTGAATGGAAGCCGCCGCAGACATCACCACAGCATCGGGATTCATTGATCAGAAGCAGGCCATCGCCTGCTTCCACTGCGGGACGGCGTGTGTCCCCGGTCGACATCTCAAGGCGGGCCGGGAGTTCTGCTGCGCCGGATGCCAGACGGTCTTCGAGCTCCTGAGCGACGCTGGTCTGGATCGGTACTACGAGATCGGTGATGGCGTCCGGGCACGGATCGATGCGGGAACGGGAACGGAGAATTTCCGGTTCCTGGACAATCCCGAGGTGCGGGCACGGTTCGTGGACTTCGACGATGGCCAGACGACCCGGGTGACGTTCCGCCTGCCGAACATCCATTGCCTCGCCTGCGTGTGGCTGCTGGAAAACCTGTTCCGCCTGATGCCCGGCGTGGGCAAGTCGACGGTCCACTTTCCGCGCAAGCAGGCGGTGATCACCTTCGATCCGAAGACGGTGCGGCTTTCGGATGTGGCGGCGCTGCTCGATTCGCTGGGATACCCGCCGGAACTGAAGCTGTCCGACCTCGAGAAGCCGCCGGTCAGCCCGATCACGCGTCGGATGTGGCTGCAGACGGGCGTGGCCGGATTCGCGTTCGGGAACACGATGCTGTTCAGCATCTCGATCTATCTCGGGCTGGATTCCTTCAGCGGCCCGGCGTTCCTGCAGTTGTTTGGCATCCTGAGCCTGATCCTCTCGATTCCGGTGATGACGATCAGCGCCCGGGAGTACTGGGTGGCTTCGTGGCGGGCCTTGAAGCACCGCCAGATCCCGATCGAGGTACCGATTGCCTTTGGGATCGTGGCGATCTGGGGCCAAAGCGCCTGGGAAGTGCTGAGCGGAACAGGCGAAGGCTATTTCGACTCGCTGGCGGGGTTGCTGTTCTTCCTGAACATCGGCCGGATCTTCCAGCAGAAGACCTTCGACCGGCTGGCGTTCGACCGCGATTACCGGTCCTTCTTCCCGCTCTCGGTGATGCGCCGTCAGGGCGACCGCGAGGAGCGCGTGGCGCTGGCCCAGGTGGCGGTCGGTGATCGATTGACGATCCGCCATGGCGAACTGGTTCCGGCGGATGCCTGTCTGGTCTCCGGGGCCGGGGTGATCGACTACAGCTTTGTCACGGGGGAAGCGGAGCCGGTGTCGCGGTCTCTCGGCGAAATCCTGCATGCGGGGGGACGACAACTCGGAGGCGCGATCGAAGTCGAAACCGTGAAGGCCGTGAACCAGGGCTATCTGACCGATCTCTGGAACCAGGATGCCTTCCGGAAAACGAAGGACGATACGTTCGGGACGTTGACCAACGTCTACAGCCGGCGCTTCACTTGGATCATCCTCGGTGTGGCGGTGGCGTCGGCGCTGGGGTGGATGCCCTTTGATCCCTCGCGCGGACTCAAGGCGTTTGTGTCGGTGCTGATCGTGGCGTGTCCGTGCGCGCTGGCACTGGCGGCGCCGTTCACGCTGGGCTCGGCACAGCGGGTTCTGGCGCGACGCCGGATCTTCCTCCGAAACCCGGAGGTCATCGAAACGCTGGCGAAGGTCGATGCCGTGGTCTTCGACAAGACGGGCACGCTGACCTCGACCGGCACGGGCGACGTCCACTGGATCGGTTTGCTCGGTACTGAACTGGACGAAACCGAGGCTGCGGCGGTCCGTGCGGTGGCGGTTCAATCCTCGCATCCGCTGGCCCGTCGGGTGGCGGATGCCCTGGGGTTGCGTTCCCTGGCACGTGTGGAGGTTAAGGATTTCCGTGAGGTCACCGGATGTGGCGTCGAGGGCGTGGCGAACGGGGTGAGGGTTCGTCTGGGTTCGGCGGCGTGGTTGCGCCAGGAAGGCGTGGGTGTGCCCGAGGTGACGATCCGTGGAAGCCGGGTGGCGGTTGCCCTCGGGGTCCTGTTCCGGGGCGACTTCGCGGTGGGCGCGGAGGTCCGGCCCGAGGCTGATCGGATGCTCCGGGAAATGGGTGGCCGCTATGCGCTGGCCTTGCTGAGCGGTGACAACGAGCGGGAGCGGGAACGTTTCACCGAGTTGTTCGGGGCCGGAGCACGACTCCACTTCAACCAGAGCCCGCTGCACAAGCTGGGGTTCATCCGCGACCTGCAGTCGACCGGACGCCGGGTGCTGATGGCCGGGGATGGGCTGAACGACGCAGGAGCGTTGCGTCAGGCCGATGTCGGGGTGGCGGTGGCGGAAGACGTGGCGTCGTTCTCCCCGGCCAGCGACGTGATCCTCCAGGCCGGTGAGGTTCCGCGCCTGGGAGCGGTCCTGGATTTCTCGGGTCGGGTGGTGCGTGTCGTGCGCATCAGCTTCCTGGTATCGACCGCGTACAACCTTGTGGGTCTCGCAATTGCTGCGAGCGGTCGGCTGTCGCCGATCGTGTGTGCGGTGCTGATGCCGCTGAGTTCGGTTTCGGTGGTCCTGGTGGCGTGCGGCCTGACCGAGTGGGTCGCACGAAGGGCCGGGGTCACCGGTGAGCAGACCAACCCAACTGCGGTTGAGAGCGTGCCAACGGAGGACAAGTAGCCATGAGCGTCATTCTTATACTGATCCCGCTGAGTCTGGTGGTCGCGGCCCTGTTTCTGGGGGCGTTCATCTGGGCGGTGCGGGGAGGCCAATACGAGGACACCTGCACGCCATCGATGCGTGTGCTGGCCGACGATGGAACGGTGGATGTGAAGGCCGCAAAGGCCATGGATTTTGAAAACAACAACGGGAGAAGCCGATGAAGATAGAAACATTCAGATACGATAACCGGATCGTCCGGGCCTTCGCGATAGCGACGGTGATCTGGGGTTTGGTGGGGATGACAGCCGGCCTGCTGGCGGCGGTTCAGCTCTTCTGGCCCGAGGCCAACCTCGCATTGCAGTACACGACCTTTGGTCGCCTGAGGCCCCTGCACACCAACGCGGTCATCTTTGCATTCGTGGGCAACGGGATGTTCATGGGCATCTATTATTGCCTCCAGCGCCTTTGCAAGGCGCGCATGTTCAGTGACGCGCTGAGCTGGATCAATTTCTGGGGCTGGAACGCGATCATCGTGGCGGCGGCGGTCACCCTCCCGCTGGGCCTGACGACGAGCAAGGAATACGCCGAATTGGAGTGGCCGATCGACATCGCCATCGCGCTCGTGTGGGTGGTGTTCTCGATCAACCTATTCGGTACGATTGCCAAGCGGCGTGAGAAGCACCTGTACGTGGCGATCTGGTTCTTCATCGCGACCTCGATCACGGTGGCCGTGCTGCACATCACCAACTCGCTGGCGATTCCGGCGGGGCTGTTCAAGAGCTACTCGGTTTACGCCGGGGTGCAGGACGCGCTGGTGCAGTGGTGGTACGGGCACAACGCCGTCGCGTTCTTCCTGACGACGCCCTACCTGGGCCTGATGTACTATTACCTGCCCAAGGCAGCCAACCGGCCGGTGTTCTCGTACCGGCTCTCGATCATCCACTTCTGGGCGCTGATCTTCCTGTATATCTGGGCGGGCCCGCATCACCTGCTCTATAGTGCGTTGCCGGACTGGGCGCAGTCGCTGGGCATGGTGTTCTCGGTGATGTTGGTGGCTCCGTCGTGGGGTGGCATGCTGAATGGCCTGCTCACGTTGCGTGGCGCCTGGGACAAGGTCCGTCAGGAACCCATGCTCAAGTTCATGGTCGTGGGCGTGACGGCGTACGGCATGTCCACGCTGGAAGGCCCCATGCTCTCCATCAAGAGCGTCAACTCGCTCTCGCATTACACCGACTGGACCATCGCCCATGTGCACACGGGGGCGCTGGGTTGGAACGGCTTCCTGACGTTCTCGATGCTCTACTGGCTGTTCCCGAAGATGTACGAGACCAAGCTCTGGTCCATCAAGCTGGCCAACTACCACTTCTGGATCGGCATCCTCGGCATGATGTTCTACGCGGTGCCGATGTACTGGTCCGGCATCACGCAGGGCCTGATGTGGAAGCAATTCACCGCGGACGGATACCTCCAATACCCGAACTTCCTGGAGACCGTGCTGCAATTGGTCCCGATGTACCGCATGCGCGCCATTGGCGGCCTGCTGTTCATCCTCGGAACGGTGTTGATGGCCTACAACCTCTACAAGACGGCGAAGAGCGGCAAGTTCGTGCCTGATGTCGAAGCCCAGGCCGCCGCGCTTACTCCGGAGGTCGATGCGGCCCATCCGGCCGGGACCGGTCACCGGTGGCTGGAATCCAAGCCCCTCCTCATGACGGTGGGCGCGACGGTCGCGATCCTGATCGGTGGCCTCGTGGAAATCATCCCGCTCTACCTGGTGAAGTCCAACGTGCCGACGATCTCCACGGTCAAACCCTATACCCCGCTGGAAGTCGTGGGCCGCGACCTCTACATCCGCGAGGGCTGCGTCGGTTGCCATTCGCAGATGATCCGGCCGTTCCGCTCGGAGACCGAGCGGTACGGGGAATACTCCAAGGCAGGCGAGTTCGTGTACGATCATCCGTTCCTGTGGGGATCCAAGCGCACCGGACCGGACCTTCATCGCGAGGGCGGGAAGTATCCCGATGCGTGGCATTACAACCACATGGAGGATCCTCGGACGACGTCGCCGGGATCCATCATGCCGCGGTATCCGTGGTTGCTGACCCAGAAGCTCGACCTCAACTCGCTGCCGGCCCGGATCAGTGCCCTCCGGAAGGTCGGCGTTCCGTACCCGGATGGGTTTGAGGCCACGGCCATCAAGGATGCCGAGGCCCAGGCGGCCAAGATCGTGACCAACCTCAAGACTGGTGCGGTGGCGGATGCGAAGCCGGATCGTGAGATCATCGCGTTGATCGCCTACCTGCAACGGTTGGGAACCGACATCAAGCTGGCCCCGGCTGCGGGAACCCCCGCGGTGGCCGCTGCCCAACCCTGAACCTGGAACCCTCAAAACAAGGAAATCCGATGATCAGGGACGCATTGTTGGAGATCGGAGGCGTCGGCATGTACGGCGTCATTTCGGTACTCCTATTCTTCACCGTATTCGGTGTGGCCATGTGGTGGGCATTCCGCCTCCGCCGGCCATTCCTCCAGAGCATGGGCGATCTACCGCTCGCGGAGGACAGCACCCCCAGCAACTCAACCGCACAGACCCCGGAGGCCCGCCATGAATGATTCACAGGAACCGAAGGATCCGCTGCTGCTCGACCACGAGGCAGACGGAATCAAGGAACTCGATAACAACCTGCCGCGTTGGTGGGTGTGGATGTTCGTCTTCTGCTGCATCCACGCGTTCGGCTACATGCTGTATTATCACGTGTTCAACGCCGGGAAGCTGCAGGCGGCGGAATACGCTGAGGAAGCAGCTCTCGGTGACAAACTGAAGCTGGAAGCGCAGGCCAAGTTCGAGGCCAGTCTGGGCATCATGGAGCCCTCAAAGGACTCCGTTGTCCTCGCCCGCGGCAAGGTGACCTACGACACCTATTGCGCGCCCTGCCATCGGCCGGATGGCGGCGGGTTGGTCGGTCCGAACCTCTGTGATGACTACTGGATCCACGGATCGAAGTTCGCGGACAACCTCAAGATCATCGTGAATGGGTTCCCGGTGAAGGGCATGCTCGCCTGGAAGGACATGCTGAAGCCGGATGAGATTTACGCGGTGGCCTCCCATATCCACACGCTGCGCGGTACCAAACCGCCCAATCCAAAGCTGCCCGAGAACGAGCAGCAGCCGGAGAAGCCGAGCGAATTCGAATAGGGCTCCTGCGGCGTGGGGCTGAGGTTCCTCGCCTTATGCCGCGATGGAAATTTGTCAGTTCCCAGTGGTCAGCGTTCAGCGCTGGTTGCTGGGAACTTTTCGTTTGGGTTGATGGAGGGGAGGCAGATTCCAGATCGCAGAATCCATGACTTGATAACCCCCTTCCTTCGCCTCCTGACGTCGTCGACTACGATCTGGATGGGTAGCAGACGACGTCAGGAGGCTGATCTGGGGACTGGGAACTGGCCGCAGGGAACTCTCCTTCGGAGCGCCGCATGGGGGCACGCGGCCTTCAACCTGGACACTACGCGATGAGGGTAGCCGTGAAGGCCGGGTGACCCCACCCGGCGGGGTTTAGGGATCTGGAGACTGGGAACTGGCTACTGGGAACTGCATTTCGCGCCGCGTGGAGGTAGGCGGCCTACAGTGGGAGGCCAAGAAACGGTGTGGGTTTGGAGTCTGGCGTGTATCGGGATCCGATGAAGGAGCGAGGATGTTGCCATGAACGGTGCAAGCAAGGTGGATGCAGAGGCCCATGGGGGCGACGGCCATTCGGCGGCCCAGGAGATCAAGTGGGAGGATTTCAGGGATCATCTGGCGACGGCGGAAAAGGACGGGAGCCGTCGATGGCTGTACCCCAAGAAGCCATCGGGACGAATGACGCAGTACCGCACGTGGTTCGCGTGGTTGCTGCTGGTGGTGATGTTCGCGGGTCCGTTCGTCCGCATCCAGGGCAACCCCCTGCTCATGATCGACATCATCCATCGGAAATTCTCGATCCTGGGTCAGATCTTCTGGCCGGAGGACACGGTGATCTTCGCGGTGTCCATGCTCGTCTTCTTCACCTGCATCATCATCTTCACGACGGCGTTCGGGCGGTTGTGGTGCGGTTGGGCGTGTCCCCAGACCGTGATGATGGAGATGGTCTTCCGGAAGCTGGAGTTCCTCATCGAGGGGGACGGTCCGGTGGCCAAGGCCCGGGATGCCGGCCCGTGGACACGGGACAAGATCGCGCGGAAGTTGGTCAAGCACGGTGTGTTCTTCGGACTTTCGTTCGTCGTCGGGAACACGCTGCTGAGCTATATCATCGGCAGCGATGCGTTGATCCAGATCATCCGGGATGATCCCCGGGCGCACGTCACCGGGTTGACCTTCATGTTCCTGTTCTCGCTTCTGTTCTATGGGATCTTTGCCCGATTCCGCGAACAGGCCTGCACCTTCATCTGTCCTTACGGCCGCTTCCAATCGGCGCTCCTCGACGAGAACACGATCGTCGTCGCCTACGACAACAATCGGGGCGAAGGCCGTGCTGCCTTGAAGAAGGGGCAGGACGTCGCCGCACGGAAGGCCGAGGGGCTGGGTGACTGCATCAACTGCCGCCAATGCGTTGCGGTGTGTCCCACCGGGATCGACATCCGCAATGGGGTCCAGATGGAGTGCGTGAACTGCACGGCGTGCATCGATGCGTGCGATTCGATCATGGACAAGATCGGACGTCCGCGCGGGCTGGTGCGCTACGCCTCGTTGAACGGCATCCAGAAGCAGGAGCCACTCCGCGTGACGCCGCGCATGATCGGTTACTCGGTGCTGCTCACGGCACTGGGATGCCTCCTGGCGTTCCTGGTGTTCACGCGCAGTGACGTGGAGACGCTGTTGTTGCGTGCGCCGGGCGGACTTTTCCAGCAGCAGGCGGGTGGCCGGTTGAGCAACCTGTACACCGTGAAGGTGGTCAACAAGACCTCGCACGACATCCCGGTCGAGTTCCGGTTGCAGAATGTCGAGGGCAAGATCCAGGTCATGGGTGGCGAGGGCTGGGTCGTGCCGAAGGAGAAGCTGGGTGAACGTTCGATCCTCGTGGAGATGGATCCCCGACAGCTCGCGGGGCGCCGGACGCCTCTTGAAATCGGCGTGTACTCGAATGGTCGCCTGCTCGAGACCGTGAAGTCCGTCTTCGTCGGACCTGATGCAGCCAACTGAAATCATCCAAATCAAATCATCATGTCGACCCGTGTTGTTCCTGTTCCTTCCGTCTCCGGTCTTCCGGTGACGGGCGTCGCAAAGCCCCGATGGGAACCGTGGCCTATAGGTATCGCCGCGTTCCTCTTCGTGTTCGTCTCCTGTATCGCTGCCTTCATCACCTTTGCCGTCCGGCAACAGATGGATCTGGTCCGGCCCGATTACTATGAGGAGGAGATCCGGTATCAGGTTCAGTTCGACCGTCTGGAGCGGACACGTGCCTTGGGGGCGGCGGCGCATATCACCGCCGATGCAGCACGCGGCACGCTCGAGGTCGGAATCCCGGTGGCCCACGCTGCCGCGCTGACCGCCGGGACCATCCAGTTCTATCGGCCTTCGGATGCCGGACAGGATCGAGTGGTCCCGCTCAAGCCGTCGGCTGAGGGGGTGCAGAAGGCGGACATGGGTGATCTGGGTCCGGGGTTGTGGCGGGTGCGGGTGCGATGGACGACGGGTGGCAAGGAGTACGCCATGGACGACACCTTCGTGCGGTCGGCCTCCCGTTGAACGGAAACCACGCCATGGTCTGGACTGCATTCATCCTTGGGCTCGCCGGAAGCATGCATTGCGCCGGCATGTGCGGGCCTCTGGCGCTCGCGCTGCCGCATCCGGGACGCGGCATGGTGGGGTTCGTGGCAGGACGGACCTTCTACCAGTTGGGGCGGATCACGACCTACATGCTGCTGGGTGGGCTGTTCGGGTTGCTGGGACGTTCGCTCGCGTTGGCAGGCATCCAAAGGTGGGTTTCGATCGGAGCGGGTGTGTTGATATTGTCCGGGCTTGGAGTGTCGGCGTGGGCCGGGGCGGCGGCCCCGTTGAACCGGTGGATCTCACGCGTCAAGGGCTGGCTCGGGTGGTGGTTGAAGCGGGGCACGATGGGATCGCTGGTCGGATTGGGCATGGTGAACGGCCTCTTGCCCTGCGGATTGGTCTACGCCGCGTGCCTGGGGGCGGCAGCGACGGGTTCGGTGACCTTCGGCGTTTCCTACATGGCCCTGTTTGGACTGGGAACGGTGCCCATGATGCTGGGGCTGAGCCTCGGTGGACAGGTCCTGCCGTTGGGGCTGCGGTTGCGCCTGCAACGGCTGATTCCGGTTTCGCTGGGGGTGGTTGGGGTCCTGTTGGTTTTGCGCGGCCTTTCGCTCGGCATTCCCTACCTCAGCCCCGATGTGGCCGCGGGTGTCTGCTGCGATCACCCCTGAGGGTGCTCAGGACGCGGCCGGCGGCGTGTACGTCGTCGCAAGTGTGGCGATCCGCTGGCCGTAACGTTCTGCCGTGAGCAGGTCGCCCGCATCCACGTTCGGGGCGGCGCCTGGCACGAAGGGCGTGACACCGGCCGCGCCGTGGTAGAACCCGAGGCGGTTGAAACCGTCCGTCTGGCCGAAGTAGGAGGAAGGGACCGCTCCGAGGCCGACCCAGAGCATGCCATGCTGCATCGAAAGGTCAGTGAGGTACTGGAGGGTGGAGATCTTTTTCATGACACGAACACTGTGAAGTCCCGGATGTGGGTCGGGGAAATGCCGAGTTCATTGCGTGAGGCCACCCGCCGGGTAGGCTTGGCGCATGGAACTGCGTCACCTCCGTTACTTCGTTGCGGTTGCGGAGGAACAGAACATCACCCGGGCCGCCCATCGATTGAACGTCTCCGAGCCGCCGTTGAGCCGGCAGGTCCGGGATCTGGAGTGTGAACTCGGCGTCGTGCTTCTGGAGCGCGGGGCGAAGTCGGTGCGGTTGACGCCGGCGGGGCGGTTGTTTCTGGAAGAAGCCCGCGCGGTCCTGCGGCGGGCGGAGGAGGCGGTGCGCGCGGTCCAGGCGTTGGCCAGTGGACGGACCGAGGACTTTCACGTGGGCTATGCACCTTCGCCCACCGTGGAATTGTTGCCGGTGATCCTGCGCGCCTTCGAGGGCGTGGCTCCGGGCGTACGGGTGGTGCTTCACGACCTGACGTCCGCGGAAATGATCGCCGGGCTTGAGGAAGGCACGCTGGGAGCGGCCCTGACGGTATTGCATGGGAGGCCGCGCCGCAGCAGCCTCGACGTGCGTCGGTTGCGGAGTTACCGCCAAGGCGTGTTGGTGGCTCCGGGCGATCCCCTGGCTCGTCGGAAATCCCTGCGGATGGAAGCCATCCGCACGCTGCCGTTGGTGGTCTACAGCCGGGCGGATTATCCGGACTACCACGCCATGCTGGAAGTGTTGATGGGGGATTCCGTGCGGCAGATCCGGATCGCGCAGGAATGTGACGGTGCGTTCAGCCTGATTTCCGCTGTGGAGGTGGGGCGTGGAGTGGCGGTGGTGGCGGAGTCTTCGGCCATCGTCGCCGGAAAGCGGGCGGTGTTCATCCCGTTCGAACCCGCCCCCCCACCTTTGGAAGTGGGTGTGAGCGTCCGCAAAGGGGCTACTGGCATGGCAGGGCGCTTCTTTGAGACGGCATCCGCGTTGGCCTCCCCCAGGAGTGCTTGAGATGGCGGCGATGCATGGTTGCTCTTGCCAGGCCGCCAGCGGGCGAAGCTGTGCAGGTGATCGTCTTTCGACAATACGGGTTCAAAATAGGGGACTAGTTCCGGGGTATTGCCGTTTCCTATGTGAGCCCGGGCGGATGCCTTTGCCGCACGCGTCGGGATCGGGATCGGAATCGAAAACGAAGAGGAGTGCCTCCTGCGAAGAACCGACCCTCTATGGAAACGGTGTTTTGCAGCAACGAACTGGCGGTCTGCGGCTCGTCTGCAGTCTTCAGTGCACGCGCCGGGTGAGGGCACCCGGCCTACAGCTTCGTGGCTCGGACTCAACGAACGGGTCCCTTGGCGGACTTGGTGAGGGTCCGAAGGGCTCGCCGGCAGATGTAGGCGGTCTCGTCGGTTGGAGATTCCTTTTGCCACCGGCGGCAGACGTCCTGGACCCATTCCGGCTGTGATTTCGAGGCGTCATTCAGCCAGTTGGCGACCGAGTTCTGGACGTACCGGGCGGGATCGGAGCGGACCGGTTCCAGCAGGATGATTCCCCGCGCCGGTTCCTCACGGAGCGCGTGGATGTGGCGGCACCAGACGCCGCGTGGGCGCGTGGCCTCGGTGGCGAATCGGCGGATGTTGGGATCCGGGTCGTGGACGAAGGGCACGAGAAGCGTCAGGGCTTCTTCGAGGTGGGTGGCAATGTCGTTGCGCACGGCCATCCAGGCGCATTCGCGGACGCCCATGTTGGCATCGGCGGCCAGCGGTCGTATCCGATCGAGTTTGTCCGCAAGGGACCAGGGGGCGTGTGTGGCCACCAATTCGCAGGCCCAGCTGCGGATGACGTCGGAGGGATGGCGGCGCAGGTCCTTGAAGGCGCGCTCCACCGCCCGGGTGGAACCGAGCCCGGAATGGAGGGCGGAGGCAACGGCGGCGTTGCGTTTCGGAGTGGTGGACTTCCCGAGCGACCCGAGTGCCGCGGTGATGGCTGGCACGTGTTGTCCGAGGCCCAGCGCCGGCAGGCAGTGCGCGGCAATCGCGCCCTGGTCCACGACCAACCACTCGGAAAGGTTCACGGCCTCGATACGACCGGTGTTGAGGAGGCGACGAACCTCTTCAGGGACACCGGCCGTATTGGGCGAGCCTTTCCGGCGGAGGATATGTTCCGGAACGGGACTGTCGTTGTTCACGGTGCGGTGCAGATGGAGGCCACCGGACTGAATGCGGACGAGCCCCAGGCGTTGTTGGCGCGCACACGGTAGGAGTTGAGCATCGTCAGGCGGCGATGGCGAGGAGGCGGCGGAGTCGTTCCATGTTGGACTGGATGCGGGCGAGGTATGCGTTTTCGCCGCCCGCTCCGGCACCCGGACCGTTGGCCAGATGGCGGTACAGCCCAAGGAAGTCGTTCTGGACCTTTGGCAGCACGTACTTCTCCCAGAAGCCGGGCGTCTTGCGCATCAAATCGTCGGCACTCGCGAACCCGACGGCACCTGCGTTTCCGCCAAACCGACCTGCTTCGACGAATTCGTCGTAGAGGATCGGAAGCTTGTCCACGTAGTCAACGGCCGCCATCTGCCCAAGCAGGTCAGCGGTGCCGAGCGCGTAACCGCAGACACGTTCCGCCTCGGACCGGAAGGGGATGCTGTTGACGTTGGCTCCCATGCCGGTGCAGCGGATCATGTTCTTCACCGACTGCACCTGATCCGGGCCGAACCCCTTCGAGACCAGCAGGCGTTCCGCGAACTCGCAGCTGCGGTTGACGTGTGTCGGCGTGTACTTCGCGCCGGTGCCGTTCGTATCGCCCCGCCGCTTCAGGTAGCCGGTGTCGTGGAGCAGGATCGCGAGGATGCAAAGCTCGAAGGTCTCGCGATCGACCACGGGCAACTCCTTCGCCTCGGCCCGCCCCCTCAGGAGCGTGGTGAGGCAGAGCGTCCCTTGCAGGGTATGCTCGAAATCGTGGTAACGGGCATCGATCGCCAAAAACTCGGGGTCCCGTCCCGTAAAGCAGTCGATGGCCCAGCTGAAGATCCGCGGGATGTGACTGCGGTCACTGCCGGGAAACATCGCGAGATAGTCGGCCCTGACTTGCGCCGCTACGGCCATGGGATCGTGGGTGTCAGCACGGAGCAGCATGGTAGGGAAGGCTATCACGTTTTCGCGGGCATGCACGAGAGTGTGTGTATGCAAGACCCGGGCCGTTCAAGGCTGCGACACGACATCGCTGGGCAAACGTGCAACGGACCTCCTCTCAAGGTCCAATGCCACAACTTCTTCGGGAGGGTTATCCCTTAAACGGGTGATCTTTCCCGGGACGCGACTCCTTGAGGTCCCTCCAAGAGCTAATCTGGGCGCCGCTCATCCCACGCGGAACCCGCGCATGCGGTGGGTCCCAGCCCTCAAAAACCCCGGAAAACGGCGAACCACGGTCCCCGTGGAGTTCACCGGTGCCTGATTTGAGGCGCGGGAATCAATCAAACCTGAGAATGGAAAGAGGCGACGCTGTCGATAGGACCTTGGGAGGAGTCCTGGAGGGTGCGATGCGGGTGCATTGCATGCGCATTGCATCGCGTCGCCCTGCGGACGACACCGGGCGACCTTTGAATGGCACGAGCAAGCCCTCGGGCCTGGCGAGTTTCCGCCGTTTTCCATGCAGGGTCAGGAAGGCGATCGCCTTCCCGCATGGGGCCAACACCCTAAAGGCGAGCGTGGGCGGGTGGGCTTAGAAACAAGGAGTGGTCCAATCTTCATTGGCGGAATCGACACGGGTGGGTCGTTGGGCCGGTGTTCGTGAGCCTCTTCGGTTCGTCCCTTCCTGCTCATGATGGCCTTTGCTGAGCCCGATCTGAGCCTGGGATCGACCTCGTTGTACTAACTCCGCAGCACCAATGACGTCCCGGAGACCGGGGTCTTCTGGGGAGTCGGCGTTACGGGAATGCTGCTGGCCACGTGGCAATGGCGTCGTCGGGTTCGGGTACAGGTCTTGCCCAAGGCAGCCTGAGTTGTGCCTACTTCTTTCCTTCCTTCGGCACGAGGTCGCGGCGGGGGAACAGGGGTTCGGGGGCACCGACCTGGTGGCCGGGTTGGAGGACGCCCCAGCGGGTCTGGGACCAGTCGGCGGGGGAGCCGTCGACGCGGAGCTGCTGGTAGATGCGCCGGGCCGTGTCGGGGAGGAACGGCGCGAGCATCACGGCGAGGATGCGGCAGGACTCCACGAGGTTGTAGAGGACGGCGTCGAGCTGGGTGGCCTGGGCGGGATCCTTGGCCATGCGGAAGGGTTGGGTCTGCTCGACGTAGAGATTGGCGCGATTGACGAGTTCCCAGGTGGCGACGAGGGCGGCCTGGAGTTCGTGGGCGCGGAGGTGGGCTGCGGCCTTGGCCACGGCCTGTTCCGCGTCGGCCTGGAGGTCGGTGGCGATCGCGGGGACGATGCCCGTGCGGTACTTGTTGAGCATGTTGACCGCGCGGTTGAGGAGGTTGCCGAGACCGTTGGCGAGTTCGGCGTTGTACCGCGCCCGGAAGCTGTCGTCGGTCCAGTTCCCGTCGGGGCCGATGGCGAGTTCCCGGATGACGTAGTAGCGGAAGGCGTCGAGGCCCCACTCGTTGATGACGGCGACGGGGTCGACGACGTTGCCGGTGGTCTTGGAGAGCTTCTGTCCGTCCTTCTGCCACCAGCCGTGGGTGAGCACCTGCTTCGGGAGCGGGATGCCGGCGGCATGGAGCATGATGGGCCAGTAAACGGCGTGGAACTTGACGATGTCCTTGCCGATGACGTGGACATCGGCCGGCCAGAGTTCGGGTCCGTCCGCGGGACGTGGCGCGTACCAATCCCCGAGCGGAGCGGCGGCGGCGCGGTCGCCGAGGGATGCGGGGACCGAGTAGTAATTGGTGAGGGCGTCGAACCACACGTAAGTCACCCACTCGGGCGCGAAGGGCAGGGGAATGCCCCAGCTGAGGCGGCTGGCGGGACGCGAGATGCAGAGGTCTTCGAGCTTCTCGGAGCGGAGGAAGCCGAGGATCTCGTTGCGTCGGATGGTGGGGGCAACAAAGGACGGGTTCGCTTCGATGTGGGCGATGAGCCAGTCCTGGTGTTTGGCCATCTTGAAGTACCAGTTCTCTTCAAGGAGAGGCACGACCTGACCCCATTTCGGGTCCCAGGTGCCGTCGGGGTTGCGGTCCTTCTCGGTCAGGAACGTTTCCTCGCGAACGGAGTACCACCCTTCGTAGCCCTGCTTGTAGATGTCGCCCTGGGCGTGGAGCTTGGAGAGGACGGCAGAGACGACTTCCTTGTGACGGGGCTGCGTGGTGCGGATGAAGTCGTCGTTGGTCAGGCCGAGTTGGCGGGCGAGGGCTTCCCACTGGACGGCGAGGCCATCGCAGTAGCTTTGAGGGTCCTGGCCTTCGGCGGCGGCGGTCTGCTGGACCTTCTGGCCATGTTCGTCGAGGCCGGTCAGGAAGAAGACTTCTTCGCCAAAGCTGCGGTGGGCGCGCGCGATGACATCGGACAGCACCATCTCGTACGCGTGCCCGAGATGCGCCGCGCCGTTCGTGTAGAAAATCGCCGTGGTCAGGTAAAACCGTTTGCCCATGAAGCGGAGATGGTACCAACGGGGACGGGGCGGAGCAATGGCGGGGGGGGCGAGTTGACAGTTCCTTGATTGAAGGCCGGGTGCCCCCACCCGGCGCGGATGGAGATGCGCCGCGTGGGGGCACGCGGCCTTCAACCCACCAGCCTCCTCACGTCGACTCAGCCTCCTGACGTCGACTGCTACCCTTCCCAGCGTAGCAGACGAGGTAACGAGGCTGAGGATGATGGGAAATTTCCAGCAGCCAGTTGAGAGCACCCGGAATCACAGCCTCCTGACGTCGAC
>Ga0172372_10003065_pt1 | contig 24886 bp, 13 predicted proteins | sample LakKiv5m_2_FD_114544 | JGI IMG/M metagenome (GOLD analysis project Ga0172372, IMG submission 114544) | Freshwater microbial communities from Kabuno Bay, South-Kivu, Congo - kab_092012_9.5m | ecosystem: Environmental > Aquatic > Freshwater > Lake | place: Democratic Republic of the Congo...
GTAGCTGCGACGACAGCATCTCCGACTGACCAGAAGACAATTAAGTTTGGTATCATGTCAGCAAGCGATGTAACAAATTCACAAAATTATTCATTATCAGTCACATCTGGTGCGCCTATTGAAGGTGGTACCTCAATGATAATTAACCCCAATTCATCGATTTGGAGTGGTGTGACTTCAAACGCCTTTAGTACGGCAACAAACTGGAACGGGGGCATCGCACCGAGTTCAACTCGCGACTGTCAAATCGGGGTGGGGACTAATGTGACACGTGTTGATGCTGCCACTGTCGCCTGCGCCAATGCCACTCTGACTACGAATGGGACATTAGATTTTAATAATACGGCTAATATTTTAGAGGTCTATCGTTCGCTGGATGTAAGTTCGAGTTTTAATTTTAACAATGCGGCCACGGGAAATATTAGGATGGCAGGGACAGCCAACAATACGATGAAATTGACAACGGCGTTCCCAGGAAATGTAACCATCAATAATACCGGTGTTGCGGGAAGCAATATCGTGACAGTGCCTTCAAATTCAACGATTAATGGCAATGTGACCTGCCAAGCTGGTGTCCTTACAGTTCCTAATGGGGTTAACCTTACAATCCTAGGTAACATTACTGTGCAAACAGGTTGTACGCTTGAAATTCAGCCAGGTGGAACTTTGACCATGGCCAATAGTCGCACGTTAACTGTGAATTCAGGTGGAATCTTATTGTTGGTTGGAAATGCTTCTCAAAATGCCACAGTGACTTCGGTGAATACGTCTTCGGCTTACAATGTGGTCATTAATGGGACAGTCAGTGCGCGTTACTATAGTTTTCTAAATCTTAATACCGATGGTGTTTCAGTAGAAGCAGGCGCAACTATTAATGCTTCCAACTATTTTCAAAATGGTAGCTTTTTATATCCAGTAAATAGCAATTCAACTTTTTTAAAATTGAAAAGACAAATTCCTGGCAATGCTTTAAGTAACATCAATTTTGATAAAAATGGATCAGCAGCTACCAACATTGTGAATGTTGATACTACTGGGGCTTCGGCTGGCACCTTAACCATTTCTTCTTATTCTGGTGATATTTCTGGACCAACTTACGACGTTGATCCAAGTTACAACATCAATTGGTCCGGAGCGGTCAATACCATCAGTATTACGCAAGAGACAACGACACCATCTCAATTAACCGCGAGCACAGCCTATATTGTTGGTCGCTTTGGCTTCAAGCAGTCTTTAGCAGGAGCTTCCTTTAGCAATACTGATATGACTCAAATAATAATTACCTTAACAGGAACAGCTACTGCGGTTGATATTAGTTCAGTTAGATTTTATTATGATTTAGATTGTGATGGTGCAGCCGGCACCTTACTTGGCACTACAACTTTTTCTGGCTCTCCCGGCAAAGCAACTTTTAATATTGGTGCCGGTCAATTTACCATTCCAATGCACGCAACAACGACTCAGAAACGTTGCGGGTATGTCGAGTATACAATTGCAGCTACGGCAGTGGATGGAAATACAGCTGGTGGATCAATTAACGCCGCAAGTGATTTCACGAACTCTCAAACTTACGCAATCAATGCTGCCACAGCACCTCCGATTACACTGGGTACTCCAGGAACTATTAGTAATCCTGCGACAACCGCCTGGACCGGTGCAGTTTCAACTGATTGGAACAATGCGGGTAACTGGAATGCTGGTTTACCGATTTCAACCAAGACTTGTACGATTTCCGATGTGGCCAATGACCCCATTATTTCTTCTGGTACTTCCTCCTGTAGGAATATAAATATTTCCAATGGAATTTTAACTGTTAACAGTGGCGCAACACTCGATATCTATGGTGACTTTACTAATACAGGTACCTTTACTAATAATGGCACACTCAATATTAAGGATAATGGTGCTACTCTCAATCACACCATTAGTTCATCGTCTACCTTGGCCCATTTGAATTTGCGCAAGACGGGTTCCGGGATCGCTTATGCCAATGGCGGAACATTAACTGTAAACAGTATTAGTAACACCAGTTCAAACACAACATTAAGTATTGCTAATGGAAAGACTTTAATCTTACCCAATGGTACCACTTGGTCGACAGGAACTTTCTTAATAGAGGCCGGTGGGACGCTTCAAGTTGGAAATGGTCAAACTTTTACGCTAACCGGCGGGGTATTTGGAACGAACGGTTCGTTAGATGCATTTCCTCAAGAAGAATCCTCTAAGGCCAAGGTCACTGTGCAAGGTGGAAGTGGATCTTGGAATTTCACCGCTACAGCGGGAACAGTCAATTTATCCGGCTTCCACTTAGATAGAATGGGTGTCAATGGACTAAATCTTGGCGGGACAACGTTATTGCAAACATTGAGCTATGGGCAGTTCACGAATTTATCGACCAGCTATAGTTCAGTGAAGGCCATCCAGCTGAATAACAATAATACGATTCCGGCAATTGCGAATTATATCGCTTGGACTTGGGGCAACTTTAACAGTTTTGATCCGGCCAATGCAGGAACGCCAACTTCGGCGCAAGCCTATCAACTTATTTCTTCTACGGGCTGTGGTAACCGGACCATTGATTTTACCAACTGGACTGGCGACTGGTTCGCCTCTCAAACTACGTTTGATGTCACCACAAAGGTCTCTACCACAAGTTGTACCGCCAATATGGGGGCTGCAGCGGCTGCGGTAAGTTTATTGTCTTTTGAAGCGAAGCCCTACAATGGAAAAGTTGACGTACGGTGGGAGAGCAATTTAGAGCAGAATCATATTGGATACAATATCTATCGAACAACTGAAAGTTCTAGTGAATTTCAGCAAATTAATGATGTCTTGATTCGCAACATTATTAACTCCACAAATAGTCGCGGTAAATATCGCTTCATCGATAGCGATGTGGTGAATAGTACCACCTATGCCTACTATGTCGAAGATGTAGAAATCAGTGGTAAGAAAACGATGCATGGACCGGTGTATGCGCAACCTCTTGCCTCATTAGGCAATCCTCCGGCCACATTGGCGGATGAAAATGGCGAAGACAATACGAATACCGGACAACCAGCGGGTGGAACTTCTCCAGCAACTATCCCGAACCCAAGCTACAAAGATTTGGGCAACGGTATCGTTATATTAAGTCAGACTTCAAGAACTCTTCGCTTAGAGATTTCGCCACCTGCACCGAGCTTTGCCGCCAGTGCCTGGAATGGTGCCTATCAAACTTCTGCAATCAGTGGTTATTCGAAAATGACTGAGGCCAACAAACCAGAATTGCCTGAGAAGGAATTATTGATTGAAGTCTATCGTTTTGCCACCACTGCTTCAGTGATTACGAGCAACGTGACTGAATCCAATTTGGCAGGGCATCCCGTTGCACCGGCACCTAGTTACAGTTTATCGGGGACAACTCTCGTACCAAGCTATGCAACTGATGCAACAACCTATAGCACTAGTGCAAGCTATCCTTCGGCCTTTTATGCCTTAACAACAGATTTAATTTCCGGTACCGAAAAAACATTTTTACGCTTAAAAATTAATCCACTCTTGCTCAATCCAGTGACACAAAATGTGCGCTACGCCAGCAAAATTATTCTTGATATCGGTCTTGATGGCGATACTTGGAACGTTGTCTCTCCAAGTTCAAGCTCAGAGTTAGGTCCTTATACTGTGGCCAATACTTTAAGAATTGATGTGCAAAAGGCCGGCATGTACCAATTAAATTACAGTGATCTTGTTAATTCTCAAGTAGAAGGACCGTTTAAGAATAAAGATGTCACGTTGTTTAGATTGTATAGTGGTACGGATGAACTTCCGATGGAAATTGTGAGCGGAGATGGAACGTTTAAGAGTGGTGATTATATCCGCTTCTATGCACCATATAGCTTTAGTCTCGAAGATATAAAGAATCGTTTGATATTAACACCTATGGATGTGGCCAACTCTTCAAATTCACCAAAACGGATCGCCAGCAGTAATGTGTCGATCAGCAGTCAGCAAGAATCAAGTGAAGTCTGGTCGTTTGTGACAAAAACTTTAGAAGAGAGCACTCACTATGTTGATGGTCTCACATTAGGCGATGGCCTTGACCATTATTTTGCTGCTTATATCTTCAATTATAGCGGCTATGAAAATTACAGCACAACGATCGACATGGATGAAATAGATACAAATAATAATAACAATGTTTTATTCCAGATTCATGTACGCGGACTTGAGGGATCACTTGGCGGACCTATTCAGGCCCACCACCTAAGTTTTCATTTGAATGGATATTATGAGAGCGAGGCAATCTTTAGTGAAAATGAAAGAACTGTATTAAACTTTGAAGTGCCTGCCAATCGCATAACTGCTGGTTCTAATACGATTGATCTTTATGCACTTGGTACCTTTGCTGCTGTAAGCGATTACGACCGAATATTGATTGATAAGATCGTTATCACATACCCAGGTCGTACCAGTGTCGTCGGTGGGCAATTATGTTTTTATGTAACTGACTCTGAGCGGGTACATATGGCCGAAGGCTTCAATTCTAATTCTTTGGTCGGTTATGATCACACTGATTCAGCCAACGCCAAAAAACTTAGTAACTTGAATATTACAACTTCTGACGGTGGTACTACATATGATGCTCGCTTCTTCGTGACAGGGGAGGCTGATTCTAACGGCAGACAACATTATTCATTCTTAAGAACCAGTGACTTTTACGCTCCAGCTGGTCTATCTCTAAATCCAGGTATTAACACGAGCTTGAAAAATTCTAGCAATGAAGCGAATCTCCTCATCATTGGTCATTCCAATTTACTGGCCGCGGCTGATGAATTTGCGAAACACAGAGTTGACCAAGGATTGAAAGTAAAACGAGTTACGTTTGATCAAGTCTATAATGACTTTAATAGAGGTGTGAAAAGCAGTAAGGCCATAAGAGATTTTATGGATAAGGCCTTAAGTGTTTGGACTGTTAAGCCTCGATTCCTCATCCTTCTTGGTGATGGAACGCAAGATCCACTCAACCTCGATATTGATGGCCTTGGGTCTCAAAATCTTGCTGGCTTTGAAGCTGAAACAACGCCAGTTCCTTTCATGGCAGGGCAGTTCATTGATTTTGCCGCGGACAATTACTTCGCATCTACAAGTTCGTCTCACTTACCACGTTTAGCCGTGGGGCGTTTGCCAAGCAATGATCCAGAGAAAATTTTGGCCTACTTTAAAAAAGTCATTGATTATGAAAAAGGCGACAAAGATCCGGCAGATGACAAATTGCGCGTGATTGACTTCTATGCAGATAGAGAACAAGGATATTACGAGAAATTTAAAGAGCAGTCAGAAGCCATCATGAGTGTTGCTGGAAGTGGATTTACAAGAACACTCTATGACCGCACAGTCTTGGGATCTGATGCATCGACAAAAACTCAACTGCAATCTTCATTTAATGATGCTCCATTGTTTATTAACCTTATAGGGCATGGTGCGAATGATCGCTTTGGAAGTAACATCTTTACCAATGCCAACGCCAGTGCCTTAAGTAATAGCAACTATCCGATCGTTTCGATGTGGTCATGTGAATCGGCCTTCTACTACGATGACGACAAGACGACACAGTCCCTAGCTGAGCAAATGATCTTTAATGCGCAAGGTGGTGCTATTGTGTTTATGGGATCCACAACTCAAACAACACCTGGGGCGCAATCAAAACTGGCCCAAAGTTTTTATACTCAACTGAAACAACAACTTTCTTCACCATACGATGGAACAAGATTGGGTGAAATTTTAAATCAGGCCAAAACAAGTCTGGGGTCTGGAGTCTATGAAAAAGATATTATCAATAGCTTCTCAATTATTGGCGACCCAAGCTTAAGATTGCCGACCTCGCTCTATCCAGCGGCAGTCATTACGCCAGTGGCGAGAAAAGAAGAACCTAAGCAGGAGAAAAAAGTACTTGGCATTGGATGTAGCTCCAATGCTTCACAAGATCATGAGCAAGATCCTATCGTTGGTATTCTGGAGTTACTAGGCATGGCCTTGACCTACTGGGCCCTCCGTCGCGCAGTTAATCTTCTAAAATTGTGTCCTTGATCAACCAGTCTGATGCGGCCACGGATGTTGGAATGGTTAGTCCCTATGATTAATTTAGATTGCGAGATAACCAATATAATACAAGTAATAAAATAAACATAATCGATGTAAATATTGCAGATAAGTAGTTTAAAATGCGGATTTTTTTTCTTAGATAAGAAAAATTCGCATTTTGTTTTTCTTTAGAAAATATCTCCTTTCTAAAATTTCTTATCAGAATATTAATTTTTTTTTCATCCTTTGTTAGTGGCGGAACTTTATCAAGTCCTTGATTAAACAATATAAATCGACGGATAATGCTTATTTCAATTAATGCTATTGGAATATTAAGAACTCCACTTACCAAAGCTATAATTAATAATATTGTACTCATATAACAACCTACTTAGATATTTGATTTAATCTTTCTACATAATTCTCTTGTTGAGTGTGAATTTGGTCAACTTTTTCAATAACAGCATTTGCACTACCACCCCAAAATGACTCAATAAATCCAAGGCCTGTACTTGTAAACTTTTCAGAAACATTAGGTGCAAGAGTAGACAAGCCTCCAGTAGTTCCACCTAAAAGTGCAGAGGTTGCCATTTTAGCTAATGCTGAATTAGTAGATAAATCTTTACCATCTAGTGATAATCTATACGCAGTACCTGCAGCACCAAGTCCAGCACCAACTCCTATTGTTGTAATCAACGAAGCTCCTGAAGTAAGTCCAGCAAAAAATCCGGTAGTTCCTCCAACCAACATACTCTTTCCAATATCGGCAGCATAACTCCAGCCTTTGTTTGGAGACATTAAGGCCTCAGAGATACCTCCAACGGTCATACCTATTCCCATACCAACAATGCTTGAGGGAAGTTGATAGAAATACCCACTCGGGTCAATATAGTTGACGGGGTCGCCAGAGGCATAGAGGGTTGAATCCCAGTTGCCAGGATGATTGCGTAGTTTTTCTGGCGACCATTTGGTGGCCAAATCGACTTCGGCCCAACGTCCGTAGTCTGGTAGGTAGACTCGTGTATTTGAAATTAGCTGCTGGCCTTTGTTGCCGACCTGGATCAACTGGCCGTAGCTCCAAGGAATTTCGTTGGAGAATTTTTCATAGCCATCAACTTTAAGTAGCTTTCCCCACGGATCGAAATGGCGCAAGAAAATGAAGCCATCTCCCTTCTGTGATAGTAATCCCAAAATTGAACCGCGGTGATCTTTTATGGCAATATAAAAATTTCCATCAACAATAATTCCCAGCCAAACATTGGCCAACTCGAGGATCTGAAATGAGCGATTGCCACGGATCACATGGGAACCATTTAATTTCAACAAGCATTCCCCATGTTCCTCTTCACACGCGGCCAAGAATTCACCTTGAAATCCGTGGTGCAAATGGATGACCTGGCCATCACGTTGATTAATATGGCTCACAAGATCGTTGTTGTTGTACAAAAAATTATTTTCATTGGCGGTTAGGGCTTTGCCATGGTGGCGTGAAATTGAATTGGGATCAAGATTGGGCCCAACCATGAGTGTGAGATTTTCGTTATATTCAAACTTTCTTGAATCAAGGAAATTGCTTTCCTGCTCAACTAAACGACGGGCGCGGTTGTAAATATATTTAGTCATAAAACTTTTGCCGTTGGGGAGTGATAATCCTTCAACTGCGAGTTTATGGTCGAATTCATACTTTCTAAATAAGCGAACACCATTATTAAATAGAACAAGCGATATCCTACCGGCTTCATCGTAACGAACTTCTTTGACATATGGTTTTACCGCACTTACAAGTCCATCCCGATAATCGTAATTTAAGATTGTTTCAATGCCCTTATTTCGCGTGGATTCCTGCTGGATTCTATTATAAGAATCATAACTATAATCGGTTGAGACGAGGTCTGCACCATTGAGTTGTGTTGTGATTGTGACGGGCTTCCCATTAGGGCCATAAGCCGTATGCGTGTTAAAAATTTTGTTTCCAATTTTGGTTTGATCTTCACTTAATCGACCAAGCTTATAGAACCTTTCGATTTCAGTTTTTTCAGTTCCGTGCTTTCCATTAGAAAAATAGGTGGGCCTATCTTTGTAATCTAATCGCTCCACTCGGCCATCCAAATAGGATACTAATCCATCTTGCTGAGTGAATGTGCGCTCTTCTGAGTCCCAATCATTTAAACTTTCCGTCCTGACTATTTGTCCTTGTAAATTATGACCGTATTGAAATCCAAATGGTCGAATTTCATCGATGCGTCCCATCGACCCAAGTGTGAATTCAGCCGACTCATGAGGAATTTCTGTTTTGATTATATCGCCAGCGCTATTCTGCCAAATTCTTTTGGTTTCACCCAAAATGTTAGATATCTCCTTGAACCCTTCATTAGAATAGGTATAGGACGTTAACGCTTTAACTTCCAAATCAAAATGATTGACGATTTCTTCAAGAGGGCGATCTAGCGAATCATACTCTTTAAGCGTATAGGAATTAGGATTCTTATTTTTGTAGAATGGATCGTAGTATTTAGACACACGACCCTTAAAATCAAATTCCTGAGAGCTAGAAACAATCCATTGACCCTGAGAGAAGTTTAATTCTTCCGCTAGTTCTCCAAAACCATTTAATTTTATGGTTCTTTCTTGGCCTAAAACTGTGGCATGAATTTCTCTTTCCAGAATGTCATTTACTTTGAATTGGTTGTTCCCATCTGCAGCTACGCTTAACAAAACACCATCCATTGACCAGTCGTAAGTTATAACTTGTTCGCCGTCTCGATGGTTACTTGAAAGCAAATTCAAAATGGGCGTATATTCATATTTGGTCAAAACTCCCTCATCTTGAGTGGAGGCGATTAAATTTGTATTGGCCAGATAGCTAAACTCTTTTTTCTCACCTCTTGAATTTTGCCAAGAAGTAATTCGCCCCAATATGTCCCTGTCTATCTTTGTAACTATGCCTGATTCGGAATATGAGATGACGTCAGAGTTCTCATCAATCTCAAAAATTGTTGGGGGAGCAATATCTACACCGGAGTCGTTGGTAACTCTGTTCAGAGCTGGAGCCAATGTATAATTGTAATTATTAAAGCTTAAGTTTGATTCAATAATTTCTGTGCGGTCCCCATATTCTTTAGTCTTTATATGTTTGGTTGGAATTCCCTGAACAAAATTTTCATAAGTATTTTTTTGAATAAAAGCACGGCTACCATTTCCAAGCGTGTATTGTTCATTCTTGTTCAGATAGCTATAAGAGAAACCGCCAGGAAATTCTTTGTCGATATAAGAGTAACTTACAAGCTTGTCCCAAGGTTTTTTGACCATTGTTTTTGACTTCGTAGATAAAATGCGGCCATTTTTTCTCGCACGGGAAAAGAAAAACAGAGGTCCTGCTTGATCATCTCCATCAAATGTCTTTACAGTTATTTCGCCTACGTTCTGGTTTTTATAATCGAGTAATTGACGAGATACTTTCAAAAATCCAAGCAGATAATTCAATTCCTTATGGTATCGTTCACCTTCATAAGTAAAAATCTCTACTGATGCTGACGAGCTTGTGTCATTTGGTTTTGTTATTATTTTATTAACCAGAATGGCGCCGTTTTGATATTTATACTCGATAATTTTTTCGCCACCATAGGTGCTTTTGACTCGTTTAAGCAGTGGTAACCCAGGTGCACGTTGGAAAACATTGTCTCTGCCAGGTAAAATTAGGTGAAGCTCGCGAGTGCGAGGATCAACAAAAGTTCCCAATCCTTCACTCAATTCAAATTTTCCATCACCATCAAAATCACCAACTATGACTGGGAAGTCATGGATTCTTAATTCACTGCCTGGCCGATGAAAGAGTGCTTCATATTGTTCATGGCTTAGCTCAATAGTTTCACCGGAACCATGACTATCAATCAGACTGATCTTATTGCCAGTCAGAAAATCAATCTGACCGTCTTGGTTAAAATCACCAAGAAGCGAATTTTGATTACATTCAAAGGCCTGCGCTGTATCGGCTTTTTGCCAATACGATAAATTAGGATGCTGGCCCCTCTCAATGTTTTTGTTTTGCGAGAAAAAGTCTAGGGCCTTCTTTGTATCAACATACTGGAAATAGGCGAATCCACTTCTTGAAGGTTTTCTAAACAACAAGTCACTTTTGCCTTTATTGAAATATTCATAGAGCAAGTGGGCCAGACTGCTTTGTTTTTCTACTTTGCCTGTGGGATTTGCAATGTCAGGGATATTTTTATCCAGCTCCTCATCATAGGAGCAAAAAATCAAATCAGATTTACCATTATGGTCGATGTCGATCAACCTCGGGATAAAGAGGGCCTTTAATTTAATTTCGAAAGTATGGATTTGAAAGCCAGCCTTATTTTTGGACACCTCATTGACTTCCCATGACCAAATCGGTTTTTCATTGAGCCTTATGGTAAGCGAGGGATCTTCAGTTAATTGGTAGCTTTGGTCTTTTTTAACTCTAATTTTTGTCGTTACACGCTGTTCAATACCATTTAGTTTATTTAAAAGACTTTCACGAGAAATATTAGGGCGAACTTCAAACGAGCCATCGCTTTCATATTTTATAGCGCTGATAATTTTTTCAGATTCAGATTTGTACTCATTAAAATTGAATTGTATCTCATCTGTAAGGAAGTCCCCGTTAATATCAGCATTGATTATGTAAGCGGCATTGGCATCTTCTTCCTGAACCTCGACTCCCCGCTTTGGGTCTGCGACTATCGCTTTGGTTCTCGATTTTAGAGAAATGGTGTTGGAAACTGAGGAGCGCATGCCATTGAGCTTTTCGTACTCTGCGATGAAAATACTTTTAATGCTTTGTTTATTTTTTACTTCCTTCAGCAGTTCGCCATCATAGAAAAAGTCATAATTAGTTTTATGGCCAGCTTGAGCTACGCTGACTAATTTAATTCCTGGTGGTATTAAATTAAAACCTTTTCCTGAACTTGAAACACGCAATGTGGGTGCTTCGGCTGTGTTGTAATTTATTTCAGCTTCCCATACTGCATCAAAATCCCTAATTGTCTTTAAAAGCGCTCCACTCCAAGTAAAGCTAATACCATGGCCATACTTGCCTGCGAGGCGTAGGGGTAATCCATCTTGAGACAACATCCAAGTGCGTCCTTTCTCACTTAAAATGAGCCAGCTCACATTATTTAGCCTTTTTATTTTGATGTACAAATGATGGTCTTCGAGTGCTTGATTTTTATAAAAACTAATTGGAACAATTGGCCCACCTAAGAGGGATTGCACTCTACTTAATCTGGACGATGAATCAATATCCCATGCGCTGGAATCAATTACACGCAAGTGGCCACTATTTTTTCCGTCCTTAAGATAAAGGCCATCAAGCCTTTCCACGATAGTTGGAATTTTTAAGTTGACCCCAATTCCTTATCCAAAATTTGATTCGGAGGATGAATTATAAACAAAGTCTAGACCTTTAAAATTGGTAAGCCCTTCTGGAAGCGGTATTGTAAAACCGACAGATAGATCACCAAGATACTCGTTTACGTCAATAGTTGGACGATGGGCCAACTTCTTATATAAGTAGTCTGAAAAAAAATCTTTATTTGAATCACCAGAACTATTCAATTGTATCTGCGGTGTTTCGACTTTTGGAGCAGTGGGAGTTCTGTCGTCGCCCCCCCGGTCTCTCAGGCCTTCAGAGCGAGCATTTTCGCTACAGAAATTAACAATGCAGATGAATATAAAAATGGCACTTAATTTCATATTTACTTCATCTGACCTATTTCAGTATGGTTCCGGCCGTACCTGAATTGCCGGTTTTGCCACGAAACTGTTGTATTTGGTTTGCATCAACGGGCCCGAGGCAGTAGGCGAGCATTCCCGCATTACCACCTGCACCACCAGCTGTACTGGAAAATATTTCTTTTAAATTTCCACCCAATTGAAGAATCTTCATTTCAATTAGGCCTCCAGCACCACCTTCACCACCGTCTCCGGAAACTCCACCACTGACGCTATATGATTTTGGCGAGACTCCATTTTCCCCGTGGCCTTGAGTTGCTGTGTGATTACCGCTCGTACCTACGACACCTTCTCTTCCATACCAAGGAATATATTGACCCTCAGAGCAAAGTGGGGAACTTATACCGGTTTCGCCCATCCCACCTTGTCCACCGATCGCTAAAAGTATGGGGGCGGAATATCCTTTAACTTCCTTTAGTTCAATTTTGATACTTCCAGCACTATTTCCAATGGAACCAGTGCGAGATTTTTCAGGTGCTGTACCTGAGTTCACGCTAAAATAATGCTCGAATCGATTTTCCCCTGAGCAGTGCTTGAAAGGACCTCCCCCTTCACATTTATAGTATTCAGTCTGTACAATTCTATAACTCTGTGATGGAGAGCTACCTCGACTTGGGGTATTGCCAACGACTCCCTGTTGCTTTTCACCAGAGGCATCGATGAGTGCTTCCTCAAGTGACTTTAAATTTATTTTAATTTCGCCTCCCAAATTTTGCACAAGTGCTAGAGGATGAAAAATGATAGTCACATTGGGATAATCTAGATCAGTGTTATAAACGCCCGCAGGCAGGTTGATTCTCTCTGTATCTTGGGCGATGGTTCCAATACTGGTTTCAATGAGGTCTGGGTTATCGAGTTGAAAGGTCAAATTTCTTCTTAAAATATTGGCCATCTTTAAATTGGAGATGGTGATTTCTTTTACTCTATTTAAAACAACTTCACTTACGTTTTCCTTCCTTAAAATATGTTTAAGAACTGCTTTGCCGATTAATGTAGTGTGAAAGTTTAAGAAGTAGGCCCTTAAGCGTCCTTCAACTGAAATTATTTTATTGAGGTATGGAAAAATATTTTCTCTCCCAATCTCTGTGAGTTCCCCCTCTGATGCCAATTGTAAAAGCCGACTGATGGCACCATCTTGAACACCGATCGTATCGCTAAGGTTGAGCGTTAAAATCGTGGAAAGTAAAAATGGATGAGCAGCCTCAAATCTGTGATTTACCAATTTGGCTTTAAGTATTTTTGAGTTTTCCAGAAACCGCTTCGAATATTTAGAGTATTGATTCCAAACTATGCTGTCATGAAATTCATAAAACTCAGCGTCAACTTCTTCTCCATCTGCGCGTTGTGCATAAATCGCAAGGAGCTTGTCCTGATAAAATAAATTGGTGTCCAAATACTCAAGCATTTCATCAAAATGGATATGAGATTCATCAGACGTCACTTTGGTCAAGGCCCAATTGCTTTGTGTCTCAATATTTTTTAAAGTTTGAATTACATTTTCTTTGTTATTAAAAAGCTTGAAATTTACATCCGTGTCACTGGTTTTAAGATATTTCAACATTCTTTGATAAGACTTCCGGAACAAGTAATTGGTTTCATCATCTATTTCGATTGTGTTAAAGACCGGCATAAATATTGAAAACAAATCCGCATTATCACCCACAATCTCTCCGACTACACCATAGTCTTTTACAATGAGCTGACCCTTGGATTTCAGTGATGTGATTTTTTCTTTGAAGTAATTTATTAAATTCTCTGATCGAAATGGCCTTGAATGGTTTGACTCAAACCAGATTTTCCATTGCAATACAAATTGAACTAAATAATATTCTTCCAGAGCAGATAATTGCATTGTTCCATCGCTACTTCTGGCGAGAACTTCAAAAAATAACATATCAATAGTGAGTTCGAGGTCCTCTGAAATTTCGAGGTTAACACCCATCGTTTTGATTAATAATTCAAGATAGAGGCGGGGATTATTTCGGAGGAATTTTCCCAATCCGCTGGCAAAGTTTTGGACTTCATCCTTAAGCATTTCTTCATTTCTTTCCTCTTCTAATAGTTTTTTTGCAACCGTTGCGGCTTCATTAATTTCAATTTTCTTGTCGGTAATCTCTTTTCCTAGAATGGCAAATGAATAAACTTTGGGAGACTGATTTGTTGCTGTGGAAATGCCTTCAGAAGCCGTTTTATGACTTTCTTCTTTGCAACCAAAACTTATAAGCGCTTGTAGTAGGACGACTACTAGTATTTTTATTCGCATAAAGTTCCTCCACCATAAGCAAGATGCATTCGATTGGGAAAACTAGTTGTTACAGCAAGACTTGCTTTTAGCACGCGATAGCGCAACGCGCAATGTTTGCGCGTTTAATTGCACTAATTGCAATTTCACGTCGAAAAGCCTGTCATTTGTTCACACTTTAAGTGACCTAACCTATCGAAACCTCATAAGTAAACGTTCCACTATTAAGCGGCTTATTTCCATGCCCACAATGAGGCATTGAGTTGCGGCAAAAGGGCCGCTCTGTCTAAGTTTTAGACAGTGCTGGTAATGGTTACAAATACCTTCCATGGGAACCTGTAGGATCAACTATTTAGACCACCTAAGTTGGTACAGGGAATGCATAGAATAACGGAAAGATTTAATTAAAAGGTGGTAGCATGAAATTTTTAAATGTTGTTTTTCTAGGCCTATTACTTTCAGCTTTGATCAATCAAATTCACGCTCAAGATTCTGAGCCTGCCGTCTCAGAGAGTGAGGCGACCATAACAGCTGGTATTAAGAGTGCGTTTAGCGAGGATCAATTGCTTTCCTCTTATATTGAGGTACGTCCTGAAGTTAAAAATATAAGAATGCTGCCCTATCCTTATAGACCGATCCATGGTTCTGTTTCGTTGGAGTATTTTGTTCGCTCGGCTGAGGCCAGACACTTGGCCCATGAAGCGGCCCATGTGGTTCAACAAAGAAGTGGCAAATTGCTAATTCAATTGGCTTCGAGAGGACTCAATCGCGCTGCGGAAATTTTAACGTTGCATATTTTAAGGAAAGTTGGAAAAACAGTCGTTCCATTTGATGCTTCAATCTTTTTAAGAATTGTTCATTTTGAAGTGATGTCAGAGCATTTCCCTAAAGCTGCCTTGCTGGCAAGTGAAGTGGCCAGGCATCGTTATATCATTCAACGAAATGAATCGGATCTGCAATTTTTAAGAGCGAGGAAATCCAAGTGTTATGAGAAAAAATGTGATTCGGATGTCATAGCTTCCATTGAAAGACAAATAAGAGAATTAGAAAGTTCTACGGCCCATTCGATGGTGCAAAAGAATATGCAATTCTTGGCATTGCAAGAAACCATTCAGAAAGATAGTCGCAAATTTCAAACTCTTTCTAATGCTTCCAAGAGCCGACATGACATAGCCTTAAATTCAATTCGCAATATGAAATAAGAAGTGGAGAAGAAGAGCATGATTAAAATATTAATCGCTACATTTATCTTCACTCTTGGAGCAAGCCTTGGTTTTGCTTCTGAAGCCGATTCTGAATCTGGGTCAACTCATGGGAGTGGATCTGGAAGCGGAAGTTTTAATTTAAGATTGCGTGCTCCTTCGCTAACACTTCCTTCAACGAGTGCGCCTTGTTTGTCTTTATCTGGCTGTATGCGTTTATCCTTGAAGCCTGAATTATTTGGTGTACCACCAATGGGTGATTGTCATAGGGCGAATGAAAGTGTGAGTTTGGACCCCGATAAAATTCCAGTTGTAAATATCAGCGAGGGGCCAAAGGCCTGGAAACTTTTATTATTTGGTGCTGGGATTGCTCCCTTTGAATTTCTGTTAAGTACCTCACTGCATGAAGGCAGCCATGCACTTATGGTTGTTTTGGCCACAGATGCGAAGGTCACAAAGTTTAAACCCTATCCTCATTTTTGGGACGATGGAACTTTTGTGTTTGGTTCAGTTAGCTGGATTGGTAATGTCACTCCAGGGCAACAAGCCCTCGTGAGCGCAGCTCCTATGTTCCTTGATACGGCAGTTTTAGGCACTCACGCCGTTCTTCAAGCGACAGGAAATTTACCCGAAAATAAGTATGCTCGCATCGCCTTGTTTACCTTCGCCGCTGGACATTGGGTTGATTTGGCCAATCATGCTATTGCTCGCCATGATCATACCGACAGTAAGAAAATAATGCGATATTTTGAAGAGCAGCACGGCTTCTCACCTGCTGGTGCGCGCGCTCTTGTAACTGGTTCTCAAGTGGCCGTGTTGACAGCCTCAGGTGTTTTTCTTGTGAAAGATTTGATAGAAATTTTTGGCAATTCAGAAAAAAGCTACCCGCAAGGTCTCCGCCCAGCTGGTTCTGTAACTCATTCCCCGGCCACCCGGACTACTTCTTCATTATCAGAAAGTGCACCAACACGCAGGACGACAAACTCTTCCATGTTTAACGTCCAAGACGTTTATGTCGCTCCGATGGTCGATGGAACAAATTTTGGCTTCATGCTTGGTGGACGCTTTTAGGTGCGTGATACTTTTCCTGAGCGGTGCGGCTATTCAGGCTTAATAGTCCATTTATAGTTCACGGATCCCTCGGGTGAATTGATATCATATGTTCCGCGCATAACTCCATCGGGCTCAACAAAATGATTCATTCCCGTCGACCATATAATTGGAGTCACAGCACCAGTGACTGGTGGCTTATTCCCAGGACAAGTGTAGGTCACATTAAATGAGGCAGGTTCTATAGAACCAATCGCTCCAGAATAGCGCCGTTGATTAGCGGGTTTGGCCTGGTGTGGATAGATGCCCAATGAGGACCCTCGTTTCTTGGTCACAATGCTGAATTGTCCAACCATTGTGCCATGGCATAAGGCACCCTCAGATAAAACTGAGCCGCGATAGTTAAAGCTGCCTCCACCTTCAGTCACCCAAAAGCGTCCGATGAAGTGTCCGTCGGAATTATAGCCTTCTGGCTCAAAGGTGGCCTTGCTATCGACATCAAAATAATGAGCTGATCCATTTGTGTGTTTAAAATCGACGATAGTTTTAAAAGTTCCCAAATGTTTTTTGCAGGCTATGTTTGTGGCCTGTACATTGAATTCATAATTTAAAGAAGGTGTGTCACTTCCAAAGCGCCAGTCTTGGCCTTTCTTAGGAAATTTAACATTGGAGAAAATAAAAATAATTTCTTCAATCTTTTCGTCGTGCACTTCACGGCAAACTTCAGTCGTTTCTTCCTTCTGCCCCCAATCCTCCACTTCCCAAGCCTTGGCAAATTTCTTAACTAAAACTTTGAGTTTTAATTTTTGCGTGGGTTCAAAGCGTGGGATGGCCTCAAAGGTCACAGAGCGAATTGTTGGGTCTGTAAACTTGAAATGAAAAAAGTTAGCTGCGAGGGCCCTAACTTTGAATTCCTTTTCATAAAAGAAATTGCCCTTCTCGTTAGGTTTTACTTCAATTGGCTTTATTTCTTCATCAAAACCATTATTGTAGATGGGGTGCTGTTCAAATTGATCCCAGTCGCGGAAATCTTCTAGTTCAGCGATTTGGTTCCATTGCCTCACGGTAAATAGTGGCCATTGTTTTGTGAGTCCGCCTGCAATAGATTGATCGACGGCTTCCCAATTACTGAGGAGATGATAATTGTTAAAAATAGCGGGAATTGTTTGAACACCTAATGTCTTTTCCAAAAATAAAAAGAAGGGCCAATTGTTATAAGTATCGCCTATGGCGGTGGCTCCAGCATAAAGCATTTTGTGGTCGTATTCTTGCTCGTAATTGTTGGCCGGATTAACGTAATTGATGGCCCAGTTGGCGATACCTTCATCGACGTCTTCATATTCACCGCATCCGCGACCATGGACATGGGCAAAGGAAAGGACGTGCATATATTCGTGAGCGAGGGCAGCTTCAGCATATTTTCCGTTAGCCATGGTACTGCGAAGAAGCATGAAGGCCGGAGCCTCAGAGCATCCTGGTGGATAGGCTATTGTTAGAGCGAGTGCTCCTATGAGAGGGCCAATATAAATATCAAGCTTGCCATTGCCTCCATCTCCCCAAACCTTCTCGACACCTTCTTTATCTTTAAAACGATGAATCCCTGTATCACTGACGTAAGTTTTTCCTACCAAGGCATCGAGCTTGGCCTTGATGCCAGGGAAAATTCCAAGGACGTATTTGGCACTTCCTTCATCTTCGGGAAGTTCCCCTTGCCACCATACTCGTACATCAGTGTTTTCCACAAATTTCCAATTGGCACTTGGCACTGGTAGCGGGTCGTTTTCTGCTTTATTTATTTTATCGCCAGCTTCTATTTTTGATGAGCCTCCAAAAAGTCGGCTATCTTTGTAGGAAGGAGGAATCATAAATCCCACCAACTCTCTTTGGCCGTTGGCATCGACTTTCCCAATCATATTTTTGATGGCCATCATGAGGGCGTGGGTTTGATGTTCGTCAGGTTTGCCGCGGTATTCGGAGGGAACTTGGTCAGGATTAAAACGCGCACGAATTTTAAAAAGAAAACCCTCTTCGACAGTGATTTTTTTTTCTTTCACAGCTTTATCAATCAATTCATCAGCGGTCTTTTCAGCGGCGAAAGCGACGGAGCCAACTAAAATTGATGCCAGCAAGAAATGCTTTAAAAAATTCATCCTTTTTCCTTTCATTAGGTATCATTAGTCCACATTAGGTCCACATTAGGTACGTCCACACTTGTTCTTAATAAGTCTGGACGTACCTTAAATAACTTTTCTTAACAAGTGTGGACGTACCTAAAAAAGACTACCTAAAAACCTAAAAAAGATAAGGCCGCTTAGGAGTCGTTCCCAAGCGGCCCATAAGGTAGGGTAAGAAACTGCGGGGCCCAAGGCCTTCGTGGCCTGATACTGGGTATTTATGGCGGGCTCCAATCTCCAAACGAAAAGTCGGGGCGGTCCTAGTTGCTTGAGATTGGTGTACTAGGCTTCATTTAAGCGGCCAAAACTTCATCCCACTCGGAAGGGGTGCTGGCCGAACATTGAATCAGATCATTGTTTTTATCGAGATCAGCAATGGCCTTAAGCGTGCGCGAGTCCAAGCGGCAGAAGGTCCATTGATTGCTTTGGCTGCGGGTAAAATCCCATTGGCAATTTTGAAACTGAGTGCGTTGAAAGTTGCAGTAATCGATCTGGCTGAATTGAAAGCTGCAATTTTCGAACTTGCAATCAATAAATGTGCAATTTTCAAAGCGGGTTCCATAGAAGACACAGTCCCTGAAGGTTAAACCCTTGAAAACACTGAGAGAAATAAGGGCGCCAGCAATAGTTAAGTCTATGAATTCACTATTCTCCAGTTGTTCGTTAGCTATAACCTCATAAACTTCACCAAAGCTAGAGTTTTGGGGTTTTGTGGGGTTGTGGGCGTAAGTCATTGTTTTCATAGGTCCCTCCAGGGCCTGTGCTTAATTGCATACTACAATAATTGACTTAATGCGTCAAGCAATTTTTTTGCATAAAGAAATTTTTGTGCAATCCGATAATTATTTCAGGAGGTTCTATGGCCGAATTTCATAAGGATAAATTTGATATGTTCCTGGGGGTCGTTCGCAAGTATATGCAAATGCGAGGGGTAGGCTCGCAAAAGGACCTTGCGGCCATCACTGAAATTGGGATCTCCACCATGAGTCGCTTTCTGTCCCAGAAGACGACTGACTTGAGCCCGCAATTAATTGCTAAAATTACCGCCCGTCTGAATATTCCTCTGCATGAGATCATTGATTTTGTGGAAGAGCAGTACGCCGATAAATTTGTTCGTTTAGTAAAATTCTATAAGGAAGAAGAAGCGCTTAAATCGGGCGAAGGTGTCACCGAGATGCTGGGTGAAGGAGCCACCAAAGAAAATATTGGGACGCCAAAGGAGACCGGCCATACTGGACCAGAAGATGTACTCGATGCTTTTTCAGAGACTTTAGGTCCAGGCAAACGTGATCAGCCTCAAAAGGAAACTCGGGCAGAAATGCGGTCAGCTTCTGGCCAAAGAATGTCCATGCCGTTTGGAATTGAAGGCGATAAAAAGGAACTCACGATTCGAGAAAAGCTGGAGCGGCTGACGCCTCGGCAACGCGCCTACATGGCCGATTTCCTCAACCTCGATGTGGATGGAAGGGATTTGATCGTGGATTTAGGTAACTCTCTGTTTCATTATTTTCGACAAAAGGGCGTCACTTTCTAAAAATTTAGGTAGTCCTTTCAAACTTTTACCAAGCCTCACTATCATTTTTACCAGGGATATTTACCCAGATTCGACTCTCGTTTAAAAGCCTCCCATCTTGTTTTTAATTTCTCACACGTTGTCCGGGGGGGCATTTATGAGACAGTCGACCAATCAAAAGGGATGTGCGTTCGTTGCCAGTATTGTTTTTAGTGTCACTGCAATATTGCATTCATCAGCATCTCTAGCTTCCGAAATTGATTCGTTCTCTGATCGTCACTTATTATCCATGGATGCGGCCCCCATTCTTAACCAGTTTACCCAAAATCTGATTGATCAAGGTTTGAGGGAAGCCAATGAAGAGGCGAAGAAAAAAAGCAAATATGCTTGTAATGAAGCTCGCCTTCGCAAGCATTTGATTAAGCATTTAAAAGGCAATCTCGTTCACGGGCCCATCGAAAAATTTGTGAACTTTGCAAAATCCGATGAATTCCCCATGATCCGAAGACCCAAATCAACTTCCATCTATCAAGACGTCAACTTCGGTGAGGGACCCATTTTATTTAGCTTAAAGTCAGCCGTGGGTGGCATTTTTATGATGGAGGACAAAGAAGGGCAGAAAATAGTTCTGGGAGCTGACAAGCTAGGCCACTTTTTTACTGAAGGATTGGTTTATTATACAAAATGGTCAAAAGGAAAAACCCTCGCTCAAGTTTTAAATTGGGGCATTAGCACCGAGAATAAAAAATTTGGTTTTTATACAACAGGTGTTTTTTCTCACGCTGATTTGGTGGCCAATGCCAAAGGCATGACGTTTTGGGCCAACCTTGTAGAAAATAGAATGGACTTACCATTCAGCAAGGCAAAACCAATATTTCGCTGTCGAGATGACCAGTGGGAAAAAATAAACCAATTCGATTGGCTCAACTATGTCGATTTAGGCATGGATGAGGGTATCAATTGCAACGATTACAAAAAATCGTTGGAACCAAAAGTCTTAGCTAGAATCAAAGAAGCGGGTGACAAGGTCGGGCTTCATTTAGAATGCCCCTTATTACCTGAAAAACTTGAAAGTTTGCGCCAGCAATATGGTACTTATCAGAGTTATTTACTCGATCAGTAACGGAATTTTGAGCAAAGCCATCGGGTACTGTTAGCGACTATCAATTTAGCATCAAAAATTGTCGAAAAGAGAATGAGGTTTTCAATGGTACAAAAACTTCATTCTGCTGTGTTCATGATGATTTGCCTATTCATGCACAGTTTTATTGCGCCCAAAGTTTTGGCGCGTCCAACCCATTTAGAATTTTGGTTTTTAAAGGAACCAAAAACAAAAAGCACAACAATGAATACTCCTATGAATTCTCGCCAGAATTCTAGCCATCATTTTAGCAAAGTAGCGCAAATTTTCGCCGATGTGGATCGCTTGTTTTATAGCAAAAAAATATTAAATCCCTACCTGCTGTCGATGTTTTCACCTTTCAAGGCCCGCTTTGCAAAAAATGAAACCACGGCTGGAGCCGATACGACGTGCACACCCATGGAAGGCGGATGTTTTCATCCTCAGCATGGCTTCATTGAACGGATGGAGCGAACTGATTTGAATAGCAATGAAGATGGTACAGAAAAATCCCACGAGGAACGACAAAAACAAGAGGACGAAATCCTCAATATGTATCGCGATCCCGTGAGCGCGGGCAGCCCTGATTTATTAGAACACTTTGATACGATTAATAAGCATGAAACCAAATCCGGACAGACGGGAATTTTTAAAGACAAAATGAAGACGTTTAATTCCGATGAAGTCAACGAAGTGAAATGTGAAAAGGGCAATTATTTTGACATTTATTGTGGCAAGTCCGGTGGTTTTAAAAGGGCCGATGCCAATGTGAATGATATTGAAGTTTGGATTGACACCAGTTCAAGTATGAAATCAATCGATTTTCCCAATGTGGTCCAAGACGAACACGAGAAGATGAAAGGTGAAATCAAGCGCGAAGAATGCTTTCGCTTAAACTTTGTTCAGGCCATCAAAGCAAGTTGTGGCCAAAAAGTTCGCTTCAGCGTCTTTGATACCACCATTAAAGAAGTCATGAGTGACGACGCTTTTTGTATTAATTACGGACTCAATGACACCAAACGCCTGATTGATTGGATCAAAGGCAACAAGGCCAAGCACTTAATCGTCATTACCGATGTCTCAGAAATTTCAACCGAGCTGACTGCTTTCCTAAGAGAAATGGGTGCGACGACCAAAGGCATCGATGCCAAAGATTTTTTTGCCAAAGATCTAATGAAAGAAGAAAAATCAGTGCGCGCGCTCTGCAAATAAATTCTGCAAATAAATTCGGCCAGCAACTGCTGCGACGCTTCGAGGGCGCACGAGTACAGAAAAAAGCGCTGGCACCCAAACTTGAGTTACCAGCGCAACTTAGATAATGATTAGTTCGATGGCCTAACGTCCACCACCGTTACTACCACCGCTATCAACCTTTTCAACCATGGCCCTGCCCCATGATTTCTCTGCTCTTTGTAGAGCTTCTTTTAGATTGCGTTGGTCAATGAGAGTGCCATTTTCCAGCATAATATCTTGGATTTTCACAGTCCTCAAATCGATAATTAGTTTGCCTTCTTTATTAACAGCAATGCTTTCTTGATCGATAGAAAATGTACCTTCATCTGAAGAAACAGAGAAAGAAATTAAAAGACTTAATAAAATAATTAAATTTCTCATTGTAAAACTCCTTCTGATTGAATTCCGGTAAATGAATCCATGGTCATGGAAACAAAAATTGGAATCTCTCCTAAATTCTCATTTTTAGCCAATTCAGCAGTTATCCACGATCTGAATTCGTCCATTTTGCTTTGAAGTCTTTTTTGGAAATTTCTATTAATCCCTTCAGTCACGCCTGCAATGTAATTCCATTCTTTTCCAGCTCGATCTGATTGATAAAAGCTTGTCCACAGAGGCAATAAAAATTTATAAGTATCTCTTTGGAAGCTTAATGTTCCATCTGAATAGGCATCAGCTAGGCTAATTTTCTGATTTTTAATTTGGATATATCCTCGTTCGATTAGCTGATTAAGTGCAATTAAACCGTTGTCACCGCAAACACTTTTAATTTGTTCTGTCGTTGTTCCACAATTATTGGCGGCCAAAATGAGAACGAGTCCCATTTCTCTGTTGCGTACCAGAAATTCAAGCTCATTACCCATTTTTACTAATGGAATCATTTTTTCAGGCAGCCCTACATATTCAATAAAATCAGCTTTTGTTATTTCATTACTAAGGAGGATATTGGCCGCATTCTGATCACCGACGATTACTTGAAGTATTTTATGGACCTTGCGAACATCCAATTTAGCTTCCGCAATTTCTTTGTTTAAAAGTCGCGTGATGTAATTGCGATTGACGCCAGAATAGTACTCGATGGCCCTTACGCTACGATCTTCTTTAGTCGACAGCCAGCTTGCAATGTGGCCTGAGATTTCACAAAGGAACAATGAAGGGTCCTTTGTTGGTTGTGCAGTTTCCAAATTTCCTCCTTGGTGTAAGAGTAAAGTTTAAATTACGAGACGCGGGTAGTAACAAGATTGAAGCGGGTTGCCAAGTAAAAAAAATTGCATCGTGTCACAAAACCGCCAGAGTTTACGTAAATACGGTGGGTTGCCAAGGTTTTTGGCCCGTTTGTGACAGGCATGCTTGTCACGGCCAATTTTGTACAAAGACCTAACTGCTTGAAAATTTTAAAGCCACCAAAATGTTTGGCACAGGTGGAACGGAACTTAGCGTTACGATCTTGTCGCATCGGTGCAATTTTTTTTATTGGTGTAATCCAACTTTTAACCAAGGAAAAATGATGCGCAAATTAATTTTGCTAACTTTGTTTGCTGCTTTTATGAGCACGAGCATTGCGAGCGCGGGAAATGTTCAAATTGATACTTTTTGGTCAGATGGCCTGAATCAAAAAACCAATCATGTAGATTATGCCACGGGCGTCGGGATGCTTTTTGGCCAAGGCTACGACACTTTTACTGAAGATAGCTCTGGCCGATGTGTGACTGTCGAGCAAACGGCCTACGATGCACGCAACCAGGACAGCACAGTTAGGGAGACTGTTTTTAAATTTGAGCTGGTCGAGTCGCGCCAGCAATTGGCCCAGAAGCTAGGGGTAGGAGTTTCCACCAGTCTGAAATCGGGATGGGGGAAGGTGAATGCGACAGCGAGCTATGTCGACGAACAGAAGATGGATCAGTACAGCCTCTATATTTTAATTACCACGCAAATTCTTGTTCCTTTTGAAACCGCTACCAATGTAAAGCTGCTGCCTGAGATGGTGGACCTGGCGCGAACCAATCCAAAAGCATTTAGAATAAAGTGTGGCAATGAATTCGTTGCAACTGTCCACCGTGGCGGCTCGATGTATGCAGTCCTGCGCTTGGAAACTTCCAGTCAGGAGCACTATAAACATGCTCAGGGTATGCTAAGAGCAAAGGTTGGGACTTATCAAACTTCAATAAGCTTATCTACAGAAATTCAAAAAGCGACACAGGACGAAGCTCTCAAAATCTTTTTATTACAACAGGGGGGGACCTCTCATCGCTTTCCTAACAATGTAGAAAGTCTGATTAACCGGATTCAAGATTTTCAAGAAGAAGTGGTTAAATTCCCTATACCTTTAACGGCGACAACAATGCCTTACAATCAATTGCAAAACTATCCCCTTGAAGCCACGGTGCTGGACACTAATGTGCAAGAGGATATTTTATCTTATTTAAATCAGCGCAAGATGGTGATGATGAAATTGCGCAATGATGTGGATTATATTTTGGCCAGTAAATTCCAATTTGCGGCCTTCGATGAAGCCAA
>Ga0172372_10003066_pt1 | contig 24870 bp, 38 predicted proteins | sample LakKiv5m_2_FD_114544 | JGI IMG/M metagenome (GOLD analysis project Ga0172372, IMG submission 114544) | Freshwater microbial communities from Kabuno Bay, South-Kivu, Congo - kab_092012_9.5m | ecosystem: Environmental > Aquatic > Freshwater > Lake | place: Democratic Republic of the Congo...
ACGCAATACTGAACTGCGAGTTCATCGGGGGTAAGTTGATCGAGATACACCTACGGGGAAACCCCGACTTTGCCCACGGCAACACGTCCGTGATCCCCTGGTGGGACGACGAGCCCGACCCGCGACCAAACGGCTACAGGTACATAGACGACGAGGGGACCGAACTGCAGGGTGGTCGCCGAAGGGGCATTTGGGTCAGATAAAACCTCGGCGGGCGACGTGCCCGAGCCACGAGGCAAACCGTGGCAGAGACGGAACTGAGTCAATTTTACAACAATCCTGCCTACCCTGCGGTTTTCTTCCCCAAACTAGACTTGGAGTGGCTCGCACCGCTCAAAAAAGACCCTCCTTTTTCAAATTTATCTGGAGATTCAATGGTTGAACAAGTGATGAAATGGCACGAGGACGGCCATTCCTTCCGCGTCGTGATCGACAAGTCCACCTTGCAGATAGTGGATTTCCACTGCCCCCACCGGGTCGAGGAATCCCCCGCCTGCCGGATGAACGACGAATGCGCGGTCGAGCGTTTCGTGATGGAATACGGCTTTGACTGCAACGTGGGGGTGGCCCCAATAGACGGAACAATGGAGATCGCGTGGACGCTTGTCGGCGACGCCAAGGACTACGCGACATGCCAAGTGTGGATTATCCCCACGACGGACGAGTTTTTTGCGGCGTGGGCGAACAGCCAGAAAGCGGAGTTGCAATCCGAGGGCTAGACGTCAACTAATCTTCGAATTATGAACAAGTCGGAAATCAAATGGAAGAAATACTTATTAGCTCTCAAAGAATATGCTCAACTCAACGGGCACACGGCCGTGCCCGCCGACTTTGGGACGCAGGTCGACGGGTCGCCGCTAAAACTTGGGAACTGGGTCGGTTACATACGGTTGAGGGGAAGGACGGGCAGGCTCTCGCCGGCCCGAAGGTCAGATTTGGAGAGAATCCCGTGGTGGACCTGGGACGCCAGAAAGCCAGGCCCAAGGGGGAATCCCGCCCGCGATGCCGAGATTGCGGTTGCGAGGAGGGGCGGGCGAAGCCTACAATCGATTGCGATGGAATGGAATATATCAAGGCAACGGGTGCATCAAATCGTCAAAAACCAGGAGGTCTCGGCGTGATCAAGTTCGTGTCGGGTCTAGGCGTCTCTTCTGGCTCCCTTGCGATCTGCCTTCAGGTCATCGCCTGGGTCATCCGGGCCGAGACTGGCGCCGAGATAAACGTTTCATGGTTCGGCTCCTATGTTGGATCGGCGGCGTTCCTGTTCGGCCTCGCCACGGTCAAGGCGATTTTTTCCCCAGCAAAGACCCACTAAATCGGGGACCCGGGCAGGGGGAAGTTCTCGGATGAAAGTCAACAAGAAAAAGGCCCCCCAGCGAAAGGTCCTCGAGATCACCCGCACTGGCAAGTGGGGTTCCGTCGTCTACCTCCATGCCCTCGAATGCGGCCACATAGAGGAGAGAAAAAGGCCGGCGAGAACCGCCGTGGTCGCCTGCGCCAAGTGCGTGATGGCCGAGGATTTCGGACAGCAGACCCGGAACCTCGTCAGGATGGGGGTCGGGTACGAGACGATCACCGAGATGGAGCTGACCCCCGACCCCATAGAAGTGTTGTTTTCGTCGTCGGAACGCAACATCGAGAGGATTAAGTCAAGAATCGCCGACATGCTGGGCATACATCCCGACGACGTGAGCGTCTTCGTGGAGCAAGACGAGAACATGCTCGTATCGGGTGCCACGGTGTTCCTGTCGGCTACCGACATCGCAAGGCTTTGCGAGAACCCCTAGTCCTTCTTTTTGCAGCGGTGGGCGAATTCAGGGCCCCAGGTGCACGGGTCCCATGGCCCCCAGCCCGAGTACTGGTAGAGCAGATATCCCGCTTTGAGGTTTGTCAAGGGATCCAACAATGGCTCTTGTTCGCATATCCCGAGATCAAGGCAGACCCGTGCCCATTTATTCCTCTTGGTGTTGTAATTGACGCCGTTGATCTGGAGCAGGCCCGTGTCGGACCTGTGGTTCCATTCGGACACGCCCGTGATGACGCAGCTCTTGTCGACGACGTCGCCGCCCTTGCGGTTCGGGCATCCACCGGATTCCCTCAGGACTATCTCGGCCAGTCGTTCGTGGGTCCCCGCGGGCCAGCCCGCCCTCTCCGCCAGGCTGGGTAGCCAAGAGACGTCGCCGTGCGAGAAAGTAATGTCCTCGAATTTGATGCGGTCAGTATTCTCGTCTCGAGGTCCCGGTCCCGGTCGCATGGCCTCAAACCGGTCTTTTTCGGGCCTCTCGGAGAATTCGGGCATCGCCCTCGCGAGCCCATGCAACTCGCCCGGGAACGAAAGAGGTGCCGCCGAAGACATGGTTGCTATGCCCACGAAGACGCTCATCAGGATGACGGTTATGGAGGCAAAAACCTTTGTTAGACGATTCAACCAATTTCTCCTCGGTTAGGGAATGGGACGGCGACGACGTGGCTTCCAAAGAGCCAGACTCAGTCGCTTCTAGATGCTCATCCTTTGATAAGTCATATGATCAAGTATAGCCAAGGATGCGGTGCTGACGATGCTTAAAGACGATCATAGCGGTCATATGAAGGCTATTTTAAGCCAAATTGAAATTTTTAGGAGATTTATTTGACCGGACAGGCCCCGGTTGAGCAATCTTCAAGGGCGAGATCGCCGGTACCCGCATTCTGCATGACCACGGAGAAATCCAGTTTGTCGCACAGCTTCTCGTACTGCTCCGCGTCGATCTCCTCGTAGGGCGGCAACGGGAAGTTGTGGTCGCTGTGGAGCAGGAACGACACGGACTTGACGCCCTGGTCGTAGTTCTTGGCCAGCCAGTCCTTTATCCCGTCCAGCTCTTCCTTTTTGTAGTAAACGGTGACCGAGACGGCGTTGTCGGCCCATATCTTCTGCATTCTCTTTACCCATTCAAGCTGCTGGATCGCAGTCATTTCCGACGCCAAAACGGCGTTCTCGGGCGACTTGCAGGGGAAATCCACGACATAGCGATGGTGGTCCTCTCTGCCGTCGATTCCGATGTCCCATTGCACCCTGTATCCGCGCTTGCGACAGAGGTCGACGAGTGGGTCGGCGGCGCCGAATCTCACCCTTCGGATGTAGTAACGGGCGTAGGCGGGGTGGACGCCGGGCGTCACGCCGGGAAGCAGCGATAGGGTGCCCGAGGGTTGCACCGTGGTCAGCCTGACCGAGACGGGCAGGCCGTTGCCCTTGGAAAACTTCTCGTCGTAGTCCCTGAGGTGCTCGTAGGCGGGCGAGAGCCAGGAGATTTGCTCGTCCGTGGCCTGCAGGATCCCCGTGACGTTCTGACCGAGCCGGGCGTTTTTCTTCACCACGTCCGCCGTCTTCTGGTAGGGGTAGGACATTCTCGTCACCTGCTTCTGGACCCTGTAGAGCAGTTCCGAGATCTCCTTGAACTGGCCGAGAGACTCGATGTTCGGTAGGAATATCGTGGCGAGGTTGCAGGATTCGCCGTCGGCAAGACCGATCTCGGCGCAGGGGTTGAAACCCTCGATCGTGGGGTCCGATTTCTTTTCGCCGAGGCGACCGAAAGTCCTCGCAAGTTTCCTGTTCACGAGACCGTACGGCTCCCCCGAGCCGTCGTAACCCTTCCACAGCTCGGGGAGGATCTCGTCAAAGGAGTCGGCATAAATGCTGTTGTTCGAGTTCGCCCTCCACGCTGGGATGGATCCCGACGACCAGTTCTTCGCCCTGAGGAACAGCACGTCGTCGGGGTCCCCGATGGCGATTTGGGCCGAACGCCGCGAGGAACCGGACACCACGATCCGGCCAATTATGTTGCAGATGTCGAGAACGTCGATTGACCTCAGCTTCTTGCCCTCCCGATTCTGCATCACCTTGCATATGTCCTCCACGCCCTCTATCAGGGCCTGCGGACCCGACGCGGTGCCGCCGAAGGTCTTCAGCGGCGCGCCGAACTGGCGAATGAGAATCGTTGAGTAGGTGAAGGATTTGCCCGTTTCGAAAAACGATTTCAGCGAACTGTGGAGCAGGCGGCGCCAACCGCTCCTGCTGTCGGGGACAATTATGTCTGCGTCGTTCGTGCGCTCGTGGGTGATCGTCACCCCAGGTTTCACCTTCGGGAGGTCGTGAATCTTGGACCGCTCGACGGAAAATCCAACCCCGCCGCCGAGCATGAGGTAGTCGAACAGCAGCTCAAAGTCCTCGACGGTTTCGATGTTCGTGAAGTAGCAGTTGTTCAGCGATGTGCCACTGAACTCCTTTACAAGGGGCGTCCCGAGCTGCCACAGGGCCCGGCCTGCTGGCAGACAGCGGAGGTTGAACATGTGATCGAATAGTTTCTCGGCCTCGGCGTCGCTTAGCTGCGCGCCTATCTCGAGCGCGCCGTTGACGGTGCGAGCGCAGGTCTCAACCCATGTCTCGTTCCGCGAGTCGTCGGCGAGCCTCCTGCTGTAGGTGCGGAGATAGACGATCTCGCCCAAACCACCGAAACCCCACGGCGCCTTTTTCGAAGCGTATGCAGACAAGAACTCTTTTGACAATGACATTGAAACCCCCGTTAGTGGAATAGAAGATATTACATCGAGCGACGTAGGTGCTGCCGTCAATCTCGGATAATGCCCAGTTTTTTTGCCTTCTCAAAAGTCACATACGAACCCTTCTTGGCGAGTCGCACGGTGATTTTAGTAAACGGAGTTATCTGCCTCTCCTCGAACACATCCTGCTCAACAAGAATTTTCACCGATGGCTTCAGTGAATCGAGCGCGTTTCTCTCATCCGCAAATGCGATCGACGGCAGGGCATCCGAAACACCCCCGCAGTCGCCCGTCGGATGCCCGCAGACGATGCACGGCTCCCTGTCGGCGCGAAGGTGCGGCCCGCCCTCGTCTTCACGGCGGCGATAAGTCGGCCCCCAACTGAGGTTCGGGTCTTTGAAAATATCCGACATGGTCAAATTTTACATGCGCGTCGCCGACCGGCGAGGATCCCCGCGGGGCTAATGCAGTTTGTGGGATAATGTGGCTGGCATCCAATTGCCAGAATTAGGAATAGCAAAAACCAATGCCAGCAGTAGATAGCTTTCAACATCTTTCCAGGGTCTCGTCGCTCACCCGCGCCGAAGCAGTCACCCCCCACAACACCAACGAGCTGACCAACGTCTCCCGCGCAATCTACGTAGGCACGGGCGGGAACCTCGTCATCGTCATGCAGGGTGGCGCCGAAGTCACCCTGACGGGCGTTGCGGCAAGCACCTGGCTCCCGATACGCATAAAAAAAGTCAAACTGACCGGCACCACGGCGTCAGACATAGTCGCCTTTTCGTGAGACCCAAGAATTTTTACGGGGCGGCCCTCGGCGCGCTACCTTGGTGAACATGGGAAACACCACCGAGTGAATCTCGAGATTGAGCTCTCCTCGTTCGCGACCAAGATTGAGGCCAGCGGCTACGTCTGCAGAATTGAGAAGGGCGACATCCGTCAGAACGGAGTCAGGTACAAGGACCAGGTCAGGAGACTCACCCTGACGCTGCCCGACGGAACCGAGATGGTCCACGAAACCAAGGGTTCTTCGTGCGAAATTAAGGCCAGGAGCTGGCTTTCGGAGGCCACAAACGGGGCTATCACCACCTTCTAGCCCGGGCGTTGTAGTATCTTGTGATGGCCGGTCCGAGCAAAAAGAAGCAAAAACGCGAGGAGAAGAACGACGAGCAGACGGCGTTCGCCTCGGCCTCGACTTCCCCCTACTGCACGATCATGCCGATGAAGGACGCCGCCTTCGCCAGGTTCCACCACCCGTTCCTGTTGAACGACATCCACTGCGCCACGGACAGCGACAAGTTCGCCGACACGTTCGCCCAATTCTGCGAGAAGGGGCTCGCGAAGAAGATGGTCTTGGAGCTGTCCGACTACGCGGACCGCTTGGACGAGCGGTGGAGGCAGGTCCTGGAAAGAGCGGCCAGCCGGGCGAACATCAACATCGAGGAGTACTTCTCGCAAAAAAGCGTCGGCTAGCGGCGCGTCTATCTCCAGGTCTTCTGGCAGGTCTGGCAGGTGGTGACGCCCCACGAGTAGGTGACGATTGAGCAATCCGTCCTGTCGCAGGACTGATAATTTTCTTTCTGCTTCGAAATGGCGTCGCGCACGGCGTCCCTCACCATCTCGGCCATGGAGACACCGAGCGACTCCGCAAACACCCTCCACGATTCGTGCTCGTCCTGAGTCATCCTCATCAGGAACTGCTTCGTGGCCGGGGCCCCCGGCTTGCTGTTCGTGTTGGTTCTCCGCGTGAGCGGCTCGCTCCTCATGACGGCATCCATCGCCGCGCCGAGGTTGTCGTGGGCGTCCGATGTCATGGGTTGAATTCTAGGCTCTCGGCCTCATCCTTCCCGACGACCTCCGCCTCAATCACATCGGACTGCCCGAGAATCTCGTTCACCGTCGACAGCGGCAACGCCCCGCTCCTACCCATCAGCTCGAGAAGCTGCTTCGCCTCGGCCTCGGCCGTCCCGACCCTAAACTCGGCGACGGGCTCCGCACCGGCGAGGGTCGCCCGCACGTTGACCGTCGAGTTCGTCTCCATCTGAATCGCGATGTTGGTTTTCTCCATGCCGAGGAGCCGCGCCCTGCGGTCCATGATGCCGAGCACCTGCTGTATCGCCTTGACGTCGGGCTCGAGCTGGATCTCCTGGCCGTCGTCAGCGGTCACCTTGCGATGCTGGGTCATGGGCCATATGGCCGACTGGAGGGCGTCAAGGCGCTCCAGCTCCATGCGGAGCAGCTCGGGGTAGGCCATCAGCGCCTCCGAGTTCATGTCCTCCAGCACCTTGCGAATTCGGGTCGCCACCCCGCGAGGCGTCATGTTGAACCGCTTGCCGATCTCGGACAGCGCGAGGCCCGCCTGCCTCAGCTTCATTATCTTGCTGTCCCTCTCGCTGAGAAACTCCCGGGTCAGCGCCTTACTCTCTGGCATAGGACGATTATCTCACGTCGACCAGTTCACGGAGTCTCGATGTTCTGCGTGGGCCGAGAGGGGATCGAACCCCCGACCGAGGCATTATGAGTGCCCTGCTCTAACCACTGAGCTACCGGCCCTTGTGCTGACCCGCTAGGGCGTCCCATTCCCTCTCCTTGCGCTCGAGAAAAGCCAGGAAGTCGTCCATGCTCCTGAGGCACGACCTCGGCGCCACGTAGAAATCGTCGTAGATCTCCTTCTTGTGGTCGAACAGGCGGCGGGGCTCCCACTGCGACCTCGTCGAGCCGGGTATGACCAGGCACTTGCTGTTCGCCATGCACACCAGCACGTAGGCGATCGGCTTCTCGGTCTTGCCCTCCCAGCTGCCCACCGTGTCCACGATCATCGTCGCGTACGGGAACGACAAGGGGTCGTCCGTGAAGTGCTTGCCCTGGCCCTTGACCTCTACTGTCCCCGCCCTCGTCACGACGTCCTTCTCCCCGTGCGTGAAATCGGAGATCTCGCTCTTCGTCTGCGCGAAGCGGAGCGGGGGGCAGTAGGCCCAGAGGCCCCTGCCGCGGATCACGCTCGCCACGTACTCGTTGCGGGAATGCCCGTCCGCGAAGGCCCTCCTGTAGTCGACGTCAGACCATGCCATGGCAAGAAACTAGCGCGCCGACGTCGCGGGGCGGGGCGCGGGTTCCCGGGCGCCGCCGCGCCTGTTGTTAGTGTTGTCGGCGAGCACGGAGGAATGGCTTGACATACAACCAGTTGATACGGAAGTTTCCGCCCCAGGTGGTGCACATCCGCAACGCCGTGCCCCTCGATCTGATCGCCGGCGTCAGGACGCCCAACGAGAGGGGTAAGCGGTACAAGGAGGGCGACTTCCTGCCCGAGCTCGACGATTTCCTGCTCTCCTACGCCAAGAAGTACGGCACGCCCGTCGGCTACGACAGGGAGCGCAACGGCGCCATGGTGCAGAACATCTTCCCCGACCGCAAGGAGGCGAAGTCCCAGATCTCGTCGTCGTCGTCCGTGGTCCTCCAGATGCACACCGAGGCCGCGTTCCACCCGTACAAGCCCGACTGGATCCTGCTCGCCTGCGTGAGGGGCGACAAGAGGGCGGCGACCACCTTCGCCACGCTCGACGACATCCTTTACGAGCTGGACGAGAGCTCCATATGGGAGCTCAGGCAGCCCGACTTCATGACGACGGTCGACAAGAGCTTCAGGACCAAGGGCGAGCCCGACAGGGAGTACATCGTGCGCCCGCTGGTCGGCTCGGGGGACTGGGTGCTGACCTACGACGCCGACCTGATGAGGCCCCTCACCGACCACGCCGCGAAGGCGTTCGGCAAGCTGGGGAGCGCCATCAAGAAGCGCACGCGCAAGATCGTCCTCGACGCGGGGGACATACTCGTGATCAACAACAGGACGACGGTCCACGGCCGCAACTCCTTCAAGGCCCGCTACGACGGGACTGACCGCTGGGTGAAGAGGGTGCTCATGAGGGAGACGATGCCTCCCCCGCGCAAGACGAAGGACGGCGTGATCCTCACCGACGCCTGACGGCTACCGGGCGGCCTCGAGGGCCTTGTACTCGCTCTTGTACAGCTTCGAGAACTCCGCCGCGTGCCTGTGCGCGAGGACTATCAGCGAGCGTCTGCGCGCCTCGGCCCTCATGCGGTTCTTCATCCTCTGCTCGGCGAGCCGCTCGGCCTTCTCGTCCGGCGGGAGCGGCCTGCGCCCGCGCTTGCTCACGCCAGAGGCGAGAATCTTTTCATATTCGGTCTTTTCTTTTTTCCTAGTCACTATTCATTCCTTTCGTGATAACTATTTGAATACACCCTACCCGGAATCCCCGGGAATGCCAACCCCTTAGGTCTTGCGCGTCCCGGGGAACGGCCCTAGGTTTGGGGCGTGGCAAATGACGAAACGGGCACCCCGGCGGGCATGGCGGACAGCGGGCTCCTCCCGCCCGTCAACGTCTTCGGCCAGCGCTGCGACGAGTGCGGCAAGCCCATCAGGCTCTTCAACGAGGACGCCCGCAGGGACGAGTCGTCGTACAAGCAGGTGGTCAACGGGATCTGCCTCGACTTCTCGGGCGGCTACGACGAGTTCAACGACCTGTGCGGCCAGTTCGCCTCGGGCGAGGACTACGTGGACGGCTACGTCGCGCTGTGCCACGACTGCACCATGCTCATCTACTCGGCCCTGCCCAACGCCACCGCGAAGTTCGGCCTCAGGCTGCACACGCCCGAGCCGGGCGACAACGAGAAGCCGTGCTGCCGGTGGTCGTGGACGCTGAGGAGGATCGGCGACCAGCTCAGGCTGTTCATCCCCAACGAGACGGCGGACGCCTGGGTCGAGGCGCCGTCTGACTAGCCCCCCGACCGACCCCGCGACGAGCGCCAGGATGCGCCTCGTGAGGACGAGGGGCACCCGGCCCGAGCGGGCCGTCGCGTCGCTCCTGAGGGCCTCGGGGATCCGCTACAGGTCGAACCTGAGGGGGATGCCGGGCACGCCCGACTTCGTGCTGCCCGAGGAGCGGGCCGTCATATTCGTCCACGGGTGCTTCTGGCACGGGTGCCCGAGGTGCTTCAGGGCCCCAAAGCGGAACAGGGCGTGGTGGCTGCGCAAGATAGAGGCCAACCGCCGCAGGGACGGCAGGAACGAGCGCAGGCTCCGCAGGGCGGGCTGGCGGGTGATGACGGTCAGGGAGCACGACCAAATTTCACGGACGGCGCGGCGCCTTTCCACATTCCTTGGTGGAGCGTGCGACGGACGCCGCCACCGCCACTCGGGTAGATCCGGGCGACCCCGGAGGGGCTGAGCACGCCGGGTCCCCGCCGGAACCCCCAAAGCGTTTTTTTTTCGCGGGCGTCCTCGGATAGATCCGAACCGAGGGCGACGACCCCTAGGTATTACCGAGGGCGTCGAGCACCAGCCGGTCGTACGAGCTGAACGTCTCGGCGAACACCTGCCCGTCGGCTCCGTAGAACTCGGTCCTCAACCCGGTCCCCGTCGCCGTCAGGACGATCGACTCGCCCGACTCCGGGTCCAGCGAGAGCCCGACGAACAGCTCCGCCACCGCGGGCGAACCGGGAACCGCGCGGAAGACGAGCTGCGACCCAGCCCCCGAATCCCGCAGTCCGTCCATCGCCGACGATCCTACAGCCCAAAGGCCGGGAGTGCCAAGGGAGGGACTCGAACCCTCACGCCCTCGCGGGCGCCAGCTCCTAAGGCTGGTGCGTCTGCCGATTCCGCCACCCCGGCTCCCGACAGATCCTAGCCGGCCGTCGGATAAATCAGAACCGACCCGGGCCGCGCGCACCGCCACGGGCCTGCGCACCCCGAGAGGGGTCGGGCGAAAAGTTTGGCGCACCCCCCTGTGTCGCCTGCGTGTCGTGCGTGTCGTGTGTCGCCTGCGTGTCGTGTCGCCTGCGTGTCGTGTGTGTGTGTCGTGTGTGTGTGTCGTGTGTGTCGCCTGCGTGTCGTGTCGTGTCGCCTGCGTGTCGCCTGCGTGTCGTGCGTGTCGTGCGTGTCGCCGTGAGCGTGTCGTGTGCGTTGCGTGTGCCTGTGTGTCTGCGTTGCGTGTGTGCGTTGCGTGTCTGCGTTGCGTGTGTGCCGTCTGCGTTGCGTGTGCCTGCGTGTGTGCTGTGTGTGTGCCTGCGTGTGTGCTGTGTGTGTGCGTTGCGTGTCTGCGTTGCGTGTGTCTGTCTGTGTCTGTGTGCCGTGTGTGCTGTGCCGTGCGTGCCTGCCCCCTGCCCCCTGCCTGCGTGTGGCGTGTGTGGCGTGTGCTGTGCGTGTCGCCCTGCCCTGCCTGCCCTGCCTGTGTGTCGCCCTGCCTGCCTGCCCTGCCTGTGTGTCGCCCTGCCTGCCTGCCTGCCCTGCCCTGCGTGTGTGTCGTGCTGTCGTGTCGTGTGGTGCTGTCGTGCCTGCGTGTCGTGCTGTCGTGTCTGTGTGTCGCCCTGCCTGTCGCCTGTCGTGTGTCGTGTCGCCCTGTCGTGCTGTCGCCTGTCGTGTCGTGCTGTCGCCTGTCGTGCCGTGTGTCGTGTCGTGCGCCCTGTCGTGTGGTGCTGTCGTGTGTCGCCCTGTCGTGCTGTCGTGTCGTGTGGTGCTGTCGCCTGTCGTGTCGTGTGTCGTGTCGTGCGCCCTGTCGTGCCGTGTCGTGCTGTCGCCCTGTCGTGCGCCCTGTCGTGTCGGTGCGCCGTGTCGGTGCGCCTACCGTGTCGCCGTGTGGTGCGCCTATGCCTGCCGTGCGCCTGCGCCTATGCCTGCCGTGCGCCTGCGCCTGCCGTGCGCCTGCCGTGTGGTGCGCCTGTGCCTGCGCCTGCCGTGCGCCTGCGCCTGCCGTGCGCCTGCCGTGTGGTGCGCCTGTGCCTGCGCCTGCCGTGCGCTGTGCTTGCCGAACACTCGTTCGCCCCCCTGTGGTGCGCCCGAAACGATACTTGACTTGTCCTAGTTATGTCGCTAGTGTGTGGTGTATGAAAATAGTCCTACTCACCGAGAGCCTCAACCTTCGTGAGACCCTTCGCCTCGCTCGCCTCGCTGAGCGTCTGCCCGTTTCCCGTTTCCGTTTCGGTTCGCCGTGCCGTTTCGTTCGTGTTATTGACTTGACGGTTCACCTCGTTCTGCCCGAACTGTGTGAGCGTGTCGGTGCGTTGCGTGTCGCTCGCTACCTGCGTAGCACCTCGCCACGCTGGGGTCGCTCGTGGCGCAAGTGGTGAGCAAGGTGCGTCGTGCGTTGCGCTCGCCGTTCGCCGTTGCGTAGGCGTTGCGTCTCTCGCCGTGTGCGTGTGTCGCCGTGTGCGTCTCTCGCCGTGTGCGTCTCTCGCCGTGCGTCTCTCGCCGTGTGCGTCTCTCGCCGTGCGTCTCTCGCCGTTCGCCGTTGCGTAGGCGTTGCGTCTCTCGCCGTGCGCCGTGTGCGTGTGTCGCCGTGTCTCGCCGTGCGCCGTGCGTCTCTCGCCGTCGGCGTGTGGTGCGTCGTCGTCGTCGCCTGCGTTGAGTGGGCTGACGATATCGCTCGCCGTTGAGCGAGTGCGCTAGTGGTGCGTGTGCGCCACGATACGCCGTGCGTCGGTGAGCGTCGCCGTGCGCCGTGCGTGTCTCGCCGTGCGTCGCCGTGCGTTGCCGTGAGCGTCGCCGTGAGCGTCGCCGTGTGCGTGTCGCCCTGCGTTGCCGTGTGCGTGTCGCCCTGCGTGTCGCCGTGTCTCGCCGTGCGTTGCCGTGTGCGTGTCTCGCCGTGTGCGTGTCTCGCCCCGTGTCTCGCCGTGTGCGTGTCTCGCCCTGTGTCTCGCCGTGTGCGTGTCTCGCCCTGTGTCTCGCCGTGTGCGCTCGCCCTGTGTCTCGCCGTGTGCGCTCGCCCTGTGTCTCGCCGTGTGCGCTCGCCCTGTGCGTGAGCGTCGCCTATGGGTGCGCTCGTCGCCGTGTGCGCTCGTCGCCGTGTGCGTGTGCCGTGCGTATCGGTGAGCGTGTCGCCGTGTGTCGCCCTGTGAGTGTGTCGCCGTGCGTTGCCGTGTCTCGCCGTGCGTCGGTGCGTGTCGGTGAGCGTGTCGCCGTGCGTCGTTCGCCGTCGTCGTTCGCCGTCGCCGTTCGCCGTGCGTCGTTCGCCGTGCGTCGTTCGCCGTGCGTCGGTGAGCGTCGCCCTGCGTGTCGCCGTGTGTCGTTCGCCGTCGCCGTGTGTCGGTGAGCGTCGGCGTGAGCGTCGGCGTGTGAGCATCACGGGTCGCCTATGGGTGCGCCTGCCGTGCGTAGGCGTGTCGGTGCGCCGTGCGTGTGCCGTGCGTGTCGGTGAGCGTGTGGGTGCGTCGGTGCGTATCGCCCTGCGTCGCCGTGCGCCGTGCGTATGCGTCGGTGCGTGGGTGCGCCGTGCGTGGTGCGTATGCGTGGGTGCGCCGTGCGTGTGTCGGTGCGTGTCGGTGTCGGTGCGTGTCGGTGTCGGTGCGTCGCCGTGCGCTCGTCAGTGCGTCGCCGTGCGCTCGTCGGTGCGCCCTGCGTCGGTGCGCCGTTGCCGTGCGTGTGTCGTGCGTGTATCGGCTCGCCGTGCGTCGTGCCGTGCGTCGCCGTTGCCGTGTCGCCGTGCCTCTCGCCGTGTCGGTTCGTGCGCCGTGCGTGTCTCGTCGTCGTGCGTGTCGCCCGTCGTGCGTGGGGTTCACGGTGCGCCGTCGTGCGTGTCGCCCGTCGTGCCGTTCGCCCGTCGTGCCGTTCGCCCGTCGTGCGTGTCGGTGCGTTGCCGTATCCGTTGCCGTGAGCGTGTCGCCGTGAGCGTGTCGGTGCGTGAGCGTGTCGCCGTGAGTGCGTTCGTCGTGCGCCGTCGTGCGTAGTGCGCCGTCGTGCGTCGTGCCGTGCGCTCGTCGTGCGCCCTGCGCTCGCCGTGCGTCGTGCCGTGCGCTCGTCGTGCGCCGTGCGCTCGTCGGTCGTCGTGCGCCGTGCGTGAGCCTCACGGGTGGCACGGGGTCGCCCGTCGTGCGTGTGCGTCGCCCGTCGTGCGTGTGCGTCGCCGTGTCGGTGCGTGTCGTATCGCCGTGCGCCTGCGTGTGTCGTCGTGCGTCGCCGTGTCGGTGCGCCTGCCGTGCGTCGTGCGTCGCCGTGAGTGCGCTCGCCGTCGTGTCGCCACGCCCTGCGCTCGCCGTTCGTCGGTGCGTCGCCGTTCGTCGGTGCGTCGCCGTTCGTCGGTGCGTCGCCGTTCGTGCCGTTCGTGCCGTTCGTGTGTGTGCCGTGTGTCGGTTCGCCGTGTGCGTGTGCGTCGTCGTGCGTCGGTCGGTGTCGCCCGTCGTGCGCCGTGCGTGAGCCTCACGGGTGGCACGGGGTCGCCGTGTGTCCGTCGTTGCGTCGGTGCGTCGTGCGTGTGTCCGTTCGCTCGCCGTGTCCGTTCGCCCGCCGTGTTGGTGCGCTCGCCGTGTCGGTGCGCTCGCCGTGTCGGTGCGCCGTCGGTGCGCTCGCCGTGTCGGTGCGCCGTCGGTGCGCTCGTGTGTCTCGCCCGTCGGTGCGCTCGTGTGTCTCGCCCGTCGGTGCGCCGTGCGCCCGTCGTGTCGTGCGTCGCCGTGTCGGTGCGCTCGCTCTCCCTGCGTGTGCGCCTCTCTGCGTCGCCCTGCCGTGTCGTGCGTGTGCGCCCGTCTTGTTGGTCGTGCGTCGCCGTCTGCCGTCGTGCCGTGCCTCTCGTCGCCCTGCGACCCTCACGGGCGACACGGGTGCGCCCGTCGTGTTCGTCGTCGGATACGACTGAGCCTCGCCACTCTGCGCTAGGTGCGCTCGGTGGCGAGGCTCGTCGTGCCGTGCTAGACGGTCATCAGGTGTCGCCCGTCAAGTTCCCAGACGCTCAGCCAAGTCGTTGCTATCAACTTCGCCTGCGCCTCGGTCTGGCAGGGGATAACGACTATGTGAGTGTCGCTACTGTCCCCCGTCGGACTGCTTATCCATATCTCAACGGTGTCGCCGTTGGTTATCACCGTGCGAGGCGTTCCCTTCATCACGGTTATCGGTCGGTTCGTGTTCATCTTCACCCCCTTCTCCCTTCTCTGGTGGGGTTCTCCCCACGAACGCAACACTAGCGACATTTGTGAGACAAGTCAAGCACCCTCGCACCCCCCCCCGAACGGTGCGCCTGCGCCTGCCGTGCCGTGCCGAGGGCTCACGGGTGGCACGGGGTCGCCCGTGTCGCCCACCCTCGCCCGTCGTGTCGGCTCGCTCGCCCTGCCTGGGGTGTGCGCTCGCCGTGCGTCGTCTGGTCGGTGCGTGGTGCGCCCCCCGTGCCCGTCGCCCGACGCTTTTACGCCCCCCCCCTTGTGGTCGCCCCCCTGTGGTCGCCCCCCTGTGGTCGCCTGCGACGAGCCTGAGACACGAACGCCCCTAGCCCGACCGAGCCACGGGTGGCACGGGCGAGGGTGCTTGACTTCCGACGGCGAACGCCCTATCGTGAGGGTGTGGGGCGAACGCCCCGAGAAGGGGAGACAGATATGAGGCAGTCATCAGCGTCAGGGAGGGAACGCACGACGGTCGTGCCGTTCGGCGTGTCGTTGCGCCGTGCGCTCGTCGTGGGCGCACTCGCCGTCGTGGCGTGGGGGGCGCACGACCTGCTCGGTGCGAGCCCGTCGTTCGTGTGCGACGCCACGCCCGTCGTCGCCGAGGAGGGCGACACGCTCTGGGCGATCGCCGAGGCGAGGTGCGACGGCGACATACGGCTTGCGACCGACGAGGCATACCGTGCCTTCGGCTCGCTGTCGGTGGGCGAGTTGGTGGCTATGCCCGAGCGTGAGGGCTGTCGCTTGGTCTTGGTCGGTGCGCCGGCGCCCGAGCCGAGGCAGGACTGCCGATGAGGGCACGAGCGAGGTCGCTGACCCTCACGGGTGCCACGGGCGTGATGTTCGTCGCCCACTCGCTGTGGGTCGTCGTCGGCGCCGTGATGTCCGTGGTCGGCTCGCTGTCGTGGCTCACCTACTTCGGCGTCGGCTTGCTGTCGTGGCTCGCCCTTCGGGGTGCGCTGTCGCTCGCCGAGAGGGCGCTGTCGGAATACATCGGCACGATCGTCGGCGACCGAGCCGAGTGGGACTAGGGGCGCACCACGGGCGCCACGGGCTCGCCCCTGCGATCAGTCGCCGTCCGAGCCCCCCACGAAACTCTTGGTCTCGAACCCGCGCTCCACCATCGCTATCGTCAGGGCGTCGTAGAACAGAACGCCCATACCGTCCCTGGGCGCATCCCACCCCACGGGGAGTGCGAGAGCTTTGGCGAAGAGCAGGGGATACATCCCCTCGTGCCCGACCACGCGCTGGCGGCCTGGGACGAAGTTCTCCTCGTCCCACACGAGCGCCTTCGGCACGGCGTAGCTGTAGGGCTTCGTGACGAACGAGACCTCCTCCCCGACGACATGGGTCACGGTGATCGCCTCCTTGATGTGGGCGTTGCCCCTGGCGAACTCGTTCGCGAAGTCCCTCCCCTTCGTCTCGAGCGGCTCGTCGGAGACGTACCCCTCGGCGACCATCGTTATCTCGTCGGCGCCCCAGCCCTGCCGGAGTATGGCCGCGGCCTCGGAGACGGCGAGGAACCTGACGTCGGGCGGCATCCGCGCCATGGCGTCGGTCATTCTCGTCACCGCGGCCAGCCGGTCGGAGCGCCAGCCGTAGAGCACCTGGTTCATGTCCTCGCCTATGCCGAACTCCTTGACGCCCTTGCTCTTGGTCTCGACGGCGGCACCGAGCACGAGCGCCAGCTTCATCATCCGACCCTCGTAAAAGACGTCCATGCCCCAATGGTAAATAAGCCACGGGTGCCCACGGGGAAGGGGTTCCCCTACGGCGACCCCGGGTTGACTAGCGTGTTCGCCATGGCACAGAAAAAGAAAACAACCAAGAAATCAACCAGCGCAAAGAAGCCAGCCGTTAGCGCGGCTCCGAAGGCGACGCCCAAGGTGGAAGCACCGAAGCCCGTCTCCATTCCGAGCACGCCGCCACCGGCACCGGTCTTGACGCCGAAGAAGAAGAAGAACTTCCTCAGGCGCCTGCTCGGCTTCTAACCTCGCCTAGCGAGGAAACGCCCTGTAGGCCGTGCGCAGTATCCGCACGCCCTCGCTCGAGATGCGGTAGCAGTACGAGTCGCCACGGGCGGACATCGGCAACCTCCTCATCGCCGAGAAGCTCGCCGGGCTCTTGACGAGAACGCCCGCCGTCGTCAGGCGGTCAAGGGCGTCCCTCGCCTCGCTCACGCTCCCGAACCCCGCGTCCATGGCGCACAACTGGTATGCAAAGGTCGGCACCTCCGCCCGCCTCGACAGGATGAACAGCGACGCGACAAGCAGCCTGCGGTCGCCCGCCACCGCGTCCGCGCCTGCGCACCCCGTCGCGATCAAGCCTGCTCCGCCCCGCCCCCGTCCGTATCGGGCTCGGCGGTTCGGTTGCCCTTGCCCAGCAGGTCGCTCATCGTCGCGTTCAACTGCTCCAGCAGGGCGTTCGTCTTCTCCATGAGCTGCTCCACGCTCGTCAGCAGGACGATCGTCTGGACGGCGAGGTTGCCCTGGTCCTCGTACTGGGAGCGGAGGTCCCGGGTCACCTTCCTGTAGAGGCGGTCCTGGCGCCACGGGTCGTTCTTGTCGAACGGTTCGTCGACGTAGCCCGCCATCAGGACGACGCCATCCCCGCGAGCTCCCTCGCCAGAATGCGGTCGAACGAGACCTGGAGCTGGGCGTGCCAGCGGGCGGCGTCCATCATCAGCGCCTGCATGACGACGAGCTCGGGGGGCAAGCTCGTCGGGATCGCCGCGACGGGCGACTGGTTGCGGAACAGGCACGGCTCGGACAGCGCCATCAGCTTGACGAGCATGCCCGGTTGCACGTTCATCGGCTTGGCCGAGACGGGGGACGCCTTGGTTTCGGTCATGCCGGCATCCTAGGTGCCCGCGGGCTCGCAGTCAACACCTAGAACTGCTCATCTTCGCGGAACGCATTCTCCCTCGGCGCCTTCACGGGCGCGGCCTCGGAGATCTCGAACGGGAACATCTTGCCCCGCCTCAGCTTCAGCGGCCACTGCCTCTCGTCCCTCGCGCCACGGAAGTGGCGAAGCTCGTAGGTGTAGCCGTCGGCCGACAGGGGGTCGGGGGTGAGCGATATGCCGAACTCGGGCCAGCGAGACCAAACGGCCGACCCGAACGGCCTCAGCTCGCGTGTCGCCATGTTCGTGCCGAGCGGGGCATGGTGCTCGAGCCACAGGGCGCAACCGTAGGCGTCCTTGACGGAGTCAAGGAACTTGGCGACCTCCACGGCCACGGACTCGGAGTTGCGACCGCCCGGGTCCACGTACGACTTGTAGAGCGGGCCGAACATGATCAGCTGGGGCTTCACGGCCTCGATGTGGCGGAACAGGTAGGAGCGGTCGTCCTCCCTGAGGAGGTCTATGCCCGACGGCTTCAGCAGGAGCGAGCCGTCCAGCGGGCGGGCCTTCTGGCCGAAGTCCCTCTCCACCCTGAGCTTGGCCCTCATGTAGGTGTGCCTGCTCATGCGACGGATGATGCGGTCGGGGTTCTCCAGGTCCACGAACAGGGTCCTCACGGGCGGCATCGGCTGGAACGAGAACGGGTGTATGCCGAACGAGGACAGTATGGCGATCTGGCGGGCGAGCATGGTCTTGCCGACGCCCTCGGCGGCGACGATGATTACCCGCTCCTTGCGCTCGAGTATGTCGGGGATGACCCAGTCGTAGCTCCCGTCGTCCTCCTCGGACATGAAGGCGTCCCACTGCACGAGACGGCCGGTGTCGATGCGCTCGCTGATGTAGGCGCCACCGAGGAGCGCCTGCGCCCTCGCCAGCTTCGTCGCCTCCTTCGCGGACCTGTCGGTCAGGACCTCGCCGATCTTCATGGCGAGCTCCTCCATCGGGGTCACGACCTGCTCCAATTCCTCACGGGTGAGAGGGGCGACGTCCACGAGGTCGCTGAGCTTGAACCCCGCCTCGACGTGGTCGGTGACGTCCTTGTGGTTGGGCGCCCGAACGAGCGACACCTCGCAACCGTGCTCCCTCAGCGCCGCGAACACATCCGACGCGTACGAGATGCCCGCCTCGTCGTTGTCGGCGACGATCTCCACGATCCCGCCAGCGAGCCACTCGCTGAACTGCGGCTCCCACTTCCCCGACCCCGCACCCGACGGGCCCGTCGTGGCGACGAAACCGAGCGAGGTGAGCGTGTCGGCGTCCTTCTCGCCCTCCACGACGTACACGGGCTCGCCGTCGCCCACCGCCTTCAGCACGGCGGGCAGGTTGTAGAGGACCTTGCGCACGCCGTCCAGCGAGTAGACGTAGTCGCCGGGGACGTTGGGGTCCGGCCGCCTCTGCAGGAACGTCTTCTTGCCGTCCTCGGTGACGTAGCGGAGCTTCTCGTAGGCGAACTCGCCGTTCTCGTCGTAGTACTTGTAGATCTTCACGAGCTTCTTGCTCTTGGGCTTCTTCGGCTTCTTCTCGCGGGCGAAGTCCCCGGTCTTCTGGTCGGCGAAGAGCTCCGACGGCTTCATGCCCACGGAGGCGCAGATCTGCTCGAAGTCGCAACCGTTGCCCCTGTGGCAGTACACGCCGACGTTGCCGTTCTCGTCCCTCACGGACAGGGACGGGTTCTTGTCGTCGTTCCGGCACGGGCACCTCGCCATCCAGCGGTTGGGCCCGTTGGCCCTCACCCCGTCCAGCTTGGACAGGAATCGGTAGGCGGTCTCCGACGTCATTCGTAGCCCGTGCGGGCGACGGATATCTTGAGCTTCGACCTGATCGACTTGCGGGCGTACTCGGTCGTGCCGCCCCAGATGCCGAATTGCTCCCACTCAAGGCCGTACATCAGGCACTCCAGTTGCACGGGGCATTTGTGGCATATCGCCATCGCCACCGAGCTCGGCGAATCGTCGCGGGTGTCGTTGTACTTCAGGCTGTACCACAACTCGGTCGGATGCCCGACGCACGCGCCGCCCTTCGGCGGGCTCGGCACGCCGTGCGCCCCTCCCCTGCCGAATCTCGCCGCCGTCGGCGGCCTTCTGCCTAGAGTTCCTTTGTCCACGGGCATCGTTCGAATCCCTCCTTCGCGCAAGAAGGGTATCGTCTACATCAGGCGCAAGTCAATCCTTTTCCACGCCTCGTAGGCGAGCCTGCGGAGCGTCTTCCTCCTGCCGTCCACGGGCATGCGGAACGCCTCGTCGACGATGTCCCTCCTCCTGCGCAGGCAGGCGTAGGTGACCTCGAGGATCATCTCGTTCCAGGCGTCGGTGTTGCGGGCCATCAGCCAGGTCTTCGGGTCGTAGACGCCGTGCTTGGAGAACGCGTAGTCCTCTATGTCGGCCCTCGTGGTCACGATCTCCATGTGCCAGCCGACGTTCCTCTCGATAGCGAACACCAGGTCCATCACTCCGCTCTCGCCACGGGCGTCCTTGATCGCCTTGACGGCCTCGCCGAAGCGCCCCTCGGCGATCATCGCGCAGTGCGCGTCTATCTCGTCGAGTCTGTCCTTGAGCATCTCGTCGTTCTCGCTCTCGGCGATCTCCCTCATGATCTCGTAGTCCTCGAAAAATTCGGGCATCTCGTCCTCCCCCAGACCATCCTGCCAGTCCTCGTTCTCCATCAGGAACCTAGCAGAACTTTCTGCACGGAGAGCTTCTTCTTCGTCGTCAGGGAACTCTCGTCCATGCTCGCTATGGCGAGCTCCTCGTTGCTCGTGTGGCGGTAGTGATCTAGGTACTCGCAGGCGGCGTTGTAGACCGACCACGCGTTGTGGCCGAAGGCGCCCGAGTTCCGGTCCGACAGGTACACCTTCGCCAGCAGGTTCCAGACCGACTCCCTGAACTCCCGCTCCCTCCCCGACTCGCCCGCTTTCTTCGGCTGGACGATGTTGAGTATCTTCTCGTTGATCGTCCGCGAGGTGTTGGACACGGAGGCGAGGAACTCCACGGAGCGCCTGACCTCCTCCTTCCATTTCACGGATATGCCGAGGACCTCACGGGCGTCCTGAATGATCGAGTCCACGTTGCGGGTGTGCCTCGCCGTGAAGACCCTTCTCGCCTCCTGCTCGCCGAGGATTATGGTGTTGTTGCACACGGCCCTCACCTCGGTGTTGGCGTAACGGATGGGCCAGACCCCGTCGTGGCCCGTGGATATGACGAGGTACCTCGCGAGTTTGTCGTTGACATCGGAGCAGGCGATGTCCAGGACCCCGAGGTCTATCGTGGCGAAGAAACGCGACCCGCCCTTGAGGACTCCGCAGGTGTCAATCGCGGCGTTGCCGTCCGAAGCGTTGACGACCGCCAACGCCCGCTCGAGGACCTCCTTGTTCTGGCGGACCTCGTACCTGGTTCCAACGGTAGCCAGCGGGTCGAAGCTCCCGTCGTCGTTCTGCCTCATCGTGGCCCTGCCGTCGGGAATGATGATCGCCGTGCCATCGGAGTTCCTGATCAGCTCGCCCGAGTCGTCAACGGCGGCGACCTTGGTCAGCACGACGTCGTAGTCGGCGTGCGACGCGACGAGCATCTCTTCGAGCGTGCCGAGCCCCCTCACGGGCGTGCCGAGACGGTGCCACGGGATCTGACGGTCGTTGTAGGCGAAGCGGGTCCAGCCCGTCTTCGTCCTCTCCAAACCGTGAGCCATTTTGTTCACCTCCGTGGTTTAATTATCCCACAAAAACAAGACTAATAAACTCGCGGTTAATCACGGGAAAGCGATAGGGCTTGAAAACCGCCACGGGGATGCGTAGTCTTCGACCATGGACATTGATGAAGAATCCAACCTCAGCGAACAGGAGCTGCTCGTCCATCAGTCACGAGGGTACTGCGAAGGCATGATGGCCATGAAGAAGTTCTCCGTGCTCGCCGAGAAAGGACCGGTCGACATCCCCTCGTTCCTGGTGGTTCGCTACGGGGCGAAATCGGGGAGCGCGGCGCACGAGCAAGTAAGATCGGGCGAGCGAGACGGAATCGTGCTCGACCAGCACGACGGGTACGTTCTCTGCGAAGCGATGATCAACCTCAGCGAGTACGGGGACGAGAACTCGGCTCCGGGCAAACACGTCTACAGGGCGCTGTCCGACTTCCAGGCGGACACGGGGGACGCCGAGATCTGGACGGTTGGTCTCGTGGCCGACGGGGTCGTTTGCAAGAACCCCGAGGATCCAGAGTGGACCAAGTTCATAGAGACTCCCGAGAACGCAAGCCGCAGCTACCACGAGCTGTTCTGCGACGAGCCCTTGGCGCAACAATTCCTCAGCGAGTGCATAGGCATCTTCCTGATGTCGGTCACGGGCGAGATGGCCTCCGCGAACGTCGGCTACGTCTACGGGGACAAAACCTTCCCACCGGAGCTGATCTTCGAAGAACTCGAGGCGCGGTCGGATGGAAGCGTCTTCGACAAGGACAGGGACTGGCTGGAGAATCAGCGAGTCGCCACCCATGTGGTGCTGTTTTTCGCCGAGATGGAGTCCAACGCCGCCCGGGCGGGCGACAACGCAATCCCTGAGTGACCGACGCCACTTTCAGAAAATCTTTGCTTAGGGGTTGCAATCATCACGGGCAACCCATAGTGTTTCAGACAAGCAATAGAGAAGCACAAATCTCAATTAGCGAATTAGACAACAACTACTAACGAAACGAGAAAGCAAATGAACACCAAGTCGACCACCGAGGACATCGAAGTCAGCGTGCAGACGATCACCCCCGAAGACGCAAAGGTCCTGTTGCAGACGAACGTCAACAACCGGAACCTGAGCCGACGCCGGGTGATCATGTACGCCAACGACATCAAGCGCGGCATGTGGAAGCTCACGGGCGACAGCATCAAGCTCGCCAAGAACCCGAAGACCAACGAGGTCCGCCTGATCGACGGCCAGCACCGCCTGCACGCCATCGTGGAGGCCGGCGTCCCCGTCCAAACCGTGGTGGCCACGGGTCTCGATGAGGACGCCTTCTCGGTGATTGACCGGGGCAAGACGAGGACCTACAACGACGTGCTCGGCATGAGCAGGATCAAGAACGCCAACACGGTCGCCTCCGTGATCAGGCCAGTGATCGTCCTCGAGGCGGGCATGAGCCCCTACGGCAGGGGCATCGACCTGGTGACACCCGAGGACGTCGTGCGGTACGCGACGGAGAACGAGGAGATGGTCCAGTGGGCCGTCAACCGCTCCTTCAAGATGCGCGAGCACCTCTCGGGGTCGGGCACGGCGTGGGCCATATTCCTCTACCTGCTCGCGAGGAAGCACGGGGTCAAGTGCTCCGAGGCGTTCAGCAACAGCCTGCTCTCGGGCGTTGGCTACGGGGTCGGCGACGCTCGCGCGGCGCTGCGAAACTGGATCCTCCGCAACTTTGCGAAGTACAGGGGCACCTCGCGCGGAGCGTACGACCAGTGCGCCATCATGATCAAGACCTACAACTACACGGTCTCCAACACGAAGGTGGCCCAGCTGCGCATGACCGAGGTCGGCGGCGACAACTGGCCGGAAATCAGCGACAAGAAGTTCGCCGAGTAGACTGGTCCCTGACCGATCAGACAGGACGGGTGATGGACGAAACGAAAGACGAAGCCGAGGCCCCGAGGACCGACGCGGGCGAGCGGGCGCACCTGGCGTCGCTGTGCGCGACGGTGTTGGACCTCACGGAGCAAGGCTTCACGATCGACGGCGAGACCCTCGCGGAAATCCGCAAGGCGGTCAACATCCCCCGGTGGATCGGCGATGTGCGGGACAACCCCTCGCTCATCGGGCTCCACGTGTGTAAATGACCATGAGGGCAGGAAGCATTCGCGAAAACATCGCCTTCCGCCTGCTCTCGTCACGGCTCGCCTTGAGGCGGGCCAGGCGCAAGCTCGTCATCAGCGCCAAGTACGGCGCCATCGTCCGTCACGAGGTCACCATTCGTTTCATCGGGCTGCTGGCGTTCCTCGTGATCATCGGGATATGCGCCATCGTCGCCACGGGGAGGACGTGGCGATGAACGAGCTCCAACTGAGGGTCGAAGCCCTCAGGTCGAAGCTTCCCCCGGACAGGCCCTACATAGAGGTGGACGAGGGTTGGTACGGGTTGGTCGCCGACTGCGACGCTGAGTTGACGGCCATGGACGCTAATTACCAATTGCTCCAGGTCAAGGAGAAGTTCGGCGGTCTGCGCTACTACTTCATCCCGTCGCAGGATGTCGCGGACGAACAGCGCAACGCCATGTACGAAGTGGTGGCCAAGTACGAGAAGATCGCCTCGCGAACGTGCGAGGCCACGGGCGGGCCCGGCGTTCTGATGAAATCGGCGCGGGGCCGCCTGAAGACGCTCAACCCCGAGTACGCGGCGGGCACGGCACATCTCGGGTCCTACGTGCCCGTTGAGAACAAATGGGTAAGGTTGGGGCAATGAAGGGCTCGTGGGTAGCAACCGCACGGAGAGGCGACTAACCGTGCGCAAAGCGAGGACGTTCTAAAATCTACGCATGGCCAAGCGTAAGCGAAAGTTCACGTACGCATTCAGCAAGGCGCAACTCCAGTTGACGATCGAAGCCCTTCTCTTGGCGCGAAGCGGCGGGGCGCACTGCGAGGTTCTCCTCATCGAGGAATCAGGGGTCGAGCACAAGTTCGAGGGGATCTCGGACGACGGGCAAATCGACACTCTGGTGGACAAGCTCGAGGCGAGCAACACGGGCTACGAGATCAAGCTGAGCCCCACGGGCAGAATGTACACCCGCACCGAGGACAAGACGATAGAGCGCACGATCAACGCCCTCAACAACTCGCTGGGCGAGATAGAGGAGGCCGAGACCGAGGAGCTGGACAAGATGGCCGCCGAGGCGGTCCCTCAGGTGATCGAGGACATCTACAGGTTCCTGAGCGACGAGCCGAAACCGGGCTGACCGCCCCGTGAAACACATCATTCATGTCCATCAACAGAGAATCAAAAAGGGTCTTGACGCGATAATAGACAGAACCTACAAAGGGTCGAAACATAGCCGCGAGTTGACCATATCTTGCCCGCATTGTGGTCAAGAGGCCGCCAAAATAGTCCAATCAGACACCCCGGACAGATGTGGGGCAAGGGTTTGGATTGAAGCAGAATCAACAGCGGACTGATCCGGCCCCGAGGACTACCGTCCGCCCGCGGGACGCGCCGTGCCCGAAAACCGAAACACCCCGAAGTCCTATCTCTTTCGAGGGACTCCGGGGCATTTCATCTGATCACCCGACGCCGGGGTGGGCCGGCGTCAAAGCGACAAGAATCAGTTCGGGTTGCGCACTCCGTCGTAGGCGATCGCCACGACGAGGTCTGACCCCGCCACGGTCGAGCCGATTTGATCAACGTCGATGGAGAGAACGTCGCCTGCGGCGAACGTCCTGACCGCGTGTTCTCCGGCGGTCACGCTTGCCGTGCTTACCGCAATTGTCGGGCGGTTTGCCTGCGTCGTGAAGATCGTGGTCGCCGCGCCGGCGCCG
>Ga0172372_10003067_pt1 | contig 24870 bp, 27 predicted proteins | sample LakKiv5m_2_FD_114544 | JGI IMG/M metagenome (GOLD analysis project Ga0172372, IMG submission 114544) | Freshwater microbial communities from Kabuno Bay, South-Kivu, Congo - kab_092012_9.5m | ecosystem: Environmental > Aquatic > Freshwater > Lake | place: Democratic Republic of the Congo...
AATGATCAATTTTTTGAGCATTGAATAAAGATATCGTAGCTACAGCAAGGAAACTGAGAATTAATTTTTTCATGACTCTGATCGTTTTTTGTGGGATTAACGAATTACCTGAAATCTTTCTGTAAGTTGATCTTCAGCGTTACGAATACTTAAGAAGTAAATGCCTTCTCCCAATGTAGATTCCAATTCTAAAGTGTTATCAAACGTGTTTAACATGTAATTTTCATTGGTGTAGATCACTCTACCTGTTTGATCATAAATTCGAACTACAGACGGATGCTCTGAGACAAGATCAGTACTGAAACGAACCGTAGTTGAGGAGTTCATTGGGTTCGGATAGATCATTAAGTTTTTCTTTTCAAGAAGTGTGCTCGTCTCATAACTGTCTTCCGACATAGCTCTTGTTGTTGATGAAGCCGTTGTATTTGTTTGAGGTCCAAATTTTAAACGCATATTTGGACGGTAATAACTCTGCGTTCCTGTGGCTGAACTAGATATAGCCGATGAAGCAAGATTCTCTCTCCTGAAGAGTGCTTTGTAATCATTCAAAATACTTGACATGACGATAGAGTTTGTTCCAGCTACAGAATTGTTGAATGAAATGGTGATGACCAGGTTCATGGTTTGACTGTAATTGAATGGCGTACCGAAAGTGTAGGTATTCCATCCATTTGCAGTAGTAACTGTTCCCGTATAGGTGGAGACCGTTGTTGTTCCTGCTAGAAAACTACCATTAGCATAATTCGCGGCAGAGGTGTGTGAAACGCGAACAGTGAAAGAATTTAACGTTGTTGTACTATTTGTTGAAACCTGAAAAGCGATGGATTGTAACACCGGCGTTTGAGCAGTCCATCCTGCAGCAACTAATTCTTCTTTGGTAATAATATACTGGCTGCGCTCGTCCATGAAAGATGAACTGTATGGATGACCTGAATAGGTTGTTGTTCCGTTACCGATTTGCAATGTCACAGGTTGAGTTGCAGTTGTTATAAAACCACCACTTACGTAGTTGCTTGTTCCAGAAGAGCAAACAGATTGAACCTGACATTCGTAAGAGGTGGATGCAGTTAGTCCTGTCAACCCTTTTGAGTTCGTCGTACTTGTTGTATTCGTCCAGGTAGCACTACCTGAAACTCGGTATCTGATGTTATAGCTGGAAGCAGCGGAACTTCCTGTGCAGTTCACTGTTGCCCCACTGCTCGTTACGTTTGTGAATGATAATGCTGAGGGATCACTGCACGGTACAGCAGTGGTAGTGAATGTTGAAATCGCTGAGTAAACACTCGCTGTGCCATCACAATTCGTTTGAACTTGGAATTCATAACTTGTTTGAGCATTGAGACCGGATCCGACTAATTCATTATAATAAGTCAAAGCTGTGGTCCAGGTGGTCGTACCTGTTTTTCTGTATCTCACGTTGTAACTGAGGGCACTCGATACCTGTGGCCATTTCATTTTTGCTGAATTGTGAGTGATTTCCTGTGTGTTCAATCCAGTTGGAACGGAACATGGTGGAGCAAGTGTAGTAAAGGTACTCACCGATGAGTACGTACTGTTGTATGAACCGCAATCTGTCTGTACCTGGAACTCATAAGTCGTAGATGGACTCAAAGACGAGGCGACTAATTCATTGAAATAAGTAACATAAGTTGACCAAGTTGTCGTTCCGGTTTGTCGGTAGCGAACATTATAACTGCTTGCACCGCTCACTTGAGGCCATTTCATTTTTGCTGAAGAAGAAGTGATCTCTTGAGTGTAAAGTCCTGTTGGTACAGGGCAAGTAGGAGCATTGTAATAGTGATACCATAAGGTGTTGTCCGGTCCAATAGCATCTTCGAAAGCTGCTTTTGTATATTGAATCTGATTTCCTTCAGTTGAATTACATTGACAATAACCTCCGTATCCATACTGCTGACTCCACTGTCCAGCCGGATCATTGCAGATGTAATGTGTACCCGTGTAACCTGTAACGATCATTACGTGGCCATAACTTGTGAAATAGCCATGTACTGCAACAGGTTTGCCTGAGGCGAGAATATTCCTTAAACCCTGGAAAGAACCGTTCGAAGTACTTACGCAGTAGGCTCCCATACCGTTATCCTGAGCAACTGAATTACAGACCGAATTGAATCCAGAAACACTCTGAGCTTGTGAAGTGCCATATTGATTACTGATCTGGTCTGGTGTTAACCCTGATGCACCATTGAATTTAAGCATCATGGCGATGGAGGTGTTCTGACAGGAACCGCCGGGATTATTTGCGTTGTTGTACTGATAAAAGTACGGTACGCCTGTAATATTGTACTGTGCGTTGAAATAGCTGCACAGGGTAATTGTAACTAATAGAAATACGTGTTTCATTGAGTGGGTTTTTATTGTTTAGCGGAACAATATTATATCAGAGTTACATCTTGCTGAAATTTTAGATACATACTTAAAGCATACAAAGGCATTGTATCAAGAATGTATGACACTAATAAATCCTTCCTTGAGCATTTTTGTAAATTTGCATATGCTCATTTTTGCGCTCATTCTGGCAATCCTTGTCGGCGTTTCACTCGGTTTGATCGGAAGCGGAGGGTCTGTTCTTACTTTGCCGATCATGGTGTATCTTTTGGGTGTTGACACCGTATTGGCAACATCTTATTCACTTTGTGTTGTCGGAGTTTCGGCTCTGATTGGTTCCGTTCAGTACTTTCGTAAGGGATGGAGTGATGTGAAAATGGCAGTGATATTCGGTATCCCATCCATCATTAGTGTCTATCTCACACGCGCATTTTTGTTGCCTGCAATGCCAAATGTGCTTTTTCATTTCAGGGAATTAGAAGTGACAAAATCCTTTTTTCTGATGTTACTTTTTGCTGTATTGATGTTTGTGGCTTCCATATCCATGATCCGATCAGCTAAAAAGGGAATTGCAGAAACTACCGTCAATAATGAATACTCCTTAAACTTTTTGATCATACTGATTGAAGGGGCTGTTGTCGGTACGCTTACAGGACTTGTTGGTGCAGGTGGAGGATTCCTTATAATTCCGGCACTGGTACTGATGTCAGGTATGCCGATGAAAAAAGCTGTTGGAACATCCCTACTGATCATTGCGGCGAAATCATTATTTGGTTTTGCAGGTGACTTACAATCAGATATGCCTGTCGATTTTATGTTTCTTGCTCAATTTTCGTCCGCCACAGTAGCAGGAATTATTATCGGTATCGTATTAGCTGAAAAAATTCAAGCCGAAAAACTGAAAGCTGCTTTTGGTTGGTTTGTTTTGGTCTTTGCCGTTTTTATTCTTGTTAAAGAGTTTTTTTCCTGAATTGACCAATATCATTTTTTAAGATGGAGTTTTATCCGAAATTTGCACCTATGAAAATAGAACAGATCTATACAGGTTGCCTCGCACAAGGGGCTTATTATATTATGTCAAATGGTGAAGCAGCCATCATCGATCCATTAAGGGAAACTGCACCCTACTTGGAGCGTGCTCAAAAAGATGGGGTGAAGATCAAATATATTTTTGAAACACATTTTCATGCAGATTTCGTTAGCGGCCATGTCGATTTGGCTCATGCTACAGGAGCGAAAATCATCTATGGTCCGAATGCACAAACTTCTTATGAGTCATATTCGGCAAAAGATGGCGAACTTTTTACAATCGGGAACATATCTATTAAGATTTTACATACTCCCGGTCATACGATGGAAAGCAGCTGTTTTTTGTTGATCGATGAGCAAGGGAATGACCATGCTTTATTCTCCGGAGACACCTTGTTTATTGGCGATGTTGGTCGCCCAGATCTTGCTCAAAAGGCAGCAAATATGACGCAGTATCAACTGGCTGCAACCTTGTATCACTCACTCCGGGATAAGATCATGACACTCAAAGATAACGTAATCGTTTATCCGGCTCATGGTGCGGGAAGTGCTTGTGGTAAAAATATTAGCAAGGAAACCGTTTCAACTATCGGTGAGCAGAAAAAAAATAATTACGCACTTCGGGCGGACATGACTGAACAGGAATTTGTCAAAGAAGTTACTGATGGGTTACTGCCTCCACCAGGTTACTTCGGAATGAATGTACAAATGAACAAATCCGGTTATGACAATATTGATGCGGTAATGAAACGAGGAAATACGCCTCTTTCAGCTAAAGCGTTCGAAGCAGCAGCGAATGAAACCGGAGCCGTTATGTTGGACACCAGAAATGCGCAGGTTTTTTCAGAAGGTTTTATTCCGAATAGTATCAATATCGGAGTGGATGGACAATTTGCGCCTTGGGTTGGTGCCATGCTTCCCGATGTCAATCAACCGCTCTTGATCATCGCTGACAGTGGAAAAGAGGAAGAAATATTGAAACGATTGGCCCGTGTTGGCTACGATCATGTTCTTGGATTCCTTGAGGGTGGATTTGAAGCGTGGAAAGAAAGTGCTGGAGATTATGATCGTGTAGATCGCATTACGGCAGACACATTTGCTTCAAACCTTACTGATGATACGATCGTTATTGATGTTAGAAAACCAGGCGAATTTGACGCTGAGCATGTAAAGGGCGCTATCAATATTCCATTGGATTTCATCAATGAACAAATGGCTTCTTTTCCAAAGGATAAACCCTTTGTGATGCACTGTGCAGGTGGATACAGAAGTATGATCGCTGCTTCGATCCTTAAGTCCAGAGGGTATGATCAGTTTAAAGAGGTTGCAGGAGGATTTGGCGCGATCTCAAAAACAACCGCACCAACCACAGATTTTACGTGTGCTTCGAAAAAATGATTCTTGTTGACGAATCAGTTGCACGATCAATATTCAAGCCCAGAAAGTCTGATTCCAGTAAGTGGGATCATGGTCATGCTTTGATCATTGCCGGATGCAGAGGAAAGGCAGGTGCTACAATTTTAGCCGCCAAAGCATGTCTTCGAAGTGGGGCGGGATTGTTGACGGTTCATGTTCCATGGGGTATCGAAACAGTGCTACAGGTTTCACTTCCCGAAGCGATGATTTTCCTTGATTCAAATCAATATCATTGGACAAAAATTGCTGATCTGACTTACAAGAACGCTGTAGGTGTAGGACCAGGGATTGGTACAGATAATCAGACGGTTCAAGTATTTTCTAAATTTCTGGATGACTTAAAATTGCCTGCCGTGATTGATGCAGATGCATTGAACATCCTTTCAATGGTACCCGAATTACAAGACAAGCTTCAGCCAAATACGGTGCTTACGCCACATCACAGGGAATTTTCCCGATTGATAGGGAAAACCTGGGATAGTGAAAATGAATTGGATGTATTGGCCAGACAATATAGTGCTGAGAAAAGAATTGTTCTGGTATTGAAGTCAAGTCAAACGAAAATATATACACCCCAAGGTCATGTTTTTGTCAATTCTACGGGTAATTCCGGATTGGCAAAAGGAGGATCAGGAGATGTACTAACAGGCATCATCACTTCTTTTCTTGCACAGGGATATAACGCCACAGATGCGGCTGTTCTGGGGTGTTACCTACATGGCAGATCAGCTGATCTTGCGGTCAAAAATAGTACTGAAGAAAGCTTGTTGGCAACCGATGTGATAGAACAGCTGTCTCTGGCAATCAAAGAAATAAAGACGAATTAATCCTCATCATCTTCTTCCTCATCATCAAAGTTGAAGAAGCTTGCGTTGTCGAGATCATCAAGATCATCGTCGTCATCAAAAAAACGATTATTCTTTCCGCTTTTCTTGTACGCACTCATCTTCGGCTTTTTAGCCTTTCCTTCTGCCTCTTTGTCCTTGGCTTTTTTATCCTTGTCTGGTGCACGATCCTTCTTTCGGTCCGCTTTAAATGGATCTTCTGCAACAGGGGGAGGAGTAAAACTTCCTGTTTCGCGAGATTCAGGTCTTTCATTTCTTTCACCTCTATCGGATGGTGCCGGTCGCGAGAACCCGTTTCCCTGATCCCTGTTTCTATTGAAATCCGGTCTTGGTGGACGGTTATCCGAGCGCTGATCCCTGTTCGGTCGGTTGTCGGGACGTTGTTCGGCTTCTTTTACAGCAATTGGACGTCCGTTCATCATTGATCCGTCTAGTCCTTTAATAGCTGAGTTCGCTTCATCGCGATCGGCCATTTCTACAAATCCAAATCCGCGTGATTTACCCGTTTCCCTGTCGGTGGCAACTGTGGCTTTAATTACCGTTCCGTATGCCTGAAATGCTTGTTTTAACTGTTCACTTGTTATGTTGAAATCAAGCTTGGCAACAAAAATACTCGTCATAAAAAAGAAAAAGCTGTGTTTGAGCTGAAGTAATTCTTATTTCAGCCGAAAATAGGACTTTTTTTGAATAGCAATGAAAAAGGAACATTATTTTTAGAAAAAAAATATGAAGGCATTACTTCTTGGTGCTACCGGTTTGGTAGGGAATGAACTGCTTCAATTATTGGAAGAAGACTCTAGGTTCGAAAAAGTCGATCTTATTTCACGACGTGACCTTGAGTTGAAAGACATGAAAGTCATCAATCATATCGTTGATTTTAACACATTAGCTGATCTTCCCGTAGAGAAAGATATCGATGTGCTCTTTATTGCTTTCGGAACCACGCTCAAGACAGCAGGTTCAAAGAAAGTGCAATGGAAGATAGACGTGGATATACCGACGAAAGTAATGATGCTGGCAAGGCAGAAAGGAGTGAAACAATGTGTCCTTATTTCGGCGCTTGGCGTATCTGAAAAGTCACCATTCTTTTATTCACGAATGAAAGCAGCTATGGATAAAAATGCACGTCAGGTTGGCTTTGGGAAACTGATCATCATCAAACCTTCTGTGCTTGATGGTTTGCGAAAGGAGGCACGTTTCGGTGAGCGTATATCGATTGCAGTAGGTAATGTATTAGGTAAAACGGGCTTGATAGAGAAATACAGACCTGTACAGGGCGTAAATGTGGCTAAAAGCATGATACAGAGTCTGATTGAATTACCTCAAGGAATTCATGAGATTCATTCCGGACAAATCCATGGTTTAGCTAAACGCTATAAGCCTCTAACGAACGAAGAATAAGGGTTTACTTTTCTTCAGCTTGTCGTTTCAGCAAATCCCTGATCTCAGTTAAAAGCTCCTGATCTTTCGATAATGATGGAACTTTTGCCTCATCATCTGCCTTTTTCTTTATGGCTCGATTCATAGCCTTTACGAGAAGAAAAATAATGAAAGCCGTAACAGTGAAATTGATCACAGAAGCAATGAATTTTCCGTAAAGCACGCCATTCCAACCCAGATTTTCCAGTTTGTTGACGTGGAGTGCCTCCATCGTAGGTTTTAATAATAGCGGCGTAATAACATCATTGATCAATGAACCAACAATGGCACTGAATGCACCTCCGATGATAACGGCAACTGCGAGGTCAATAACGTTGCCACGCATGATGAATGATCTAAATTCTTTAAGCATATTACTGAATTTTAAATGGTTGACGTTGAATCAACGAGCGGCTAAGGGTAAGTTCGTCAGCATATTGCAATTCTGTTCCTACAGCTACACCTCTCGAAAGCGAAGTGATTAAAACACCTTTATCACTGAGTTTTTTGAAAAGGTAAAAATTGGTTGTGTCACCTTCCATTGTTGGACTCAAGGCAAAGATAATTTCAGTCACAGTTCCGCTTTCCGCTTTTTCAACTAATGATGGAATGTTGAGATCAGAAGGTCCTACACCATCCATTGGGGAAATGATTCCACCAAGAACGTGATAGATGCCTTTATAGGACTCAGTAGATTCAATGGCTAGCACATCCCTGATGTCTTCAACAACGCAAATGATGCTATGGTCTCTTTTTGGATCGGTGCAAACAGAACAGATTTCAAGATCACTGATGTTGCCGCATGAACTGCATTTTTTGACGTGAGTCTTCATTTCCAGAACAGCATTCGCAAACGAAGCAACTTCATCATCCGTACGATTGAGTAGCTGTAATACCAAGCGCAACGCCGTTCTTTTGCCTATTCCGGGTAAGGAAGAGAGTTGTTCGACAGCGTTTTCAATGTATCTGGAAGGGATTTTCACAGTGTAAAATTAATGAAACTACCCACTTTTCTTTTTCCGCAAAAGAAAAGTGGCAAAAGAAAACTCGGTGCTGTTTATTTCTCAATTCGCTCCATTCTTGAAATTCGACCGTTTCGGTGATCCTTTGGCTTCCTCACGGTGCCCGAATTTCAATTCACTATGCTTTTTCCAAATAAAAGGCACCATTTGATTTTACTCTGAACTTATTTTGAAAGGGCTTTTGCTACTTTTAGCCCGATAAAAGTAGAAGAGAATAATATACTATTTTTGCCTTCCATGTCCAAAGACCTCAACATCCGTAATAAAAAAGCCCGTTTCGAATACCATTTAATGGATACATTCGTGGCAGGAATACAATTGGCGGGTACAGAGATCAAAAGTATTCGAAAAGGAAAGGCATCGATCGTGGAGGCTTACTGTGTTGTTCAGAAAGGGGAAGTTTGGATCCGAAATATGCACGTTTCCGAATATGAGAATGCCTCCTTTTACTCACATAAACCGCGCGCTGACCGAAAATTGCTCCTCAACAAAAAAGAGATTGCAAAGATCGAAAAGTTCCTTCAGGTGAAAGGAAACACACTCATTCCATTGAAAATGTTTCTATCTGAAACAGGATGGGTAAAAGTCGAAATTGCGCTCGCTCAAGGTAAAAAACTCCATGACAAACGCCAGGATCTCAAAGAAAAAGATGACAAGCGCGACATGGATCGGGCAATGAAGCGCTGATGAGATAGCTGGTGTTTTTAACCTGTCTCTTCTGAATCCTGTATTCTTCCAATCGCACACTGTGACTTTGGTTATATAAAATGGCGATTTCAATCATGATAATCATGTGGAAACTGAAAAAGTTTTGCATCCCCATTGAACGGAAAGCAATTAAAAATGTAAAAGCTTTCGAACTTAAAAGATCAGATCATGAAAACACTTTTCAGAATACCACCAATTCATGTTTATACTGCTATTTCAGGGATAATTCTTTTTTCCTGTAGCGAGCGTGTGGCAACCTGCGATGCTTATTCAGTGAATACAGGTGGAAAGAACAATTCGCCATCATTTCCATACAGTGTGAGTCAACAGGCTCAACGCTCAACAATACAAAGCTCCGGCAATGTAAATCAGAGTGCCGTGACTACGGGAACAACGAAAGATGCCTATGATAAAATGGCATTGAGAACTGTTTCGTCCCCTAATTTTGATTTGCGTGGCGCGAGGGAACAAGGCTATTACTATTCAACAGAAAAGTTAGCAGCATATGAGTTGAAAGACGTTTCAATTCAAACAATTGAATCGAGGAATTTAAGAAAACGGAAAGTTGCTGGTAGGGAGGGAGATGACTTTTTATCGGATACAGTTAGTCAACGAGTTGAACCCGAAAGAGATCCACTTACCAATGCTAAAATGCATGTACCGGATGTGGCATCTTTGTACGAGAGATACAACCCGTATCAGGAGAATAAATGGGTTCAAGCCGGAAAAGAGTCGAAAAGCACGTTCGGGATCGATGTAGATAACGGTTCATATACGAACTTCAGACGTTTTGCAAACAATAGTCAGTTGCCTCCCAAAGATGCGATTCGTGTCGAAGAATGGTTAAATTTTTTCAATTACAAACTTCAGGCACCTGCCGAAAATGATCGTCATCCGTTGAAGATCACCACGGAGTCCGGAGTTTGCCCATGGAATACGAACGATGAACTGGTCATGGTGAAATTACAGGCTAAAAAGCCTGTAGAGAAGGATCTTCCGCCATCAAATCTTGTTTTTCTTGTAGATGTTAGTGGCTCCATGAATTCACCGCTTAAACTCCCGTTGGTCCAGCAGTCTATGGAGAAATTAGTGGCGAAGATGAGACCTGAAGACCGCATGACCATTGTGACCTATGCCGGGGCTGCTGGTGTTGCACTCGAACCAACTTCCGGATCAGAAAAAGAAAAGATCAGAAAGGCAATTTCCTCATTTACTTCAGGAGGTGGTACCGCAGGATCAGAAGGAATTAAAACAGCTTATAAACTGGCGGAACAACATTTCTTGACTCAAGGGAACAATAGGGTTATTCTGGCTACAGATGGCGATTTTAATGTGGGTGTCACGAGTCAGGATGAATTGGTGAAATTGATCGAAGAGAAAAGAAAGTCTGGTGTTTATTTAAGTGTTCTTGGATTTGGTGAGGGAAATTTGAATGATGCGATGATGGAACAGATTGCCGATCACGGAAATGGAAATTATGGGTATGTCGACAGTGAAAAAGAGGCCGAAAGGATCTTCAATGCGGAGTTTGCAGGTTCCATGTTTACCATTGCGAAGGATGTGAAGTTGCAAGTGAAATTTGATACGAATGTCGTTGAGAAATACAGGTTGGTGGGTTATGAAAACCGCGTATTGGAGAACTGGCAGTTTGAGGCGGATAGCATTGATGCCGGCGATCTTGGACTTGGACAGAACGTCATTGCGTTTTATCAGGTCACACGTAAACCAGGACAACGAGGAAGTATCGGAAAGATCGACTTTCGATATAAACCACTCCAATCTGAAGTGAGCACACTGCTATCTGAACCCTTCATGATGCCTGTCAAGGAAATGAGCTCTGATTTTCTGTTCGCAAGTTGTGTGGTAGAATTTGCAATGTGCTTGCGCGAAAGTGAGTACAGATCGAATGCAAACATGTCAAAAGCCATTTTACGTGGAAAACAGAATCTTGGGGATCCGTCAGAAGGTTTGTCTTATGAGAAACGCGTCGAGTTTGTTGGACTTCTTGAAAAAACTGCAAAATTATGGGGAGATTACGTGGAGGAAGATGCAGTTCAACTTACGAATGACCATTTCCCTGAACTTAAAATGTTCCCAAATCCAGCTGTGGATTATACAGAGGTGAATGTCCCAAAAGATTTAAGTGAACAGTGGAGCGTTCAAGTATTTACCATGTCGGGAGAACTTGTCCATGTGCAACACTTCGAAAAAACGGAAACAGGCAGGGTGGAACTTCAAGGACTTGCGCCTCAAGTTTATCTCGTTAAAGTTTACAGCGGAGGCATGAATTTTGGTTATTTGCGTTTAGTCATTTCTTGATAGTCGTCTTTTCTTGTAGATTTCTTCACAAAAGGTGACCTTTGAAAACGAAAAATCACATCCATGAAGAAAACTGTTTTATTGACGCTCGTACTTTATATAAGTTTGATCGCACATGCTCAACCTACAGGAGCAGGAATCTACAAGATGCGCTGGTTTGTTGATAAGCGCTTGACGAATTCCTTCACCATAAATAATGCAGGAACCACGCCCTTAAACATCCCAACTGCATTGTGCGATTCAGTTGTGAATGAGGTTATGAAACTGGTTAAAGATGAATTGTTCACACAAGTGCGTTTAATTTATCCGCTTAACAACAAAGGCAACGAGATGCGCTATGTGACCACCACGGACCTCGTAGGAGGCTTGCCGAGAGGGACAAAGAAAAAAGCGATGAAAACAGAATATTTGGAGTACTATGTCAAATTCAAGATCAACGTTGGTGTAAATAGTATTGGATCTGTAGGTGGTGAGGTGGCATCATATTCCCGATTGAAACCCTATGTCCGAATTAAAATGAAAGCCTACGGTTTGGATCGACGTGTTAAACGACGCAAGGTAGCCCGCACCGCTAAATTCTCATCCATAGGTAGTTTTCAATATAATATTGGCGGCGTCACCATGACAAACACCAACGCCATTCCTGTGGAACAAGTGGTGTCAATGGTGTTTCAAGGTCTGGATAAGTTCAAGAATAAGGGAAAATAGAATCAATTCAATGGTTTCAAGGGGTAATTGATCAAAATCTTAACCTAAATCAAGGTATTCTTATTCAAGGTTTGTGACCTTTGACGAAATTTAATAGATTAATTATGAAAAAAATCATGTTGCCAGCAATCGTTGCTTTTGCTGCATTTTCATTTGCCGTACTTCAGGCTACAAACTGGACAAGCGATTCAGCCCATTCGAGATTAGGTTTTTCTATCAGTCACATGGGTATTACTGATGTTCATGGAGAATTTAAAAAGTTCGATGTAAAACTGAACACACCAAATGGCGATTTTACCGGAGCAACGATTGAAATGACTGCAGATGCAAATACCATTTCGACGGGTTTGGAGATGAGAGATAACCACCTTAAAACGGCTGACTTTCTTGATGTAGCTAAATTTCCATCATTGTCGTTTAAAAGTACAGCTGTAACAAAAGTGAAAGGAGCGGGATACCAGGTTACAGGAAATCTCACCATGCATGGTGTAACCAAACCAGTTACATTTACAGCTGTTCATAATGGCACAGTGAAGAATGAAGCTGGGAAGAACGTTGCAGGATTTAAACTTTCCGGTACCATAAAACGATCTGAATTTAGTGTAGGACAACCTTCACCTGGCTTGTCAGATGAGGTCAGATTGTTGTGCGATCTTGAAGTTGCACAAAACTAAATCCATATCGAAGAACAAGGAGTTGTGAAAATGAAAATCATTTTAAGTTTCATCTGTGTTCTTTCATTGAACGTTTTTGGTCAACAATGGAAGATTGGATCGGATTATAAAATCTCATTTGCGAGTGCTGAGGTTTCAGGAATTTTTAAAGAACTTACAGGTACAATTACGTTTGATCCAGCTTCTTTAAACACGTCAAAACTTGAACTTAAGATCAAAGTTGAATCAATTAGCACGGGAAACGGCATGATGAATAACCATGCTAAAGGGGAAGATTGGTTTAATACTGAGAAATTTTCTTACATCACGTTTGTAACTTCAAAGATTGAGAAATCAGAATCTGGATACAATGCGATTGGAAAGCTTGAGATCAAAGGCGTTAAAAAAGAAATCACAATTCCCATTACGTTTGTCAAGAAGGGCGGAAAAGGAACTTTTGTGGCAAAATTCGCTGTGGACCGCACAGACTATGGCGTTGGAAAAAAGGGAAATGATGTTTCAGAAACACTTAAGATTACCGCCACCATACCTGTAATCAAAAAGTAAATAAAACTTTATTTTGGAAGCCTTCCTTTGGAAAAAGGGAGGCTTTTTTATGGTTGGCAATATAGAGTATCAATATAAAAGGAATAACCAGCCCATATTCCCAAAGCACCACCAGCAATATTTGTAGGAATATTCACGGGGGTTGCAAAAGGACTTCCTGAATTCGATTGTTGTGCATCCTTCTTTTCAAAGAATTCAAATACTTTACTCTCTAGTCTTGATAATTTGATAAGAATTGTATCGCCAAGACGATAGAATTTGTGGTAACCGGAAGGAAAAGTAGTATCCGGTTTCGGATACCTTGTTTCAAATTCAAATGTTAATCCATTGAAGAATTGGTCGCTAAAATAAGGGTTGCCTCGGTGTCTGAAAAGAACATCCTTTGGTTGTCCATTTGATTGTGTGGTAATATTTCGTGGCTCCCATTTGTAACAGTTTTCCTCTTGGGCTGGATCTGTCAAACGCGCCATACAGCTGCCATAGGAACTGTTTTGGACATCTGCTTTCCAATAGAGATTATCCAGATGAACTGCAGGTAGCAAATATGTTGTTCCCTCATACTTTTGACCTTTCCACTGAATGGATAACGTGTAGGATTTGCCTTCACTGCCAAGAATAGCCGGATCAGTACTTGAAAAAACTTTAATGGGTAGAAAGCTGACTTCATTGTACTCAACAGATAACATCTCAGCCACGCGTTTTTTAGATTCATCCGGCAGGTCAACGATTGACATCGGCGATAGATTTACGGAGTTGGTTCCATCACTGACACTTACAGTGGCGTCAGAGATCATCGAAGAAAGATAAGCGGAGAGATCTGTAGGCGCATAAATATTCTGAGAGGTCGAAAGGATCACAATTGGAAAACCGTTCTGGTCTATGCGTCCGTCCACAACAAGTTGCTCTTCAAAACCCGGTATATCGATCTTGACTTCTTTTGTACATGAGTATATTAGCTGACAAAAGATTGATAAGATTACGAATATTTGCCATTTAGCCATGTAGTAAAGGTAATGCAAAAACACCTCAGAAGGATATGATATACAAATCAAAGTCAATCATTAGTTTTTTAACTTCGTACGAATAATAAAAGCATGAAAAAGTCCTTGAACAAAGTGATTGTTGATAGTGGTTCGACCAAAAGTGACTGGGTGTTTTTGAGTCAGGATGGACGTCAGCAATATAATACGAAGGGTTTGAATCCGGTTTTTCACGATGCTGAAACGATTGAAAATGAAGTTCGATCAAACCCGGCCTTGATGACGATCTCCAATTCTGTGGACGAGGTCTGGTTTTACGGTGCCGGGTGTTCTTCAGATGAACGAAACGAAATTGTAAGGTCCGGACTAAGAAACGTTTTTTCAGGAGCTCAGATCCATGTGGCGCATGATCTTTTAGCGTGTGCCTATGCGACCTATGAGGGCTCACCGAACATTTCCTGTATTCTCGGTACGGGTTCCAATGCTTGCCTTTTCGACGGAAAAGAACTGTCTCAGGCTACACCGTCTTTGGGTTATATTCTGGGAGATGAAGGGAGCGGCAGTTATTTCGGTAAGCAACTCGTTTCATCTTTTTTATACGGAAGACTGCCAGATGATCTGAACCAGTCCTTTATAAATTGGCAGAAACTTTCAAAGGAAGAGGTCATTACGAAAGTTTATCGTGAGCCCAATGCAAATACTTACCTGGCTTCATTCATGGAATTTGCCGTCAAGGAATCGGCTCACCCTTACATCAAACTAATGATGTTCGAAGGGTTCAAAAGATTCAATGAAATCCATGTTTGTTCTTATGAGAACTACAGACAAATGAAAACAAGTTATGTAGGGTCCATCGCATATTTATTCTCAGCAGAGTTGCAGCGCGCATGTGAAGCTACTGATGTTTCAATTGGTCAGATCATTCAAAAACCGATCGAAGGGCTCATTCAATACCACCAGACGTATTTGTGAAAAATACCCGGACAGACGCGAAACTATTTTAGTGAACTTTCGTTCCAAAACTCCAATACATTTGACAATTTATGTGGATAAAACGCGTCTACGCGAAAAAGTGGGTTAAAATACCATACCTGATCGGATTATATTCTTTCGCACTCTATGGAGCTTTTCTGGCCTTTGTCTATCTCGCGATGAAATTCAAATGGACGCAGGAGAGCGGTCAGTTGGATGTAAACAACCGCTATTTTCAGGAAATGAGCGATAAATACGATCTGTCCTTTCGGGTAGACAGCACGTTTTTCGTAAAAAAGCGCTTTGAAGTACTGGATCGTATCGTTCTGCTTAATGACTTCTATCCCACAAATGCGAAATATATCCTGAACGCCTATAAAAAATCGAATGATGAACGCCTGGCTTTGAAAATGCTGGATGCGGTAGACTTGAGATTGCGCTCTGATAAGAATTACCAGGCAGCTATGAAAGAGTTGCGCTCTAAGAAGGGTGAACGTCATGACAAAGTCAGTGGACTTAGCGCTTACGAATGGATGAACGTCGCTGAATGGAATTATTTCAGAGAAGCCCTTCGTAAAGATAAACCGTACATAGATTCTGCGGCCAAAGTTGCAGGAGTTGAAGCTCGAACGATCGTTGCAGCATTGGTAGGAGAGCAAGTACGTTTATTCAATTCTCGTCGGGAGCGTTTTAAGGAGTATATTGCTCCTTTGAAGTCATTGTCGGTAGGGACCATGATGTCTTTTGGTCCTACAGGGATAAAAGAGAACACCGCAATGAAGATCGAACGTTACTTGAAAGATTCGACGAGTGCCTATTACCTCGGTAAAGAATACGAACATTTGCTCGACTTCGATTCGCTCGAAGCATTTCAACATGCCGTTCATGATACGATGAGTTTGCGTGTCAAAAGATTGGCTCAATATAAGGATCATTACTATTCCTTCTTGTACACGGCACTGTTTATCAAACAGATCAAAATGCAGTGGGAGCGCGCAGGATTCCCCATTGATGAACGACCGGAGATCTTTGCCTCGCTGTTTAATTTGGGATATCAGAAATCAAAACCGAAAAAGAATCCAGGAGTAGGGGGATCCGTATTCAAGGTGAAAGATAAAGAATACACCTTCGGAGGCGTTTCATTTGATTTCTATTACTCGGGTGAATTGGAGGACCTTTTCCCTTATCAGAAACATAAATTTACGAAACCGTTAATTATTCCGAAGCCCAAAAAAGAAGCTGGAGAGAATGTTGAAGTCGAATCCGTTCCTTAAGCAACTCCCTGATCAGTTCTGTGCTGCTGAAATTCTTCGGAGATAATCCAATTGACCACGATGACGAGACAAATGACAACACAGCTGGATCAGAAAGAATCCGATTGTTCTGCCTTTGTGTTGAGGAGGAGTGTCCGGCATTTCTTTTTCGAGGTCTGCGTCCGTAAGTTTCCTGAAGGCATGTTGAACTGCCTCAATGGTTTCATCTACTGTTAGCAGAAGTTCTTCCAAAGAAAGATCCTGTTTGTTGAATTCCGCATCTCTGTTCCTCAGATAACCATCTGCACCAAGAACTGCTCCAATGAAATGCCTTAGATTTCCGCAAATGTGATAACTAAGCGTACCCACTGAATTAGTGATTCCTGGTTCGGCTTTCCAGAGTAATTCAGGAGATGTAAGTCTCAACTCCTCCTTCATGGCTCCAAGATCACGAACGATGATCTCTTCGGTATCTTTAAGCAAGGACATATTCAGATGGTTCAAGCGTTCTTACACCAACTAATTCAGGACAGTCTAAATGCTCTTTTCCCCAGATGCGAGCTGTTTTCTCATCGATCAAAGCGATCTGTTCCGACGAAAGTTTTTTCATCCATCCGTAGCTTTTTCCTTCGCGGAAGAATGTTTGTGGATTGAAATGGAAACTTTGTGGATTTTCAGTGATCTCCTTTTTCATCGTGTTGAATTCAGTTGCGGCAACGATCTGCTCAAGTTGTGTTTCGCTTGGCAGATTTTCGGATAAAAGGAATTGACATATAATTCGAGCGGCCTCCATTTTTCGTTCTACGAGATCCTCGTAGCGCAAAACCAGTAAATTCTCGAGGTCAATTTTGCCTTCGCAACCGCTAATCCATTCAAGTGTATGTTGATGGTAGTCTCCAAAATACATGTTGCCATCAACAAACATTTGAGCAAATTCATCCATCGTTAAGTCCTCACTAACACCAAGCATCGGATGTGACTTGTAAAAATGGTATTGCGATTCAAAAGCACCTCTCGGATCTCTGAATACATGAATGAATCGGGTTTTCGGATGCGCAGATCGAAATGGGAGGTCATGCATCGAACAATGCGTGTACCATACACGAGGAAAACCTTTCGTCGCTTTGATATGAGCCATAAAATGATCCATCCCATGTTGTGAGATCATCACTTCTGGCCATGCGATGGTACCGTGACCGATATCACCATGCTTAATGCCATTCGATTCAGGATAATTTATGGACGTGCGCAGTACTTCACAGACAAATTTCTTCGTAAGGTGCGTCCCGACTTTCTGGTGGGTACAGATAAAGATGTCATTTTCGTCAGTGTCCCAATTGTTTTTCAGCAGATCGATTGCTTCAGGATCATAGAATGGAGGATAAACTCTGTTATCCCAAGTTTTGTAAATAAATCCTTTGTCATTCATTTTTTGAGTAGGCTCAAAAGCTTTGAGTCCACCATGTGCATTTGAATTGCTCATCGTATTAAGAGTGGTTAGAGTGGTTATTACAAAGTTGCTACCAGCAAGCCACAGTCAGTCGGAATAACGGTATGGTTGATCGCATTTGAGGTAAACCAGTCAAGAAATTCCTGGCATTCTTCCTGACGGTCAATGACATTATCGGCCAATAGAACTGTACCTGAACCGATAAGATTTTTTTCAAGTAATAAATTCAACTGCTGAAAGTAATGGCTTTTTTGTGCATCAAAGAAGACGAGATCGTACGTTCCTGTTAAGGTGTCAATAACTTGCATGGCTTCCCCGGTTAAAACTTTTACCGGTACATTCAACGCATTGAATCGTTCCTGTGAATCTGCGGCGACTTCAGCGTCAAATTCAATGGTGTCAATCGTTGTATGGTTTTGTTTAGACAATCCTCGAACTAAATAGAGGGCCGATAGACCATGCGCAGTGCCAATTTCCAGAATCCGTTTTGGACTGCTGGCAATTACTAATCCCTGCAAGATCCTGCCGGTATCTTCTCTTATTGGATTTCGCCATCCAAAACTTCCGTTGGTGTTGGCGTAACTTTCTCCTTTTTTACTGAATGCTTCGAGTCTTTCGATCTCGATTTCGATTTGAGTGGTGGTCATGAACGTAGTTTCGATTAATTGTTGAATTAATTTTTGGCAAAGGTATGGAAGTGGTATTCGATTAACCTAATTTTTGCAGATTTTTATTTGAACAATTTTGTTTTGTGCTTTGAAAATCAAGAGGTAAATTCCAGATGCAATATGTTCAGTTTGAATCGTATTTCCTTCCAGGTGGAACGCAATTTTTTTACCTTGAAGATCGGTGAGTAAAACATTGTCTGAAGTAAGTATTTCAGATGTCTCGATGGTTAATGTATTGTCGAATGGATTGGGATGAACACTTACCAAAGGTGAAGGTGAGATGGTTTGAATGCTCGCAGAAGGATTCGAAAATTGACTGAAAAAACGCCAGATTTCCTTACTTGCACTGAAGTCCATACAGGTTGTTCCTATGACCACTGGAGCACCTGGCCAGGTATGTCCACCATTAATGATTTTAAAATGTTCCATCGTCACGCCATTGATCCCCGGACTCCAAACATAATGTTCTGCCGTGGCTCCGTCAGTTGTATTGATATCGGGTACTGGTGTCATTAAAGGTGGTGTTGGACAGCCATTTTTTGTCGCCCAGTAGTTTAGAACACTATCAATAGATAATACTCCTGTGCTTCCTCCATACGGGACTGTGCCATCCGCTGTTCCGTGAATTTCCATCACAGGTGTGGGTGGCGCCGAATTACAGTTGTTACGCATCAGGGATGTCATATCTCCTGTAACAGATGCCATTGCAGCAAATCGATTCGTTTCACATACAAGTTTGTAACTCATGTACCCACCATTTGACATTCCAGTCGTATATACCCGTGAATGATCGATATTGTAGTGGGCAGAAATGGTATCAATAAGCGAAGTCAGGAAGCCAACATCATCGACATTGGAAGCAAATAGGCCAATATTCCAAAATTGAGTAGAAGTTGTTCCAGGCTGAATGGTACCCTCGGGGTGAACTACGATAAAACCGGCAGTATCGGCAATAGGCTTGAAATTTCCGTAGATCGACTGTTCAGTTCCATTTGAAGTATAGCCATGAAGATTTAGCACAATAGGAAATGCTTGCGTTCCATTGTACAAGGCAGGCACATAGTATGAATAAGTACGCGTAAGTCCTCCAAACAGAAAAGAACCGTTAACAGTGGTTTGCGATAAAGAATTAAGCCCAAGAACTAGGAATAGAAAAATGGTGGTTTTGCGCATAGCAATGAATTATGTTACGCAAGTTACAAATTTCAGAGTCAAATGTTAATGTTTGGTTAGTTTCAAAAATTGACTTTTAATCAAGCTATTGATATATTACTTTTAGTGTCAAATGCTAACTATATGAGCAAGATTTCTTCACTTATTGAGAATAAAAAGGTCAGTTACGGAATGAGGATTCTATTATCTTTCATGTTCCTCCTGTCTGCAGTAGCAAAACTTTATCCCTCCCCACATTTTGCCTTAACCACATTTGAGATCAAGCAATTGCTCCCAATGGGATTCAGTGAAACCTCAGCGGCTTATTTCTCGAGAACATTGATCGGATGCGAACTGGCCCTGGGAATAGGATTGTTGCAACCACATTATTTCAAACGGCTTGTTTTGCCTTTGTCGTTTTTAATGTTGTTTTTGTTTTCATCTCAATTATCGTATGAACTGATCACCACTGGAAACAATGGTAATTGTGGCTGTTTTGGTTCATTATTACCGATGACGCCGCTGCAGGCGCTGATTAAGAATATCATAGCAATGGGATTGATTGGTGTTCTCTTTAAGTTCATTGATAAAGGCAACGACAAACGTGATTCGTTCCTCATTACCTCTTTGATCCTGGCTAGTATACTAGCGGTTTACCTTGTTGGTCCAATGACGAAAAAATCGAGCTCACAGACAGTTAAGACGTCCGTTGTACAAGAAAATGTGGTAGAGGAGACACCTGCCCAAGAGGTAGATACGCTTTCTGCACAGACCATCAAAGTTGAAGATAATAAAAAACAAGACGATAAAACGAAGGAAGAAGTCAAGCCACTTGAACCTAAAAAGAAAGCTTCCGGATATGCAAAATTCTACCCGGAAATTGATAAAGGAAAGAAGATCCTTTGCTTTTTCGCTCCTGGTTGCGATCATTGTAAGGAAACTGCAAAAGAATTAACTCAAATGAAGAAACAGATCAAGGATTTCCCGGAATTACGCATCATTTTTATGGACGAAGAAGCAGAACTCATTCCTTCATTCTTCGACTATGCTGGATCGAAATATACGTATCAGGTACTTGACGTGGCTTCTTTCTGGCAGGCAATTGGCGGAGCAAAAGACACACCTGGAGTCATCTATCTATGGAATGGAAACATCATGAAAGAGTATGACGGGATCAATGAGAAGAAATTCAAGATGAAGGAATTTAAGAGCATTGTTACCAAACCCTACTCAAAGTAAAAGCTGACCAAAGTCAGGAAAGGGTGTGAATTTAAGCGCTCTACGGTATCAACTCGTTTAAAAAATGGGATAGGCGATAAATCTGCTTGAACTTTGTTTACCTTTAGTTTGAAAATCCATTCATATGAAAGGTATAGCGATTATTGCATGTTGTTTCGTTTGTTCTTCACTGTTTAGTCAACTCGATCCATTTTATTTCGGTACCTATCTTAATGCTGCCGGGAATGAAAGCTATACCGTTTACACGATGGATGAGGTTGAGGAGGATTGTTTCATAGTAGAGAATGATCTTCTGACAAATGGCACCTCAACCCGACATTGGGAAGGATACGGGCATTGTAATGGGGATAATGGTCAAATGGAAATTCTTTTCGAGGAGACAAATGTGAAGTGGCCAATTGAGTTTTCAATTCTGAATAATGGATTGAGATCGCTTACACTTTTCAAGCCCGGTATGAACAGCGAAGTCTTTTTGGAAAAGAACGAATAGTTCAAAATCTTTCGTTTAATATTTGCTTAATATTGCCTTTATATTAAGAGGCTTTGAAACGTTCGATTTGGATCATTCCTGCGCTTGTCATCGTTACTGACCTGTTGGTCAGAAGTGAATGGTTTATCCATTACAAACCGGCACAACTCATTCACTATCTTATATCTGTTTGTACAACAACCTCAGGCTTGATTCTCGCCCAATTGCTCATCGAGCGTGCTAAAGGTCGCACAATTCTCTATAACTCATCGTTAGTGTTGGTTTCGGTATACCTGGTCATCACTGTTGTTGCATCGGTGTCTTTCTTTTCGATCAATGGGTTCTTACCAAATTACTACACGCTTGAGTATTTCAGAACAGAACCCAAAAGTGCAATGGTATTATTGCGCGACTCTATTCACTGGGTTGAGGTGATTGTTTTAGTGTTCAGCGCAGGTTTATTGTTCTTTGGTTTGAGAAAACTCACCAGATTGTCCAGTAATGTGAATTCAATTCGATTCTTGCTATTGAGCGCATGTGTTTTCTTAAGTTCTTTCACCTATTTAACCATCAGACATAAAAAATATGACCAGTGTTATACTATGGATACGAATTTCAATGCTGCTTTTGTCAGGCATTTGCTTGAGCTAAGGAAAGAGCGAAAGTTCGAAGGACGTGGCCTTAGCTTTCGACATCCGGTGAAACTTGATCATCAACAGCAAACGAAATGTAACGTACTGGTCATATTGAGCGAAAGTTTAAGAAGGCAAAACCTTGAACCTTACGGCTATCCGAAGAATACAAGCCCTGAATTGAAAAGATTCATAAAGCAGTTTACAAGTGATCTATGTGTATATAACAATGCATATACGGTTTCCTCCACGACAATGCTTGCTGTACCCGCAATGTTATCGGGAGTCGGACCTTATCAGTCTCCTGAAATCTTTTAGAGTCAACCCTTGATCTGGGATCTGGGTAGGGCAGTAGGTGCAAGAACATTCTTCTTAAGTTCACATACAATGGAATGGTACCATTTTGACAGGTTTTACAAGAATGAAAAACTTGATTTCAAATGGAATGCTGAAACGAGTAAACAACCTTTCTTCAATGACCTTGGAATCGATGATGCGTTTACGATCAGGCAGTTGAATCGCCAATTCTTATCCAAAAAGCCTTTTTTTGGAGTAGTTCAGTTGAATGCGACACATTATCCGTACAAGGTTCCGGAAAAGGCTGTAAAATGGAAGGGGAGGTTTGAAGACGAATACAACAACGCGATTCGTTATCAGGACAGTTTGCTGGGAAGCGTTTTCGATCAGTTAAGGAAAACCGGAAAAATACAAAATACCGTTATCGTGTTCACTTCTGATCATGGTGAATCACTTAAGGATCATAACAATATCGGTCATGTGGATAGTTATTATGCTGAAGCTATTTCTATTCCACTGATCGTTTACATTCCGAGGGAGCTTCAACGTGGGTTGAACATGAGTGACTTTAGAAACAATCGTGAAAGGACTGTTTCGAACATCGATATTGCTCCAACTTTGGTTGAACTTTTAGGTATGAAGGATCAATTCCAGCGAAAGAATCTTTATGAAAATTATTCGGGATACAGTCTGTTTTCACAAATACCAGATGATAGAACCATTATTACCATGAACAACAATCAAGTTGCGCGTTTCAAGGTTGGATTATCGGTCATTGGACAAGGCTGGCATTACCTGCATCGCATGAATTGTGTCCCGAATCGACAGGAATTGTATTTTTTGAAATGGGATAAAACGGAGCAATTCGATCAATTGGGGATCAAAGGAAGCGTTCCATTGAAGCATTTACTCTCCGAGGCAGCGAAGTACGAAATTTGTAAGAAGTACCTGCCAACGAAAGAAAAATAAAGCGCTGTTATTCTTGTTCCATGTAAGCGTTTTAAGGAAAAGTCATCCTTAAATCTCGTTTATGAAAAAGTTTCTTTCTCTTACAGCGCTTTCTATACTAGTGTTAATCGGAAGTGCTTGTGCCACGAATAAGTATTACAAGGAATTTGCGTTTGCGTCGGTACAGAATAATGTCTGCAAGTCACTCGATGACAAGGTTGTTATTTACGCCATTTTCGTGGATTCAAAATACACCGGAGTTTGGAACGAGTATGATATCGCGTCCACAAAGGATTCAATTTGTAAGGCGATTAACTGGATTGAGCAGAAAGCAAAGGAAGATTCCGTTGATCTTGATATTTCTCTTGAGGTTCATCAAGGGACAAACGGTAAATATCCCATCAAAAAAGATTTGACGAAAAAAACACTGTCGGCAACAATTTTTGGTCAGCCATATCCTGCTGCTGAGCGTGATTTGCATAAGTGGGCGGACAAAATTGCTGCTGTTGCAGGTAAGTCGCTTCCAACGGATAATTCGAAAATGACAAAAACCAGAAATACAATGCGCGACAGCGAACGGTTGATCGCACGTTTGCGCGATATCCACAAAACAGACAATATTGCTCTGATCTATTTTGTAAATAACTATTACAAAGATGAGGTTTCTCTGGCGCTCAATACGAGTAGTGACAGGCACGTAGAGTTTTCAATTGTAAGTTTTAAAAAACCTTCTGTCATTGCGCATGAATTTCTACACCTATTCGGAGCCATGGATATGTATGTTTCACCATTTGACAAAAAGAGAGGAATTAAAAAATTCAGACAACAGTTTAATAACCTTTATCCGAATGAGGTCATGACCAATACTGAACGAAACATAGATAGCCTGATCATAAGTGATTTTACAAAATACCTAATCGGATGGAATAAAAAACTACCGGATAATTACCAGTCAGCATACAAAAGAAAAGGATACAAAGCTGCCGAGTATTAAGGTCGGATGTCTAATGATGGAGTTCAGAAATTGGGATTACTTGCATCGTTCGTTTTACGTCGAATTTATCCCAAACTTCCAATCGAACAGCAGGTGAGGAAGAGTCCCAGTCGATTGTTATAAGTCCGAAATGGTTGTCCATTACCGGTTTACCAATCCGATAGGTATTCGGAGCTGCAAATTTCCACTCTTCTGTTAGTCCGCTGCACGTAAGGTCATAGATAGGGTAGGATCCCGGATTGGGTAATTTGCTTAATTCCGAATAATGTACATCTCCCGAAATGAAAAACACACCATTCGCTTTGGTTTCTTTGATAAGTTCAAGCATGCGTTTTTGTTCGCCTGGAAAGTTTGCCCAGGCTTCATAACCATTGAATTGCGTTGCAAACTGAGTGCTTGACCCAATGATGCGAACATCGGCTGGTTTCAGTAATTCTTGTTTTAGCCATTCCCATTGTTCTGTACCGAGCAAAGTGGAGTCGGATTCTAACGAATAAGGTGAATAATCAAGATGATAGCGGTAGGATGTATCACCTTTTAGAGCACCGTTGTAGGGCAGTAAATCATTTCTGAATGTTCGGCAGTCGAGTAAAATGACCTGAAGTTTTTTGCCCTGATCCTGATAGAGGTACGACGTGTAGATCCCCTTATGTTTCCATCGCTCGGATGATTTTGGCTCTTGGAAGAATTTCAGGAAGATCTTTTTAGAAGCTTCCTTCTTTGGATAATATTTACCCACATCGTCCATACCGTAATCATGGTCATCCCAGGTAGCGATGATCGG
>Ga0172372_10003070_pt1 | contig 24868 bp, 25 predicted proteins | sample LakKiv5m_2_FD_114544 | JGI IMG/M metagenome (GOLD analysis project Ga0172372, IMG submission 114544) | Freshwater microbial communities from Kabuno Bay, South-Kivu, Congo - kab_092012_9.5m | ecosystem: Environmental > Aquatic > Freshwater > Lake | place: Democratic Republic of the Congo...
AACCCTGAAATCATGGACGTATCAGATATCCCAGATAGGTCCTAATGTCCAGACCAATCTCAGAACTCAGACCGAGTTATGACAAGGCGATGGATATCCGTGGTAATCCAACCACGGTGTGCATCTGTGGGAGTTTCGTATGGAATCTCAAGGTAGTCTTCGCAGAAGATAATACCATTGGGATGTATTTTCTAGATATGGAGTGTGCTGACTGTGGAACGCAGGCAACCGCGCCTATTGAGGAGTAAACATGAAACTATCAACAGTATCAACAATATCCGCGATTGCAATCTTTGTGGCAACCTTGCCCCACGGTGTGGGTGCGTGGCTAGTGAAGACAACTCAGCCTATAGTCCAAAAACTATCGGCAGAGCAGGTCGTTCTCGCAAGCCCTAGGATGTACGCAAGGCAATACGCGAAGAAAAAAGTGAATAAAATGTTTAGCAATCCTAACCAAGAATGGAAGGCACTTGCTAAGTTATGGGGTAAGGAATCTGCTTGGAACTGGAAAGCCAAGAACCCTCATTCGAGTGCTTATGGTATTGCCCAAGTCTTGGGTACGCCATTAGACTCAACAATTGAATATCAAGTGAATATGGGGATTAAGTACATAGTCCACCGCTACGATAATCCCACCAATGCGTGGAATTTTTGGCAGAGGAACGGCTGGTACTAAATGTCAAGCAAGTCCAAGATTAAAGGGTCGCAAGCAGAACGCGATGTAGTCAAGTATCTCCAAAAGTGGTTCCCGTACGCAGAAAGACGGCTTGCGGGAGCCACCTTGGATAAGGGTGACATCTCCGGTATCAATGGTGTCTGTATTGAGATTAAAAATCATGCAAAGTTAGATTTGGCTGGATGGCTAGCAGAATTAGAAGTTGAGACCAAGAATGCTAAGGCATGGACTGGTGTTGTGATTCATAAACGTAAAGGCAAAGGAAACCCTGCTGAGTGGTATGCTACGTTACCTGTATCAGTATGGGTGGAACTATTGCGAAAGGCTATAGATGACGGAAAAGCCTGATATTACAGTAGTTTTAGAGCACTATGGTGCTCGTGTGCCAACAAGGCACGGATGGTTCTCTATGAAGTGTCCGTTCCATGATGACAGGCATAACAGCGCATCAGCAACTAGGGATGAGAATGCTTTCTGTTGCTTTGCTTGTCAGATAAAAGGCGATGCGTATGCTATAATTATGGCAAAAGAGGGGGTAAACTTCATTGAAGCAGTCAACATCGCAAAGAGAATCTTTAATGAGAGCGGCAAAGTATTACCACAGCGCTCTCGCAGAAGCGGAGGATTACCTCGTAGAGCGAGGAATCACAATGGAAGCGGCTCAGAAGGCACGCTTGGGCGTCGTCTTAGACCCGCTCACGGGTCATGAAGCGTATACGAATCGGCTCTCTATCCCGTACGTCACAAGGTCAGGTGTTGTTGACATACGATTCAGAAGTCTTGGACACGAAGAACCCCGCTACATGGGTATGGCTGGGGCAACGACACACTTGTACAATGTGGGAGCGTTTTTCCGTGCATCGTCATACATTTGTATTTGCGAAGGTGAAATCGACACCATTACTTTGGACATGGTTTGTGACATTCCCGCGGTTGGTGTTCCCGGTGTCAACAATTGGAAGAAGCATTATACAAGGCTCTTGGCGGACTTCGATAAAGTTTTCCTCTTCGCGGACGGGGACAATGCAGGCAATGACTTTGCTAAATCTCTTGCCCGAGAGTTGTCAAATCTCGTTGTCGTCCAAGCCCCGGAAGGCGAAGATGTCAACTCGCTTTACAGGACGCATGGCGCGGACTATTTTAAAGAAAAGATAGCAGGTGCTCAATAATGTTCATGCCTAATGACGATGGTTATTACACTTGTGAACATGATGACTTTGAGACCGGTAACGTATTTAGTTACATGGAACATGCTGGCATTCATTTTGACTGGATGGTACGGCTAAGTCCTAAATACAATTTGAATCTGTTTACTTTTTTAAGCGAACTGACTTATTTTATGAACGAAGAGCGTTATCAAGATGTATGGGAACACGTCCAAAGCGTTACTTTGCTTCTTATGAACTCGTGTACAGATGACTTTGATAAGTTCATCCACGAGGCTGAAGTTTTATCAGGAACAGAAAGTATGTTCGACCAAATAGAGAGATACTTGGATGAAAACAGAACTGACTGAGCCTACTCAGTTTGACTTAAACGTATGGCAAATGTATGACGAACTTGCCGAACTTTTATTAAGAAAGCATAACGATTATGGACCCAAAAATATTTCAGAAAGTCCCGGTGGACCACTAAACGGTTTGCGAGTCAGGATGCACGATAAGTTGGCTCGCATTAACAACTTAATAGATAACAATAAACAACCTGAAAACGAATCCCTTGAGGATTCATTCAAAGATATGGCTAACTACGCAATTATAGGATTGCTAGTCCTGAGAGGACAATGGGAAAAATGAAAAAGTTCGGACCTTACAAAGGCAGTAAACAAAACGGTGGCAGACCTATTTACGTCTTCAAAAAAAAGAAGAACGGTAAAACTGTTACTACTTCTTCTAACAAAGCCCGTGTTGATTTTGAAGAGTCTACCGGAAAAACTTTACCACGTAATAGTGAAGTAGACCACAAGAACAACAAGGGTCGTGCCGGTGATGACCGCAAGCGTAATCTTCGTGTAGTTTCTAAATCTAAAAACGTTGCTATGGAAAACAAGAGACGTGCCAAGAAAAAAACAACCAAGCGAAAGAAGAAACGGTGAGCAAAAAGAAACCGAAAGTTAAGCGGGTAGTCGTACTCTCTGACATACAGGCACCAAGCCACGATGCTAGAGCAATTACGGCACTTCAGGACTTCGTATACGATTTCGAACCTGATGAGTTGTACTGCGTTGGTGACGAGGCTGATAGCCCGGAGCCATCCCGTTGGAACAAGGGTAGAGCAGGCGAATACGCTAAAACTTTGCAATCAGGTTTAGACAAGACATCTGAGATTATGGAAGGGTTCAAAGATGTTCTTGGGGACAAGCCCTTCCATACCATGAGGAGTAACCATGGAGACAGAATTGACCACTACATCTCAAAGTACGCTCCAGCACTTGCAAGCCTCCGCGCTTTGGAATATGAGGAATTGCTCAGATACCGTGAACTCGATATTACGTATCACAATAAAATCTGGCAGTTTGCCCCAGGATGGGCTCTTGCTCATGGAGATGAAGGGTCTCTTATACAAACTTCGGGCGGAACTGCGCTTAACCTTGCGAGACGTATCGGACTTTCTGTCGTATGTGGACACACCCACCGCCAAGGCATCCAGCACTATCACGTTGGTTACAATGGACGAATTAGTGCAAGACTCTTTGGAGTTGAAGTCGGACACTTGATGGACTTGAATAAAGCGGATTACTTGTCTACCGGCGCAGCCAACTGGCAACAAGGGTTTGCTATCTTGTACATCCGTCGTACCAATGTCACACCTGTGACTGTTCCTATAATTGGTCGTTCCTTTACCGTGGAGGGTAAAACCTACGCATGGTAATAGAGCGATACGAGAACCTAGTCTCATATGTAGCCTATGAGTTCTCCCGCAAGTTTAAAATGGTAGAAGTCGCAGACCTACGACAAGAGTTGTGGTTGTGGTTCCTTGAACATCCCAAAAAGTTGAAACATTGGGAGAAGGAACATGACGAGAAAAACCTATCTAAACTTGTGGCTAAGAGCCTACGTAACGCAGCAAAAGATTACTGCCAACGTGAGAAAGCAAAGGCTCTTGGGTATCGAATCGAAGACAACTATTATTATGATAAGCAATTATTGGAAGCCATACTTCCAGCAGTATTTACAGGCAGTAGAACACCTCCGTCGCTAACGGATATGGGTTATAGCAACACCAAGAAGGTGCTCTCTGAAGGCAACAACTGGTTGGCTATGTGTGCGGACGTTGACAAGGCTCTTACTAAGATGAGTCTAGAACAATGGGATATTTTGCGTACCCGTTACGCTCATGGTCTTGAGATAACTAAAATGGGTGAAGAATTAAACGCATCACAAGATGCGGTGCGTATGCGTATCAATCGTGCTCTGAATACACTTCTAAATATACTTGGTGGGAATAAACCTCGCAAAGAACGTGATTACGTTGAAAGCGAAGAGCCGGAGACAGCAAGTAATGAGCATGACAACGAGCAATGGGAAAATCCAACACAAACTTTTTCGGAAGAGGCTGAGGAAAATGATTTGTAATCCGTGTGCTGTTGGTGGATATCTGAATAGTAAAGGCGACAAAGACGCGGTTGAGTCTCATAAGTTATGTAAGGGTTGTACCTGCCAGCATAAGACCGGCATTGGTTGGGTAATAAAAAAGCCCCTACCGCCGAAGCGGTAAGGGCTTAGTGTACGATTATCGTACAGTAGCAGTAGCGTTAGGCTACGTGTAATATGCCAAGACAGAAGCGACACGATTTTGCGTGTCGTGTAGTATCTGCGCCGAATACGCCTGAAGCGACATCAACGCGACAACTACGGAATAACAAACACGCGAATTCTGCGTCTGTTAATTCCTGTTCTTCTTGTGACATTTTCTCCTTTCTAGGATACATCTACCCACTTGAGGGCAGTACGGAGAAGGGCGTCATAATCGCCCTCCATCGATTCGGCAAGGTAATTCTCTACCTCGCTAGCAGGGACACCCTCCTTGCGGAGGGCGCCCGATACCTTTGCCATAACGGCAAAAGCGTTTCCGTCTGAACCTGTCAGACGTACTTTGATGTGGTCGTACTTAGCCATTAGTTTTCTTTCTGTACGATTATCGTACACTAGAGTATGAAAATGAATAGGGAGAACGCTACGCCAAGAGTAATGACGACACTCCAAGCGATAATGCGTAATGACTCCATTACACTTATCTCGAAGTATTCATCATCTTTCATCAGGTAGCGACACTCCTTCCTTGTATAAGCGGGAATCATACGTATCCAGCATGAAGATAGGCGTGATTCCTAACTTTTCTTGTATGACACGACGCTCTTGGTAGTCGAGACCACCCCAAATGCCGGCTAGACCGGAGTAGGCAAGAGCGTAATTGAGGCACTCACGTTGCGCCGGACAACCTTCGCAGATTTTCCTAGCCTTCATCGCTTCGGGAGTGCGCGACCATTGTTGAGAAGTACCCGCAACTTCTTGCGGGAACCACCAATCAGCCGGATAGTCTTGACATAAGGCTCGCTCTGTGAGTACGGGCATGTGGTTATCTATCATGCCCAACTCCTATCTTTGAGAAAGCACATGCCTGACAGTAGGCGTAAGTGCTATCGTCATAGTCCGGCACTACTAATGCCACACCACACTTATAGCACTCGCGTTTCTTGTATGTCATTTTGTATCTCTTTCTCTAGCGGTAATTCTCCCGCTAGGGTTCGATACTCAGAGGCTCTGAGCATCAGGGCGTTGTATTTGGATACGTCACCCTCCGCCAACGCCGTATGAGCGCTGGCGGATAGCATGTCGGCTCGCTTACTTAGGTAGTAAGGAGTCGGCGGAACCGGCTTCCACGGCTTCTTAGCCACGATTGAACACCGGAGTATAGACAGGTTCTACTACTGTCTCAAGTGTCATATTACTTGCCCATTCGTGAGCAGATTCTCTGGATTGAAACAACCCATAGATAAGTGATTCCTGCTCATAGGGCAGTAGTGAGCGGACTATAAATCCGCTCACATACATACCTTCTATCATCAGTACCACCCCCAAGCAGGTGATTCTCCGGCTTTGAGTCGTAACTGCCATGTACGATTATCGTACGACTTGTTATAGCATAAGTCCTCAGCCTTATGCGTACCGCATTGAAAGCATGAAGCGCAGGTAGGGCAGTATGAATCCTGACCCTGCTTGAGCAACTCCCAATAGTCACTAAAGTATCCGCATACGTCGCATACGACATACTCCTCATCTTCCTCATACATAGTCGTATCGACCATAGATGCGGCTTTCTGAGCATAAGTATTAGCGCCGTACTTAGAATACCAAGTCTCAAGATAGCAGGTACTATTAGACCACCACACACCTGACGAATCTTCGAAACCCTTGTTTTCATGGAGCAGGTATAATTGATGTTTAGCACTAGGATTGACAGTAAGCACCGCAACCTTAGAGCCGGAAGTGAAATCCTCTAGCATGTTCCACACTTGAGGATTATCGAGAGAGGCAACACCACCGATAATGGGTAGCAACTCCTCAGCGAAGATACGCGTATCGCTCCGGTCGTCTTTGTGGTACTCAACCACCGGAAGGATTCCGTTGTGACCTAGATAGGTCATGTCGTCTTTGCCCACCATGAAAGGGTGACAATTTTCGATAGTATTGGAGCCATGAGTAGCGTACCTAGCATGCCAAATGGCATAGCCACTAAGGTATCGCTTTCTATCCTCCATGAATCGGTTGATACACTCATCAGCGTTCATGGTACGGAACGTGACGATACGTCTATCTTCCGGTACTGCTATCGCATAACCGAAGCCATGCGGATTGTTGAGTGCTGAGTTTTCTAACTTGTCACGTGAAGGCACAACGTTAGGTGGCACTACGCATAACATACACATAGGTAAAGCCTTTCTGTACGATTATCGTACGTTAGTCGTCTTGATTCTCCACGTCGCGCTCATCACGGAAAGCCTTGAGCATGAGTGCGTTTAGGTTTGAGTATTGCTTTTGATTAGCATGAACGTGACCACAGAAAGCGAGCCATGACAGCGCATTATTCGTGGCGTTCACTTTGAGATTGCGAGTGTATTCGACTCCGGCATGTACGAACTCGATAGCACCGAGTACGCGTTCAGGTCGAAGTGAACCCTTGAAGATACGAACCTCCAGCGTAGTATCGTTCTCAGTATTGACCGCAGTATGCCGGTCGAATCCCTGCTCACGAACCTTCTGCCAGAGATGACCCTTATCTTGGAAATTAGCATAGCCGGACTTACGACCTGCCAACTTACAGACTTGGGCTTCGTTGTCATACACGAGTTTGATGAATCGTAATTCGTGTGTCTGACGTGACGAGATGTGTTCTGAATAGTTATCTGTACGAGAATCGTACGGAATACCGAACGCGTCACGAGAGACGTGAACGTGAAGTCCGCAAGTGTTAGTATCCCACGAGCGCAGACCTAAATTACGGAATGAGGCGAATCTATCGAACCCGAAGTCCTTACGAAACGCCTCAAGCGTGTGTGGGTGGCTAACTATCTCGAACCCATTGTTGAGCGAGCCGTCGTACTTGAGATAGACACGCTCGCCTAGACTATCCTGAACGCTTTGAGCGCAATCTAAACGCTCGCCACGCACAGACTCGACTTCTAACTCAATGCCAAAGTAGAGGCGAGTCTCAGGGTCTCGCTCTTTTGGAGGGAAGAAGTAGGGTCGTGGCTTGTAGCCGTAATCATGGATAACGCCCGAGTCGTAATCGTCGTCACACTCGTGGTCGTCTCCGTCCCAATAACCCACGTCACATGTGGAGCAGAAGAAGCGGTGTCTGTTGACACAACGTTCACAGAATTCCTCGCCGTCAATGTGATTGATGTAGTCGTTGTGGTGATAACTATGACACCACCCGCACTCGAAGTAGTCTTCATCTAGGTTAAATCCGTTCTCTTGGAGGATAGAATCTACGCAGCGTTGGCACTTATCATGACCCTCGAAAGAGATGATACGTACGTATTCTTCGTATTCCGGCTTTTCTGAAGCATCTCTAAACGAATTCCAATGGAATCCGCTAGAGATGTACCACATGTCGCAACACCGAGCGTGATGCCGACAATGTTGGTGAACTTGTACGATAATCGTACAGTCGTCTTGCCGGTGAGCCGAATCTAATGGGTTGGTTTCTGAAGCGGGTGTACCGCATGCGTAGCAGATAGGGGTATCAGCCACTATCGGATAAGTCTCTACGGATACAATAGGCGTCGTTTGCCTGAGATAGTCGAAGCCGACCTCATCTTCCATACTGAGATGGGCACCCATTAAATGCCGCCACATCTTCTTATGACACCCGAGGCAAGCAACGTATGGCGTATCGCCAACACCGCAATTTCTGTACGAACTATGATTAGCGAGTGAGTGCGTGAATAGAAACTGTGTTGTATAACACGTCTCGCACTTCTCGACTTCGACCATAGCCCATGAGGGCTGATTAGTCATGTTGCTCTCGTTCATAAGTGAGAGCCAAGTCGCGCCATGATTTAAGGCTACGACTTAGACGAGCGTTTGCTATGGCGGTTGTGAGTACGAGCGCCATAGACGAGATGAGTGCGATAGTAATACCGACTATCTCGATAGGGTATAGATACATGTCTTTCCTTTCGTCTAGGGTACTCCTTCTCTACTGTACGATTATCGTACGATAGGTAGGCTACGCGGGGGGCATAGCCCACCTACCACCGCAGTATCGAGAAAAGGATAACGAGACCTGCGGTAGCATTATTATCCCATAAGCAACCCCGTAAGTCAAGCCTCCGTTGGTCGTGGCAACTAGGCAACTAGCACCGGACTAGGCAACGAGAACAAGACAACGAGAGCAAGGCTAGCGATAGCCGACACAAACTCGGTGGCTGAGTTCAGCAACCAATGTTCCCTACACAAACTTTTTTTCCGGCGCGAGCCGTACGAAAATCGTACACACGCTCCGGACATGGCGTAGCGCCCCACCCGCCGGAACGAGTGAGGCGCTACGCGCTAGGGCTTAGGAAGCCTTAGAGATAGAAGGGTGATTTGGAGTTTTGACTTGCTTGGAGTGCTTTACGCAAGCCCCCAACTGCTTGGCAAGAGCCTCGGCGCCCTCGACGTTTTCAATAATTCCGCCGAAGTCTTCAGCCTCGAGAGCCTCGAGCAGAGCCACGATTAGAGCCTCCACGCCCTCGACTTTAGGGGAGCGTGTTTTCTCCTTATCGGGAGCCTCGGAGACAACTTTAGCGAGTTTCCCGAAGGAAGTCGCTACATCCACCAACTCAGCGAAGCGTTTCTTTCCAAGTTTCCGCGTGCCTTGAATTGTGACGTTTAAGAGAGCCTTGAGAGGAGCCTCGTTAGCCCCTGCCACTTTCACGAGTACCACGGAAGCGCTCTGAAAGTATTGAACGGACGAGACCGCGATAGTGGGGAGGGCGCCGGTTTCAGCATTGACCGCCTCTATTGTTGCCTTACCGCCACGAACGGAGAGTTCGCCTTCATTCATTAGCCCGACCATGTCGAGCCACAATTCGCGCTCCTTCTCAATTACGGGAAGGAGTGAAGCCTTAAACGAGGTGACTAGCGAGGTGTTCGCCATGTCCTTGCTTGATGTTGCTTGTGTCATGTCTTTTCCTTTTCTCGGGTTGAGCCATTCCCAACCACTAAGAGAAGAATACACGAACCCAACCCCAAACGCAACTCAAGCCACCGAGCGCCAGCCGTACGATAATCGTACGCTCAGGCTCACGCTCAGGCTCAGGCATACCCCACGCAGAGAGCCACCCACCACACCCACCGGCACAAACTACAACGAGCAACCGAACCGATAATAAAAATCGCGCTCGCTCCCTGCGGTCGCTCGCGGAAACGCGGTGCGCACAGCGCACTCGCTCGTGCCGGGCGCATAGCCCCGGGTCGCCCGCGACCCCGGTGCTATAAACGCGCACCGGCGGTATACTACACTATCAAGAAATATATTTTTAAGGTTAAAGAATGCCTAGTATGTCCTATTTTATACACATTATTTATAACAATTTGATAACAAAGCGTTCGGTTTGGTATATCTGAACGGGTTAGTATATATGTAAGGAAACGAACGGAAGTCCCTAGTGAGTTTCCTTCTCGCTCGGCAGGCTTGGTGCCTGCCTCGCCTTACGGGGGTAGTGAGGCGCTCTTGGGGAGCGCCGAACGAAGGGGGGATGAAGAAGGGTTAAATAGTGGGTGCTATATCAGGAGACGAACATTACTCCGTAAAGGCTGCCAAAGAGGCTAAAGCCAAAGTTTTAGAATTTTTACGCCAAGGTCTCCCTCTCCAAGAAGCCATCCTTAGGGCAGACCGCCAGCCTGATGTACTCAAGGACTGGAAAAAGGACACCAAGTGGTGGAAGGAAGTTGAGAGGGCGAAGGAAGAGGGGGAGCGCGCTCTTAGTATCGTATCTGGAGACGCTAAATATAAAATCGGCTTTGCCGAGTTCTCCCGCGAGTTCCTTGACTCCCCCATCTTCCCACATCACCAATCATGGATAGACGTACTGGAGAGCCGCGAGCCTTCATGGTTAGACCCTGTCATGACCTATGAGCCTGCCAGCGCCAAACGGTTACTGATTAACGTACCCCCTGAGCATGCCAAGTCCACGGTCATCACAGTCAACTACTGTGTCTACCGGATAGCCATGAACCCTAACGTTAAAATTACGATTGTCTCTAAAACTCAGGAACGTGCTAAGGAGTATCTCTACTCCATCAAGCAGCGCCTCTCTCACGAGAGGTGGGCTAAGATGCAAGCCATCTATGGAAGCACCGGTGGCTGGAGGGAAGACGCCGACTCTTGGAAGGCTGACCGAATCTACATAGCCCGTGACTCTACCGAAAAAGACCCTACCGTACAGGCTTTGGGTATCGGAGGTCAGATTACTGGTGCTCGTTCAGATTTGATTATCTTGGATGACGTTGTGACCACTTCCAACGCTCATGAATGGGAAAAGCAACTACTCTGGCTACAGAGGGATGTCATAACTCGTTTAGGTGATATCGGCAAGTTGCTTATCGTAGGGACGCGTATTGCTCCTAATGACCTATATCGGGAGATAAGAAACCCAGAACATTGGACTGGTGGCAAGACTCCTTTCACATACTTTGCCATGCCTGCAGTTTTAAGTTATGACCAAAACCCAGAGAACTGGAAAACTTTATGGCCTAAGAGCCATATACCATGGGAGGGTTCTGATGAGGGTATACTTCCAGATGACAAAGGGCTTTACCCTAAGTGGGATGGCCCCGCTCTATTTCGTCGTCGTTCCGAGGTCAGTCCTTCAGCATGGGCATTGGTTTACCAACAAGAGGACGTACAGGAAGATTCGATTTTTCCGCCTATATGCGTACAAGGTTCAATCAACCGGATGCGCAAGCGAGGAAACCTAAAACCCGGAGTACCCGGACATCCTAAAGAACGAGGCGCTTGGTATACCATTATGGGCCTAGACCCAGCAATGAGTGGTAATACTGCTGCTGTAATTATGACAGTAGACCGCAGTACCCGCATGAGATATATTTTAGATGTAGAGAATATGCAGGACCCGACACCTCAAAAGATTCAAATGTTAATTGAGGAGTGGGTAGAGAAATACCAACCTCAAGAATTACGTATTGAGATTAACGCACATCAAAAGGCTTACGCCCTTGATGACGACTTGCGTTCATACCTAGCAACTAACGGGGTAAGATTCTCGAGTCAGTTTACTGGTAAAAATAAATGGGATACGTCTTTTGGTATAGCCGCTATGTCAGGTCTTTTTGGGACTATGCGTAATGGTGAACATCAAGATGACAACCTGTTAGAGATGCCATCTCAAGATGGCTCTGAAGGAATCAAGGCACTAGTACAGCAACTTATTACATGGAGACCTGAAACCAAAGGTAAGACCGACTGTGTTATGGCTTTATGGTTCTGTGAACTACGTGCCAGAGAAATTATAGGTTCTTCGCAATTCAGTCAAAGTCATATAAAAAATAGATGGGCTACGCGCAGACAACTTAATAATCGCTATACAGTCAATGTAAACGATTATGAAATGTCGATGTACGAATAGGAAAATAATGGTAGATATTAATGCTATTGCACGGAAAGTAGATGCGCTTAAAGCACGCAACTCTAGCCGTGATGCAAGGATGCAGGATGTTCTTGCTATACGCAAAGGTCAGATGGCTGATATCTATCCAGACCTATTTCCAGAAGGTCTTGATAAGACCATGGTTGCTAACTTTGTCGATGTCGCGGCGCGTGACTTGGCTGAGGTATTAGCACCACTCCCATCTTTTAACTGCTCTACTACTAATGTAACTAATGACAGGGCTAGAATTTTTGCTGACAAGCGCAGCATGATAGCCAATAACTACGTATATCATTCACGTTTACAGTCTCAAATGTATTGGGGAGCAGACTGGTATTTTACTTATGGCTTTTTGCCTATCATTGTAGAACCAGATTTTGATGCAGACTTACCTCGTATTCGAGTAGAAGACCCAATGGGTGCCTACCCAGAGTTTGATAGATTCGGAAGATGTGTTTCTTATGCTAAACGTTACTACAAAACTTTAGGTGAATTAGCAGCAGAGTATCCTGAGTTATCTTATCAACTGCTTGGTCGAGAAGGTTTTAATCAAGATACAAGTAGTTTTATTGAAATGATTCGTTATACCGATAAAGAGATAACAGTTCTTTATCTACCAACACGCGGGAATTTAATTTTAAATGAAGCGACCAATCCACTAGGCAAAATGCTTGTTAGCGTGGCACGTCGCCCCGGTGTCGATGAAGAGTCTCGTGGTCAATTTGATGATGTAATTTACGTACAACTTGCAAGAGCGCGATTTGCTAACCTTGCTATGGAGGCTGCTGAAAAAGCCGTACAGGCTCCGTTAGTTGTTCCAACAGATGTTATGGATATGCCTATGGGGCCGGATGCGATTATTCGCACAGCCACTCCACAAGCAGTAGGCAGAGTACGTCTTGACGTTCCTGCCGCGGCTTTCCAAGAACAGGCTGCTTTACAATCAGAATTGCGTCTTGGTGCTCGTTACCCAGAGGGTAGAACAGGCACTATTGATGCAAGCATCATTACAGGTCAGGGTGTGCAAGCGTTGCTTGGTGCATTCGACTCTCAGATTAAGGCTGGACAAACCATCCTTGCTGAGTCTTTTGAAGATGTAATAAAACTATGTTTCGAAATGGACTCAGTCCTTTTCGATAAAGAAAAGAGTGTCAAGGGAGTTGCGCAGGGAACTCCGTACGAGTTAAAGTACAAACCATCCAAAGACATCAAGGGTGATACTTCTATTGAAGTACGTTACGGCTTGATGGCTGGACTAGACCCATCGCGTGCCTTGATTTTCTCTTTGCAAGCCCTTGGTGCTGATTTAGTATCAAAGGACTTTATTCGTCGTGAATTACCGTGGAGCGTAAATGTCTCTATGGAAGAGCAGCGTATCGAAATTGAAAAAATGAGAGATAACTTGTCTGCTGCTATCACGGCAACTGCTCAATCAATTCCAGCCATGGCGGCTCAGGGTCAAGACCCATCGCCACTAATTCAAAAGATTGCTGATGTGATTGAAAGACGACGCAAGGGGGACACTATAGAGGCTGCTGCATTGGCGGTTTTCGAACCGCAACAAATGCAGCCAGAGATGACACCTCCGGGCCAACAGGCTCCGGTTGAGCAGGCTCCCCCGTCCCCAGCCGCTCCCGGACAACCTGCCGGTGGTGTCCCTCAAATGGGTGGAGGCGCACCCGACCTAGCATCAATACTGGCTGGCTTAGGAGGATAGTGTGGCTACCAAAAAGAAGCCAACTAAAAAACTCGTCAAGAAAATGACGCGGAGACCCAGGACAGTAAAAGAACCAGTTTTGACTAAATTAGATTTTTGGGCTATAGCAACCAAAGAAGTTTATGATGCGTTGCGCAAGGCAGGGATGGATGAAGGAATTGCATTAGCATTTGCTATGGACAGGGCAAGTTATCCTGATTGGATAGTTGACCCAAGTGACCCAATTAAGAATCCATTGGATGATTTCGACGAAGATGAGGACTAAATATGGCAGAAGGTATGAGAACATCTGGAGTCGGCAAGAATTCCAAGCGTATCGACTTAGATAAAGCCAGAAAAGTTCAACGTCAGGCTAAGATTCAGAACGCACCCGGTGGTGCTTATGGTCAACGCGCTGAGTTAACTGAACTTGCTAGTGGCGCTCCAATGCCACAAGGTCCACAACCTGCTGCTGTACCGCAGATAGCATCTCGTCAACAGATGTCTCAGATTCCTTCTGTTGGTATTTTTGAACCTACGCAGCGCCCTGATGAACCAATTACTGCTGGTTTAGCAACTGGCGATGGTCCCGGTCCTGAAGTATTACAGACTCCCGTAACCGCACCTGACCAACTTGCTGTTCTTGCTCGCGCTATGTTTGCTGCTAACCCTACACCTCAGTTACGTAGACTTGTCGAAGCCTTCATGCAAGAAGGACGGTAATGCCACAATTAGGTAAGGATTGGAACAAGTACCAGTATACAAGTGTTTTCGACACCACAAATACTAATCGTGTACTTGCCAACGCCGTAGATACCCAGTTACAAGGTCTTAACCCAGAGATAAATAATAATTTTAATTCGCTTGTTAACAAGTTTCCTAATCAAAGTAAAGATTTCTTACTAGGTGCTGCTAAGTTAGGCTTAAATTCTAACAGCAAAGGTATCGAAAGACTAGCCTCTGTTGATGGTTTAGCGCAACTAAAGCAAGATTTGGCTAACGTAGATAATTTAAAGTCTGTAGCAAAAGAAGATAAAGGTTTACTTCAGGGCATCAAAGATGCTTTGTATGCTGGAGTTAAGGGTACAACTCGCGTACTGTTTGCTACTTTACAGGCTCCTTATCAATATACAACCACATTAGCACGTGAAATATACTCTACTGCACGTGGCGAAAGCACAGGTTCTGTATCAGAACGCTTTCAAAGAATAAATCCTTTAACTGGTTTGACATCGGAAACTACAAACCTAGGTCAATTACTTGAAGCAACCAAAAAAGGAATTGCTGATGGTAAGAAAATTGATACCGGTGCTGGTTTCTTCATAGCGCATGACTCTAAAGTTGCTAAGTCACAGGCTAAAGCAATGCGTGCCTATGGTCGTATTAATGACCAGTCATTCACAATTGGACGTATGGCTCTTAATGGGCTAGGTGCTGACCCTAATGGAACGCCTTATCGCGTTATGTCAGGTGTAGTTGATGCAGTATTAGCCGTTGGAACTGACCCATCTGTATGGGTAGGACCCGGTAGCGTTACTAAAATCATCAAGAGCGGAAAAGAACTACAAGGCGCTACAGAGTCAGCAAAGCGTGTAGTAGCAGCACGTGATGAAAAAATCGCAGCCAAGCAAATTGAAGACATTAAGGCTGAAACTTTGGCTGAAGAAAAACGTATCAAAGAGTTTCATGGTCAGAAGAAAGATGTTATTCGCGAAGTAGATAATACTTATCTAAAGGCTGAACGTAATCTTAAGAGAACTAAGCAGTCAACAGAACGCGCTAGAGTGCGTATTGCTGCTCAACAGTTAACTCAAAACCTATCAAGAGTAAAAATTGGCGAGGCTGGACTTGGTGCCCAACTCGATAACAATGCTATCGGTAATTTTGCCCTAGACATTGTCCAAAATGGCAAGAACAGAGAGACGATTGATTATCTTGGCCAGATGTCTGCTGACCTAACTAACACCAAGAGAGCGTTTACAGGTTTATATTTTGAAGAAGTTCCCGATGCTGGTAGGTTACATCTTGGGGCGTACGGTGACGATGAGTTTATTGTTGCTGTTTCGGATAAAGCCCCGCTCAACATCTACGACATTAACACAACTTATGAGTCTGCGACGCTTGCTGAAAGAGCGCTAGAGACAGAACGACGTGGCGCATTCTTTGATGAACTATTCCGTTTAACTAATGACCCAGATTTACCATTAGCAACACGCGAAGGTATAGATGAATTTATCGGAGCAACTACTCCGGGTAACACTTTGATGAAATCATCTTATGATGATGTCCTCTTTGGTGAAGGTTCTGAATCTGTAGCACGACTTATCCAGCGTGCTATTGATACACAGAACGATGATGTAGTACAGTTAGTTGTATCTGCTATACAGAATGCTTGGAAGGCAGATGGATTCTCCAATATCCGTGCTATCCATGGTGGTACTGGCGGAGTCGTACTAACCAACTACGAGAAGTTCTCTGCTCGCTATATCAGCATTAGCGATGTACTTGATGAGACAGCCGAAGGACGTATGGGGCCTGAAGCCTTTGCTAGACTGCTTGGCTCCATCAAGGGTGCAGAAGACCAACTTGCTGATGCTCAGAAAGCATTTGATGATGCTCAGTTAACTTATAGCACCGTTAATCGTGACCTTAAAGAGATAGATATTCTACAAGAGTTCGTTAAGAGAGACCCCGAACTCTATGACCAGATAATTAAAGACCCTAAAAATGCCGGTATTGCCCGCCTTATGGACATTGCAGATAAAATTAAGTCTGGCGAATCGCGCAAAGAGTTGATTCGTTCTGAGGTAGGTTTGCTTGATTCCTTTGGTGGCACTCTCAAAGCCGACCTTAAAAAAGCAGCAGGATACGTACTAGGAAAGCGATTTGCACAAGTTGCTCAAATCGTAGCCCGTGAGACAGACCATGCTAGATTAAATCGTCTTTTTGGCCGTAAATTAGACCAAGCAATGGTAAAGGACCTTGTAGATGCGCAAAGTTCTGATGAGGTTATTAGCATTTTCCTTAAGCATCTTGCTGCTCCTGAGTCTGACCCTTCTATTTATCGTTCTCTTGCCCTCCGTGGCGAAGCGGCTCTTAACTCAAGTAACCCATTATACAAGATGGTTGCGCCAGTTGCTCGAAAGGCTCTACCAATTGTTGAAAAAACTGAGCGTAATTTTGGTAGATACTTTTCGCGTTCGGTAGTATTACCACTTGATGACCTAGATAGGCTTATCAATGGAATTGAAGATTGGATGTCTTCGGCTCAAATACCTGAGAACATTATCGATGATGTTATTAATCGTCTGTCCAAGGCTGATACTTCAGAGGTTCGCTCTGGTATTGTCTTCCAAGAAATTGAAAGAGCACAGGTTTTAATTGCTGACCAGATTGCTCCGGGCGATAGAGCACTAGCAGAGGCTATCAAAGAGACCTTCCGTGCTACAGGTAGACAGAACGCAGTTGTCAAGCAATACGTTGCTGAGAGACTTCCTAAGAACGAAGTACCTCAAGTGGCTATGCTCAATGGCGAGATGTTCAAGTTTAACCCTGACCAAGCCATCTTTGAGTATCAATTCCTAGATGACGTAGTTCGTTTGCCTGATACTCGTGACATCAAGAAGATGGTTACTAAGTATACAGAGCATAAGGCTAAGTATGGTGCTTCTAGAGCACTAGATATCTTTAACGATACTATCGGAGATGCTTGGCGTACTGCTCAGTTGGCTTTCCGTGGTGCTTACATCATACGCAACATTGGTGAAATGCAGTTCCGTCAGTACTTCTCCGGACACGATAGCATATTTAATCACCCATTGTCTTACATTGCGATGATTGCAGCAGACCCAGAGGGTGGCGCTTTCCGTAAATTTTTGGCTCAAAATGCTCGTTACAAGAAAGACGTATTAGGGCAAAGCCTACTTGCTAAAGATGTAAAGGCTCAAAAAGAATTTTCTAAGGGTATTGAGGCTGTTCTTAACCAAATTGGCAGACAACATAACTCTAATGACCCACGTTTTGCTTTCGTAGGTCGTATTTATGAAGCCGTAACACCTGAACAGCCACAGTATCACTTGGCTTTAGCCAATACTATCATGAGAGCGTACTCTGATAGCCTTATTCCGCTAGTTGCTGCGGTACGTAAAGTGGAACAACAAGATGATTTTATCTATGCTTTGATTAAAGGCGAAGGTAAGTACAAAGGAATCATCAAAAACCTTATTGAAGGTGGTCGTAACGGTGTAGAACCGCAAGACTTTGCTAAGTTGTTCCTCAAGGATTCCGTTCCAACTAGCAAGGGTGTCTACAACCTAAGCCCTGATAACTTCATTTTCGAGAACGTTAAGAACTTCGTCTTTGATGCAAAGAACTCCACTGGTTCTGTAGAGCGCTATATCCAGAACTTAACTGGTACAGGTGAGGGTTCTGTCTACATTCGTGACTTGCTTGCCTATGGCAGAGCAATTGTTGATGGAGAAGAACTCTTAGTACCCGGTTATGGCAAAGTAGATAATATTATTGATGTGGGGGATGTTGATACTGCCTTTAGAAAGGCTATCACTAAATACTTCCCGGCAGAAAAAATGCCTAATGCTACTGCTATTGGTCTTCGTGACCAAGCCTTCGGAGCACAGGACATCAAGTATTTGGATGCTGCTGTTAACTGGTTCTTCAAGGGTGCTACCAAGGTTGAGAACTTAGTCAACTTCGTACCTGAAGCACAGATGGCTTATTGGGACCATGTAGGTCGATACGTTAATATGCTCAACGATGCAGACCTTAAGGCTTTGCTACCTATCGCAGATGAGGCTCTAAAAGGCTTTACAGTAGGCGGTAAGCCACTTCGTAGACATCCAGTACTTAAAGCACTCAAGGCTGAGGTACGTGCCCGCAAGAAGGGTAAGTCTGTAACCGATGGAATCACTAGACAACAACTAGATTCCATGGCCGGTAAGAAGGCTGCCGAGTATACTGAGAATCTTTTCTATAATGCTGCTAAACAACGCCAGCACGCTAATGCTATGCGAGCAATTTTCCCCTTTGCTCAGGCTCAATTCAATACCCTGTACAAGTGGACAAAGTTGCTTAAAGATAATCCGATACAGTTCTATAAGTTAGGTCGTGCGTATAACGCTTTGACCCAGCCCGGTTCTAGTGCTATCTATGACTTGACTGGCGTAGAGTATGATGAGAACCAAGGATTCTTCTATGAAGACGAATTTGGTGAGACTAGATTCCGTTATCCGCTTGCTGGAAGCGTTATAGGGGCTTTAGCAGGCAAAAACTTTGATTCTGCCCAAGCACTACAACTAACAGCCCCCGTACAAGCCCTTAACTTGGCTTTTGGGGCAGTAAACCCAGCAGTACCCGGTATTGGACCTGCCGGACAGATTTTATACGCTGCTAGCGGCAAATCTGGCGCTTTTGGACCTGAATGGAACTTTTTACGTCAGATTATCTTCCCATTTGGTGAACCTGAAGGTGTAGATGACTTAGTTCTACCTGCGTGGCTACGTAAATCCTTCTTTACCTTCATGAACAACGATGCTATAGTTGAGCGTGGAGTCAAGGATTGGGCTTCATACCTAGCATCTACAGGTGATTATGGTGATAATCCACTGGCAGATGATGCTGCTCGTACCGAATTATTCAATGATGCACGTAGTCTATCCCGCTGGGCAGGCTTCTTTACGGCTCTATTCCAGAATATTGCTCCTGCTACACCATCGCAAGAGGTGTTTGCTAAGGATAAAAACGGGATGTTCCGAACACAAACTGCTATTTACAGCGCATGGGACCAGATAGCCAAGAAACACCCCGGTGACTACTTCAAGGCTGTAGGTGAATTCGCTGATACTTTTGGCGCCAAGAACCTTTTAATCATCTTAGGTGGCTCTACAAGAGCGGTACGTGGCACAGAAGATGCTTGGGCATTCTTAAATAACCACCCAGAGGCTGCTGATAAGTATGCTACCTCAGAGGCAGACATAGTTCCGTACTTCTTCCCCGGTGGAGAAGCGGCTACTGCGTACTATAACTGGCAAAAAGCATCAGGAAGACGTCGCCCTCTCAAGCCTGAAGAGTTAGCAGAGCAGGCTCAGAACATTGTATATCAGATGGCTAAGTCACAGGTATCCGAAGAGCAGGCAGAAAACGGTTATTCAGACGTTTGGTACACCGAACAGATGATTAACTTGAATAATAGATTTGAAGGCGTACCTACAGTAAGCGTGAGAATCGGACAGGCTGAGGCTAAGGCTGAACTAATCGGTAAAGCCTTAAAAGACCCAGCATTCAAAGATTCGCCTATCTATGAAGATACAAAAACCTTCTATGAGGCTTATACAAGGGCTAAGAAGTACTTACAAGAGGTACGTACTACGGCTCAACCAGACCTTTCAAGCACGTTCTGGTACACCCAAGAAATATCTAAGGAACTACAGGGACTTGCTATGCAACTTATGGTCAAAAACCCAGCGTTCTCGCGTATGTATTACGGTGTATTTTCAGGACTGATAGAGACAAAGGAATAAGATGGCTGAAACCAATTGGAAGTCGGCTCCGGGTCCTAGCGAAGTCGCTGCCTATAACTCAAAAAGAACAGCATTTCAACAGGCTGGAACCTTTGCTAATCAGAATTACGACCCTACAGCAGAAGGTTCTTTTGAGTTAAAGTCTCGCCTTTATACTGACCCAGCAGCCTATTCCTTTGCTATTAATAATTGGGTATCCGGCTGGCGTAACGACACTACTAGTGTTCCTAACTCTAATTTCAAGAATCGCCTAGATTACATTCAGTTTTTGCTACGTGGTAGTGGTCTATCGACTGAAAAAGGTGGCGTATCTCGCGGTATCTTAACCGTAAAAGACCTTGCCGGTCTACGTAATGCATCTCAAATAGCCCTTGCCAATGGCATTGGTTTTGAGGATGTAATGCTTTCTATCTACCAGAGCAAGCAGGCTGCTGGCGGAGATGGTGGTCCTAAGTATAGCAAGCAGATGTCTACATCGCTTAAATTGCTTGATTTAGGTGACGCTACCAATAAACTATCTACTGCCTACTTCAATATGTTTGGTGTATACCCAACTGAAGAAAACATTAAGTCTTTTAAGACTTATTGGAACACCGAGGCTAGAGCACAAGTTGGTACTGTAACCACATCTCAAGTTACTGAAAAGGGCAAGGTTAAGGTAGGAAAGAAGACCGGAACTGGCAAAGTTAGTACTACCGATACGGTTACAAAAGGTTATGGATTTACCGAGGAAGAACAAGCCCAAACAATGGCTAACTACCTCGCTAAACAATTCAATGTAGACCCAAGCAAAATGATGCAGGGAGGGGCGGTCAAACGTGTATATGACGGTATTAGAGAGATTTATAGAAACAACCTTTTGCAGGAACCTGCTTTCGAATCTGTCGCTGGTGTTATCAAAGACTTACTCTCAACCCCAGACGAGACAGCCTATACAACCAAACTCACCGCAATTCAGCAAGGAGTAAGGGATAAGGCTGCTAAATTCTACCCTACTCTTGCAGAAGACCTAAAGAACGGTAAAAACATCAGCGAATACTCAGATGTATATTATGAACTCCTTGCTAATACTTGGGGAGTTACATCGGCATCTGCCTTAAAATCCAATAAGGATGCTACTGCCTTGGTTCAAAATGCTTTTAACTATACCGATGCTAAAGGCAATGTGCGTATGCAAAATTTGACAGAGTTTCTTGCGAGTGCTCGAAATAGCAAAAATTATCTTGAAGGTTCACAGGCTATTGCTGGAGCAGGTCGTCTAGGTGACAAGATTATCGCAGCGATGGGTGGTGGTCGATAGTGGCTAGAAAAAAAATTGTAGAGACCATTGTAGGCGTAGTAAGCAAAGTTTCTAAAACACCTGAAATCAATAAACAAATTGATATTATCAATGATGCTACTAAGGCCGCTGCAAAGATTGCTGAAAAACCAACTTTAACTAAATCAGATGCCGCTAAACTTGAGAAACTTGATGCTAAAGTAGAACAGGCTGTTCAAAAGGCTGAAGACCTAGGTGCTTCTACTTCTAAGAACAGTCCTTTAACTAAAGCAGAAAACTCTTACAATAAGTCTGCTGCTCAGGCTGAGAGCAAAGGTACTGCTAAAACTGCTGATGAAGCAAAAGCAAGAGCAGAGGCTCCAAAACCCACTCCTAAGGTAACTCCTGAGCCTACAGAAGGTCCTAAACCTACACCTAAGGCAACGCCTAAAGCCACTCCAAAGGCTACGGAAGAGCCTCAGGGCACCCCTAAAGCAACCCCTAAGGCTACCCCTAAGGCTACCCCTAAGAAAACTGACGAACCTGAGCCAACCCCTAAGGTAACCCCTAAAGCAACTCCTAAAGCAACTCCTAAAAAAACTGACGAACCTGAGCCAACGCCTAAGCCAACTGTTAAGGGTACGCCTAAACCTACTATTAAAATACCAGTTCCTCCAGTAACTCCTGACGGCACACCGAGTGAAACACCCGAAGGTACACCTAAAGAAACACCAGCAGGTACACCTGAGGGTACTCCTGGTGGTACACCGGGCGGAACTCCGGGTCAAACACCAAAAAGTACGCCAAAGGAAACACCAGACGGTACGCCAGATGGTACACCGGACGGCACACCGGATGGAACGCCTGAAGGTACTCCAGAGGGTACTCCTGAAGGAACACCTGAAGGAACACCTGAATCAACACCATCTCCAACTCCTGAAGTATCCGGAGAGGAAATGTGGTGGAAAATTCTTCAGGCTAAATTGCTTGCTGCGGGTATGCCCCGTGCTACCATTAACAAGTCTTACAGTTATTTTAAGCAATTTATAGTTGACTTTGGCGATAATGAAGACCAATTGAATATCGCCATTGACCAGTTTTTCTACATGAAAGACTATAAAAGCATAACTTCGCCTTATTACCAAGACTTTGGTTTCTTCAATGAAAAACTAGAACGTCCTAAACTACCTAAAGATTTGGTTCCATTAGTACTTGGATACCGTGATTTGGCTAAACGCTATAACATATCTGATAAGTATTCTAACAATGATGCTATTCAGAAATATCTAATCAACGATGTATCTATCGCAGAGTTTGATGACCGTTTGAATACAGCCAGCCTAAAGGCTATTATGGCTGACCCGTTCTATGTCAAGTCATTGATGGAACTTGGATATATTACTGCGTCTTCACAATTAACTGACTTTTTCCTAGACCCAAATATTGGAACTATGGAAATGCAAAATCGTCAGAAGAACGCAGCCTTCGTAACTGAAGCGGTACGTAGAGTAACGCCTGAAACTCAACTACAAGTTGATTTGGACTTTGCTAAACAACAGGCTGCTCGTTACTCTGCCCAAGGTTACACAGAAGCGCAGATTTCTACTTTAGCGGCTACTGGCTTTGAAAATGTAGCGGAGGCACTACCAACAACAGTTAAGTTGGCTAATATCTATGACAGACCTACTGCCCCTGAATCAGCCTTGCGCAAAGATATCCAGTCTGAACTACAGCAAGAAGAGTTTATGAACCTTGCTTCTGCTCGTAGGAAGAGAGTTAAAGAGCGCGAAATATCTGCTTTCTCTGGTGGCTATGATATTGCACGCGGTGGACTTGGTGGCGCTTCCTCAGCAGGAATAATATAAAAGAATCCCGACACGGACCGACCAGCCCCGTGCGGTGTAAAAGACTGGTAGTACGAGCCAATATGGATTCCCCAGTTCATATTGAGGCGTGCGACAACTACTAACAGATGGGAGAGGTTGCTATGAGCAACGACCGCGATAACTATTGGGATGACGAAGAAGAAGGCGATACTGAACAGTACGACTTTTCTTCCGATACGGACCTAGTCAAAAAACTTCGTAAAGCCTTGAAGGCTGAACAGAAGAAGGCTAAGGAACTCGAGTCAACTCTTGGAGAGTTGAGTAAAGCCCAAAGAGAGCGGGTACTTAAGGATGTTCTTACATCCAAGGGTGTCAACATGAAAATCTCAAAATTCATACCCGCAGATTTAGATTCAAACGAAGAATCAATTTCAGCATGGCTTGATGAAAATGCCGATGTATTCGGTTTTGAAGTTAAGAAAGATGCTCCAATTGGTCAACGTGACATTGCAAATCTAAGGCAAATGGATGTTGTGACTCAGAATGCTTATTCACCCGAACGAGCAGATGAATTGAACATGAGGATTGACAACGCTGAAAGCGCTGACGAACTTCTTGCTCTCCTTCGCTCGCAACAGTAAATCCGTTCATAGTCTAAGGAGACTAAATAAATGGCAAACGTCTATACAAGTACCACCACCCCTGGTGGTACCGCTGGTGGCGCTGGTCTAGTTCAGAAGGCATATGACCGCCTTCTTGAGTTCGCTCTCCGCTCAGAACCTCTAATCCGTTCTGTCGCAGATAAGCGTCCAGCCCGTCAAGCAATTCCAGGCTCAACTGTAGTTCTACAACGCTATGTTGACCTAACCGCAAACACCACCGCTCTTACTGAAGATACTGACCCAGATTCAGTCGGAATTTCAACTCCGACCTCTGTAACCATCACTCTTGCTGAGTATGGTAATTCAGTTCTCGTAACTCGTGCGTTGGAACTCTTCAGTCTTGCTGATGTAGACCCAGCAATTGCAAATATCATTGCATATAACCTTGCTGATTCTATTGACAAGATTGCTATGGAAACACTCCGCGCTGGTAGCAACGTAATCTACGCAGGTTCCACCGCTACTTCTACAGCAACAATCACCGCTGCTGCTACTATCGCTTCTTCCAACATCCGTAAGGCTGTTGCTAAGTTGCGTACCAACCAGGCAAAGGGACGTAAAGGTTCTCTTTATTGGGTTGGTATTCACCCAGAGGTTTCACACGACCTTCGTGCAGAAACAGGTTCAGCAGGTTGGTTGCTTCCAAATCAGTATGGTTCCGCACAGGACCGCATTTGGAATGGCGAAATCGGAACTTACGAAGGTGCATACTTCGTAGAGTCTGCTCGTCTTTACAATGCAACTGATGGAGCATCTTCTGCTCGTAACTACCGCACAATTGTTTGCGGTCAGCAAGCACTTGCAGAAGCAGTGGCAGAAGAGCCACACGTAGTCATCGGACCAGTAGTTGACAAGTTGATGCGTCACCGCCCAATGGGTTGGTACGGCGTACTCGGTTTCGCTCGCTACCGCGAAGAGGCTTTGTTCCGCATTGAAAGCGGTTCTTCAATCGCTTCATAGTTGATTGATTCTGTAGGGCAGGCATATTAGAAAAGTCTGCCCTATGGGATGAGTCCATTAAGGAGGACTAATGACAGAGTACATCTTTCAAACACC
>Ga0172372_10003071_pt1 | contig 24868 bp, 21 predicted proteins | sample LakKiv5m_2_FD_114544 | JGI IMG/M metagenome (GOLD analysis project Ga0172372, IMG submission 114544) | Freshwater microbial communities from Kabuno Bay, South-Kivu, Congo - kab_092012_9.5m | ecosystem: Environmental > Aquatic > Freshwater > Lake | place: Democratic Republic of the Congo...
GCAGTAGAGGAGGTACGATTTCTCCCGGTCGAGTTTCGCCACCTCGTCCCGGAACGACGGGGATTTGTAATCGACCATCACGGCGCCCTGGATCCGCTCCTCGCCGAACTCTTTCGGTGTACGAACGTCCAGAAGGACGAACCCGGAATCCGAGGCCCGCTTCCGGATCGTTTCCCGCGCCCCCGCAGGGGTCAGGTTCGTATACCCTGCCCCCCCATCTTGCGCCCGAAGGAACGACGGCCGGAACAGGAAAGCGCACGCCACGGCGGCAAGACCCGCCAGAATATATAGATTCCTCATGTACGCCCCCCTCCCCCATATCGTATTCATGTTCGATTCCGACCCGGAAGAGGAAGGTTCCTCGCCGCGCAACATACGTTCACTCCGTAACCGTAAAAACCAACGGCCGGCGCCCAGGAAGGGACGCCGGCCGTTCCGGTGCGGTTCGCTTATTGCGGGATGGAGTTTCCCTCAATCCTTCTCGAGTAGCGATGTAAAGAGGTCGTGGTGCCCTTCCTCGTCCTGCAGGATCCCGCGGAAAAGGAACGCGGTGGTCTCGTCCCCTTCCTTTTTGGCGACGGCGATGATCTTCTTGTACATCTCGATCGCCGCCTCCTCGTCCTTCTTGTCCGTCTCGATCATCTGCTTAAGCGTGGTGCCGATGAAGATGGGCGTCGGCTTCGTGGTGGGGATTCCCCCGAGGTAGTTCAGACGCTCCGCGATCGCCTCTGCGTGCTTCATCTCGGAGATGGCGGTCATCTTGAAGGCGTCCTTGACCGCGTACCCCTGGACCCCTTTCCACAGCACGTGCTGCCACATGTATTGCACGGAGACCTGGATCTCCCGGGCGATCGCCTGGTTCAGAAGGTCAAGCAGTCCCTTGGACGGTTTATTGCTGGCCATCGGTCGTACCTCCCTTGTTCGTTGTGGATATCCGATCCTGACGAGATGTATTCTTACACGGAGGGGAAAGGAAAGTCACCCCCCCCACAAGGGAGGCCGCCCATGGTCCGCGACGTCGTCATCCTCGGTTCCGGCTGCGCGGGATCGACCGCGGCGATTTACACCGCGCGCGCGAACCTCTCCCCGCTGATCCTGGACGGACGCGAGCCGGGGGGACAGCTTACGATGACAACCGGGGTCGAGAACTTTCCGGGGTTCCCCGCGGGGATCCAGGGACCGGAGCTCGTCGACCTCATGCGGAAGCAGGCGGAACGGTTCGGAGCGGCGTACCTCGCCGAAACGGTCGTAAGCGTCGACCTTTCGAAGCGCCCGTTCACGCTTGACACCGAGGAGAACACCTACCTTGCGCGCACCCTCATCGTGGCCACCGGCGCCTCGGCCAGGCTCCTGGGCCTCGAATCGGAGAGGAAGCTGATGGGGCGCGGCGTGTCCACGTGCGCCACCTGCGACGGTGCGTTCTTCCGGGACCGCGAGATCGTCGTTGTCGGCGGAGGCGACACCGCCCTCGAGGAAGCGATCTTCCTCACCCGGTTCGCGTCCAGGGTGCTGCTCGTCCACCGACGGAACCAGTTCCGCGCCTCCAGGATCATGGTCGACCGTGCCCGGGGCATCCCGAAGATCGAGTTCGTCCTCGACACGGTCATCACGGACATACTCGACCCCGTGAAAAACGAGGTCTCCGCGGTCCGGCTGAAGAACACCAGGGACGGCTCGGAAACGGTCCGGAAGGTAGACGGCGTCTTCGTCGCCATCGGCCACGACCCGAACACGAAGATCTTCGAGGGGCAATTGGAGCTCGACGGCGGATACATCGTCCTGCGCGACGGCGCGAAAACGAGCGTCGAGGGGGTCTTCGCCGCCGGCGACGTGCACGACAAGTCCTACCGGCAGGCGATCACCGCGGCGGGGGCCGGCTGCCGCGCCGCCATCGAGGCGGAGCGCTTTCTCGAATCGGAAGGCCGGTAGCCCCCCTGCCCTCCGGAGGCGACCAGGCAAACGTGTTGCATCGCACAGGGATCGTGTGGTATGGTCTACTTGATTTGAGCCGCCGTGATCGACAATCCCCCGCAGGTTCCCCGGTACCCGCATCTTCCATAGGCCCGTAGACCCTTCGTCCGTCAACCATCCCCACCTGACCAGCAGGAGAAAAGGAAAACGATGCCGTTTCGACAATTCGGTTTATCCCCGGAGATCCTCCGGGCGGTACAGGAAATGCACTATACGACCCCGACTCCTATCCAGGAAAAGGCGATCCCCGACGTGCTGAGGGGGAAGGACCTGCTCGGCTCCGCCCAGACCGGCACCGGCAAGACCGCGGCCTTCGCGCTGCCGATCCTTCACCGCCTTTCCGCGGAGACCAGGCCGGTAAAGGGGCGCCGTATCATCCGGTCGCTCGTCCTCACCCCGACGCGGGAACTTGCGATGCAGATCGGGGAAAGCTTCGGCGACTACGGAAAGCACACAGTGATCCGGCACGCCGTCATCTACGGCGGCGTCAGCCAGAAACTCCAGGAGAAGGCGCTGCATAAAGGCGTGGACATTCTCGTCGCCACACCGGGGCGTCTCCTCGATCTCATGGGGCAGAAACTGGTGAACCTCTCAACCGTCGAGATCTTCGTGCTGGACGAGGCGGACCGGATGCTCGACATGGGTTTCATCGTCGACATCCGCCGCATCATCGAAAAGCTTCCGGCGAAACGTCAGACTCTGATGTTTTCGGCGACCATGCCGTCGGAAATCGTGCGTCTTTCGTCTACCCTTCTGCGCGATCCGGTGCGGGTCCAGGTCGCCCCCGACGCCGCGCCGGCCGACGACGTGGAACATCGCCTCTACTACGTCGAAAGGGCGTCCAAGGCGGACCTGCTGAAGACTCTCCTGGCCGACGAAACGATCAAGAACGCCCTCGTGTTCACGCGAACGCGGCACGGCGCCGACCGCGTCGAGCGGACCCTGAGCCGCGCGGGGGTGCGCGTCGAGGCGATCCACGGGGACAAGTCGCAGGGGGCCAGGGAGCGTGCGCTGTCGGCCTTCAAGAAGGGGACGATCCGTGTCCTTGTCGCCACCGACATCGCCGCCCGGGGCCTCGACATCGTCGACCTGTCGCACGTCGTCAACTACGACCTGCCGAACGAGCCGGAGGCGTACGTCCACCGGATAGGCCGCACCGGGCGGGCCGGCGCGTCGGGCATCGCGATCTCGTTCTGCGGCTTCGAGGAGCGCCCCCTGCTCGCCGGGATCGAGCGCCTCATGAGCAAGCACCTGACGGTGGTCACGGACAACCCCTTCGCGTCTCCGGCGAAACCGGCGGCCCCCACGGTCTTCCACACGGGCAGGACGCCGTCGAAGCCGCGGCCGTTCATGATCTCCGTGGACGCCGCGTTCCTCGCGGCTGGGCGCCCCGCGCCATCCTCCCCTCCCGCGCGGGTTTCCCGTCACGCCGGGAACGAAGCGCGCCCGACCTCAGGACCCGGCGGCAGGAAGAGCGGTCACCGTGACCAGTTCGCTTCCCGGGGCCGCCACACAAGGTAAGCCGCACCCGATCGGACCGCCCCCGCGGACGCGTTTCGTGTATCATCATGGCAACGCCAACCGGGGGCCGGTCCGCTGCAGGAAAAGCTGAAAATACTCGTCAAGCCGTTCGTGTTCCTTCTCGCTTTCCTCGTTCTCAGTTTCTCCCTGTACCACCTGGGCCTCTTCAACTTTTTCATGGACCGGGAGCGCCTGGTCGCATGGATCCAATCCCTCGGCGCATGGGGATTCGCGGGCTTCATCCTGCTGCAGGTGATCCAGGTGGTAGCCGCCCCGATACCCGGGGAAGTGACGGGCGTACTCGGAGGGTACCTCTACGGGCCGTTCGTGGGAGTCGTGCTCTCCACCATCGGGTTGACGCTCGGATCGTTCCTCGCCTTCAGCCTCTCACGCTACTTCGGCCGCCCCCTGACGGAAAAATTCGTCGACTCGAAGACGATGGAGCGGTTCGACTACCTGCTCCACCACAAGGGAGCGTTTCTCATCTTCCTTCTCTTCCTGATCCCGGGGTTTCCGAAAGATTACCTCTGCTACATCCTCGGGCTGGGCCACCTCACCACGCTGGAGTTCCTCTCCATCGCGACCACGGGCCGGCTTCTCGGGACCATGCTGCTCACGCTCGGGGGATCGTTCCTGAGGAACCACCAGTATTACCGTTTTTCCCTGCTCAGCGGCGCGGCGGTGGTCATCGTCCTGCTGACGATCGCCTACAGGGACCGGCTGGAGCAGCTCTTCCGAAAGCTTCACGAACGCCACCTCCGGAAGAAGGGAAAACCGCCGGGCGCGCCTACCTGATACGGAAATCTACCCGGCTGTCCCGAAGCTTTTCCTTCTTTTCCGGCTGCAAGGTTTTCGGCTCCACGAGGAAGGTCCGGCCGGGCTCCACCTTCCCAGTGCCGATCAGCCGCTCCTTCACGTTCGACGCACGCTGCAACGCGATCTGCCGAAGATCGTCTTTCGTCACCGGCATGTGCGTAAGCATCAGTTTCTCCATCTCCGGCACCGGAAGATCCTTGGCCATTCCGAGGAAGTTCCTCGGTTTCGGAAACTTCTCCTCCTTGTACGCCTGCGCGAGGTATTTCGGGTATTCGGCGGCTTCGACCCTGACGTTGTCTGGCGCCGGCACCGCCTGCCCCGACCGGACGAGATCCTTCAGCTTCCCTGCGGCCACTTTCCGCCGGAACATGAGATTCCGCCACCCTTCCGTGTCCTTTTCCACGTCGACGTGCCCTTCGATCTCGAGCTGGAGCCCCGGACGCTCGACCATGACCTTCGCGAGGTTTCCGATCTTCGCCTCCGCGGTAACGGGGAGAGCGATCGTTCCCGGATCGAACTCGAGATATGAAAGTTCGTCCCCTCCGCCGAAGATCGCCCCCAGCAAGGCGAATGGCGAGGTGGCCGCCTTTACGAGCAGGTTCTTGACGATCTGCCATACGACCCCCCAGACGCTGAACTTCGGGTCGTCGATCTGTCCCGTCAACGGCAGGTCGAGGTGTATCTCCCCCTTGCGGTCCTTGAGAAGCGCGACGGCCAGGCGAACGGGAAGCTTCGTCGCATCCGGGCTGTCCACAGCCTCCCCGAAGGTGAACTGGTCCAGGAACACCTTGTTCTCCGCGTCCAGTTTCCTCTTCTCGATGTGGTACTTGAGCCCGAGCGCCAGCTTCCCCTTCCGGATTCCGTATCCGGCGTACCGGCCGGTATACGGAGACAGCGGCGACAGGTCCATGTCCCTGAAGTCGACCTTGAGATCGACGAACAGGTTCTCCGCGAGAGGGTTGATCTTCCCCAGGATCTCCAGAGGGGCCGAGTTTTCAAGCTTTCCCCGCAGGTCGACGTCCGCCTGCCTGTTCTCGTCCGATGAAAGTCCCGAGACCCGTCCGCCTATCTCCACGAGGCTCGCGGTGTAGTTCGGCTTCACGTAACGGTCGGAGAAGAGGATCGTCCCGCCCTGCAGCGTCACGGTTTCGATCCGGACGGGCGTCGGGACCGGTTTCGCCGCGTCGGCGGCGGGCGTGGACACCGCCTTCGCCGCCGCGTTGTCCCCGGCGACGGCTTCCTTCGCGACGATCCCCTGCACGTTCAGGGTCGCATCCGGGTTGACGACGATCCGCGAGAAGAAGTCCGAGAGGGCGATCTCCCTGATGGAAACCTTCCGAGGGGCGTTTCCGGCGTCCACCCCGCCCACGTGAAGTGTGGCGAACCTGAGGAACTCCTCGCCCCGCTCCTTGTCGACGGAGGAGAAACCGTTTACCGACAACTTCCCCTTGTACCCGGCTGACGCCGCTACTCCCTTCGGCGCGGCGACGGACAGGTCGCCCTCCGCTGAAACGGCCCCACCCGTCACGAGGATCTTCACCTTGTCCGTGAAATAAGGCTGCAAGGGGGAGATCGGAATCGCCTTCACCCGGACCTTCGCCCCCAACGACGGCGGGTCGACGGAAAAGTCGCCGTCAAGGGATACGGTCCCGGTGCGATGGACGGCGGTAGAAAAGGAGAACTTCGCCTTCCGGTCCTTCTCCATGGCGACGTTGTCCGCAGCCAGCCGGATCCGGTCGAGGGACAGGTCGACGGGCGGGTCCGTCGTCAGATCCCTGAACCTGATCTTCCCGCCGGAGAGACGGATCGCCTCGACGAATATCTTCGTCTCGGGTCCCGCAGGCGTCGCCCCGCCTGCGGTCGTCGCCGCACGCTTCCCCCCGCCTTCCCCCTCATCGCCGCTCCCGGACAGCCGAAGCAGGTTGAGCTTTCCATCCTTCTCCATCACGGCGTCGATCCCGGGATTCTCTATCGCCAGGCTTGCCACGCGGAGTTCCCTGGCCACGACGTCGGAAGGGGAAACGGCGACCTCGATCCTCGGAAACCGGAGCATCGGGCCCTTGTCCTTCCCCTCGACGAGGATATCCCGGAACGTCACGCTCCCCTCGACCCTGACCGCGGGAGGCTTCCCCTTGATCTGTGCGAAGGAGACGACGGCCTTGACGTCAATGAGCCCCGAAGGAATCCCGTACTCGCGTCGCTCGGGCAGATAAGCGAGATAGTACGGAACGTCGAGGTCCTTTATGTTCACGTCGAAGGTGGTCTCCCGCGATTCGCTGAACGGTTTGCTCTTCCCGTCAAGGGAGACCGTCTTGCCGTTGACGATCGCGGCGAAGGAGGGCTGAACGTACCGGTCGACGTAGTATGGGAGGTTGGAAATGAAAGGAACCGAAAGATTTATGCCGCGCACTTCGTGTCGGGTTTTCTTCGGCCCGTCCTCGAAATCGACGCTGCCGTCGACCAGCCGGATATTGTTAAAGGAATACTTGAGAGGTTTGGATTCCTTCGCCGGTTTTTTTGTGAATTCCTCGACGAGGTCCGTAAAATTGTAGCTGCCGTCAGCACGGCGCGCAATCTTCACGTACGGCCTGACGAAGCGCACTTCGCTCAAGACCGGTCCGCCGCGGAAGATCGAGGCGAATTCGAGGTTCCCGAAGATCTCGTCCGCCGAAATCCAGGTTCCCGCGCCGCCGCGATCCGAGATTTCCAGTCCACGGATGGAGATGGAAAGTTCGAACGGGTTGAACCGGATCTCCCGTACGCTCGTCCGGCGGTGCAGCGTGTCCGTGAGGGTCTTCGGCAGGACGGATTTCAGGATCGCGGGCAGGCCGAAAAAGCCGAACAGGGTCCAGGCGACGACGACGAACAGTCCGGCGATCAAGCCTTTGCGGTACGCGGGCATCGAACGCATGAAAGAGCTTTCCGGCATCACCACCCCTCCCCTCCGCTGGCGACTGGACCGCTTCCGAACATAATACTTCAGCAGCGATCCCGGCGGAAACGGAATGCCGGCAAGAATCAGTTGTGCACAGTATACTTTCTCTTGTGGTATAGTCCTCCGCATTGATTTCTTTCGTCCAACCCCACATCCCGAAGGAGGCAGCTATGGCAAGGAAGAAGATTGCTCTCATCGGCGGCGGACAGATCGGCGGCGTTCTGGCCCAGATGTGCGCCCAACGCGAACTAGGCGACGTCGTGCTGTTCGACATCGTCGAAGGATTGCCGCAGGGCAAGTGCCTCGACATCGCGGAAGTCGGCCCGGTGGAAGGGTTCGACGTCTCCCTGAAGGGGACCAACAGCTATGCGGACATCGCCGGCTCCGACATCGTCATAGTGACGGCTGGCCTTCCCCGCAAGCCAGGGATGAGCCGCGACGACCTTATCGGCGTCAACTCCAAAATCATGTCGCAGGTAGCCGAGGGGATCAAGACATACGCCCCGAACTCCTTCGTCATCGTCATCTCCAACCCGCTCGACGCGATGGTCACCCTCTGCCAGAAGATCACCGGGTTCCCCAACAACAGGATCATCGGCCAGGCCGGCGTCCTCGACTCGGCCCGCTTCGCCGCCTTCATCGCCTGGGAGCTCGGCGTCTCCGTGCGCGACGTAACGGCGATGACCCTGGGCGGCCACGGCGACGACATGGTCCCCCTCATCCGGTTCACCTCGGTCGCCGGTATCCCCGTGATGGAACTGCTGGAGAAGAAGTACGGCAACGCCGCCAAGGCGAAGGAAGTCATGGACGCGATGGTGACCCGGACCCGAAAGGCCGGCGGTGAAGTGGTCGCCCTCCTGAAGACCGGATCGGCGTTCTTCTCCCCGGCGTCGGCCGCACTTGCGATGGCGGAGTCGATCCTGAAGGACCAGAAGCGGGTCCTGCCGTGCTGCGTCTACCTGAACGGCGAGTTCGGCGTGAAGGGATATTTCGTCGGGGTGCCGACCGTGATCGGAGCGGGCGGAGTGGAAAAGGTGGTCGAGTTCAAGCTCAACGCCGAGGAGCAGGCGATGATGGACAAGTCGGTCGCCGCAGTCAAGGGATTGGTCGCCACGCTCAAGTAACGCTCCAAGCTTCGGTTGATCGGCTCCGGCCGGGACGGGCCTCCCCTCCCGGCCGGATCGGTTTCAGGCCGGCGCGGCCCCTTCCACGCGGTTCTCACCGTTTTCGATGGCGGGATGACCGGAAAGACTGTTAAAATCAGGACAGGATCCTCGACAGATACGAGCCGCCGCGCTCACAGGGGGAACGACATGCCCGTCACGTTTCCGAGGCACGCAGCCGCGCTCGCTGTTTTTCTCTCCGTTCTCGTTTCGCAGGCCGGTGCGGGACAGCTGGTATCCACGGCCGACCGGGAGTGGGCGAAGAATGCCGTCGCCGACGAGAAATCGCTCTCCGCGCCGGCGGGTAAGGACACGGTAGCGGTCCTGTACTTCCGCAACGGCACCGGCGACCCGTCCCTCGACCCGATGCGCAAGGGGATCCCGCTGCTGCTCGCCACGGACCTCTCCGGCGTCCCCGGGCTTTCGGTCGTCGAGCGGACCCGGCTGCAGGCGCTGAACGACGAGACGGGGCTCGGGGCCTCCGGCCTGGTCGAGGCGGGGACCGCCCCCAGGGCGGGAAAGCTGCTCGGCGCCCGCTGGCTCGTGGGCGGCGAGATCGGGCGTGAGAAGCCGACCCGGATCGACCTCGCCTCGAACGTAGCCGACGTCCCGGCCGGAACGACGACCGGGAAAGCGTCGGCCGGCGGGGAGATCGAAAAGCTCTTCGAGGTCCAGAAGGATCTCCTGTTCGGGGTCCTGAAGCTCCTCGAAGTGCAGGTGACGCCGGAGCAGGAAAAGCGGCTCCGCAAGCCTTGCTCGAAGAGCGCGACGGCGCTGGTCGCCCTTTTCCTCGGAGTCGACGCCGGGGACCGCGGCGACCTCGAAAAGGCGGAAGGGTACTATCGGAAAGCGCTGCAGGCCGACCCGGGCGTATGCATCGCCTCCGACGCGATGAAGGAGATCGAAGCCGCGCGGGCAAACGCCCCCGCGGCCGGGAACCGGAGCCGGAAGCTTCTCAAAACACTTCGGGACGGCACTTCCCTCACCGATTCGCTGACCACGAAGGAACCTCTGCTCCGCGGAGGCAAGCCGCTCGACATCTACGTCCCGCCGAACAGATATCCAAACACCGGACCTTGAGGGTGAACTGATATGAGGCGAACCGTTGCGACGATCCTGTCGGTTCTTCCGCTTCTCTGGTGCACCGGTGCACGCGCCGCCGGGCTGACCGTCGAATCCGGCGCACAGCAGGAATACTGGCGGGACACCCGGGATTCGTCGGGAAGCCAGACGCTGGTTCCCCTTCGGATCGAATGGAGCGGGAAAGACGCGACGCTAGGCCTGCTGACCGGCGGCGTCCACGCCGAGGTCGGCATTCCCGGAAACGCCGACCGATCCCTCACGAACGCGCTCGACACGAAGCTCGTCTTTTCGTACGTCGTCGAGGGGAAGCTCCCCGTGGATCTGCTGGTCGGAATGGACGTCAACCTGCCGACCGGGAAGACGAACCTTTCCTCCGGGGACCTTCACGCGCTGGTGCGGGATTCCGAAATCGCGACGGTGACCACGTTCGGGGAAGGGGTGAACCTCAACCCGACGCTCTCTCTCGCCAAAGCGTGGGGACCGTGGTCTGCCGGCGCGGGGTTCGGCTACGACTTCCGCCGCAAGTACGACCTCACCGCCGGATATGAAGACTACGACCCGGGGGACATCCTCTCGCTCAACGCCCTGCTGCAGCGGGAATGCTCCCGAGGGTACGTCGGACGCATATTCGGTAAATTCTCCAGGTTCGGGAAAGACCGGTTGCAGGACGCGGACCACTTCCGCGAGGGTGATTACCGGATGGTCGGGGTCGGCGTTTCACGCGCGGGGGCCGCGTGGGAGGCGGACGTCAATCTCCGTGGGACGTTCCGGGGAAAAGCGGAGATCCTTTCCGGGGGATCGCTGGTCGCCGAGCCCGAAAGGAGCCGTGGCGACGAGTGGAGCGCGGAGGCGAGCGTGCGTCACTCGCTCCGGAAGGACATATCCGTGTCCGGCTCGGTCCGTGGCTTGATCGTCTCGAAAAACGGATACACCGGGGGGGACGACCGATTCAACGGCAGGAAGGAGAAGATCGGACTCTCGGTCGGGTGCGACCGCCTTTTCGCCGGCGGGACCTCCGCCGGGGTCAGCCTCAAGGGTTACCTGATGACCGAAGAGGCGCAATCGGTCCCCGAGGTCCGGGAGGATCGGACGAGCCGGGGGATCGCCCTCGCGTTCCGGATCGGGCTTAACTAATGTTGTGTCCCGGGACACCGCACTAGGGAAACAGTTCTTCCGCGGCCTTTCCGCAGAGGTCCAGCAGAGCCTCTATCCCTCCAACGGGGCCGGTTCGAGAGGCTGTCCGCAGGACCTTCCCCGTTTCCACGTCGACCAGCCGCAGGTCCATCCGGACGCGGTCCCCGACGGAGAGATACCCGCCAAAGACCATCCGACGGGCCCCCGTGATCTTCCCGAGCCGCAACCGCGTCGATTCGTCCGCCAGGACGGAGGAGCCGAGCCGCAGTTCCTCGACGGCAAGCAGCAGCTTCTGGCGCTCCACGACGGGAAGGCCCCTAACCCGGGCCGTTTCCACAATCCGGAGCGCCAGCACCTCCCCGATCCCCTGTTCCGCCGCGGCGCCGGGAGAAAGGTCCTCCGGGTCCCACACGGCCACCGACGTCGCGGATTCGTTCACGGGAGCGGAGGCGCAGCCCGGCATGGCACCGGCAACGAACAGCAGAGCGACGGCCAATAAGGAGCGAAGGGAACCTCTCATCTCACCCCTCTTATCCTTGTGGTGCGGGTGATGCAGGGCATTTAATTCGCCCGCTCCTGGACCTTGTCGTCCTGCTTGAGCGGACGGTCCTTCCGGCTCACCTTCGCGCGGGAGAATTCGGGCTCGACGGAGACGATCTCCATCCGGGCCACCGCCTTCTGCGCGGCGGCGAGCTTCTTCCCCTTGTAGGCAATCCCCTCCCCCTCCTCCAGCACGTCGAACACGGTACCCTTGACGACCCCCTGCTTCGAGCCGAGGTTCAGGATGACATCCTCGCCGTCCACCTTGGCGACGAACCCCCGCAGCGGGTACTTCTCCATCACCATCTTGAGCGTTTCACGGTTGATCCTGAAGAGCTCGTCGTCCACGGAGCCGCCCGGGTCCAGCGTTCTGACCGCCGTCTGGACGATCCCGGAGGTTTCGGTGTCGACCACCCGCAGCGAGAGCACCGAACCTTCCGGCAGGTGGAGAAGAGATCCTGTCACGATCAGGCGCGCCGCGAACAGTTTCCCGAGCTTGAGGGCGGTATCGGGATCGGCCAGCCTGGAGGAACCGAGATTCAGCTCCTCGAGGACGCGCTCGACCAGCGCACGCTCGACGATCTTGACCCGGCCGGACGCGTTCAGGTTTTCGGAGAGCCGCGTCAGCAGGACCGTCGAATAACCGTCGCGCTCCGAGAGCCCTCCCTTCTCCTGGAAATCGACGAAGGTGAGCACCGTCGGCCCGGAGCTCCACTCGTCCTCCTTCCTCGCACCTTCGCTCTTCTGCGCCCGGAAACGGTCCGCCAGCTCCTTGACCAGCCGGTCCATCCGCTCCCTGCGCCCGGCGTCCCTCGAAATGGCCACCATCTCCTCGGCGCGCCGGGCCAGCGCGACGGCGAAGGCGTCGCCGGGATTCACGGCGAGGGCGCCGCGGTACGACGCCAGGGCCTGGTCCCACTTCCCTTCCTTCTCGAGCGTGACCCCCTTGTTCGTCGTCCCCTCGATGTAGTACGGGTCGATCTCGACCGCCTTGTCGAACAGATCCCGCGCCTTCGCGCTCCGATCGGAACCCGAATAGAGGCGACCGAGCTGGTTGTATCGCAACGCCTGCTGGTACGGCTCCCCCTCGGTGCGCGAAGACGCCTTGACGTACTCCGCTTCGGCCTCACCCTTCCGGTTCTGCGCGTACAGGATGTCCCCCTTGACGACGTTCACGTACCCGCGGCCCGGGGCCTTTTCCTCGACCTCCTTCGCCAGAGCGAGGGCCTTTTCTGGCTGCTTCCCCCTGGCGTAGACGGTCGCCAACCCTTCCTTGCCGAGCACTTCCGCCTCGCCGCCCTGCTTCGAGAGGCCGGCGAAGACCGTTTCGGCCTCCTTCAGGTTCTTCCGACGCAGCGCAGCGTACCCCTTTACGGCGCGCGCCTTTGCGTTCCCGGGATTTTTCTTCAGGACTTCGTCGCCGATGGCCCTGGCCATAGCGGTGTCCCTCCGCTGAAGGGACCGCTCAGCGACCCGCACGAGCATGGCCTCCGTCGCCTTCCCGCCTCCCTGGAAGGAGTCGAGGACCTTTCCTCCCGGCCCCACCACGCAGACCGATGGAAGGACCTGCCGCGCACGGTACGCATCGCTCACCTTCCCTCCCTCGTCGATCAGGACGGGGAACGTCACCCCGGCCTTGCGCGCGAAACCGGAGGTCTTCTCACGTGCGGACGTCGTGATCGCCCAGACCGTCAGGCCGCCCCCCCTTTGCCCTTTTGCGACCTGGTTGAGCGTGAGAAGCCCCTCCAGGCTCGGCCTCGAATCCGCGTCGAAAAAGTAGAGGATCGTCATGGAAGCGCGCTTGGCCGCCGACAGGTCGTAACTCTTTCCCGCCGTGTCCTTCAGCGAAAGAGACGGCGCCGCCTGCCCCGGACCGATCGTACCGAATGCCGATCCCGCGACAGCCAGATAACCGGCCGCGATCCAGACGGCGAGCACCAACCGTGAGCATCGTCTCCTCATTGGATTCTCCCTCCGTTGCTTCGCGGCCCGATCCATGCGACGGTGATCCCGCCTCCGGACGAACGCGCGACCTGGAACTCGTTGCTGGCCTTCGACGCCTCCTTCCCGTTCACGTACAGGACGGAGTCGTACCGATAGATCCCCTGGTCGGCCTCGGCGGGAACGGGAAGCTTGTGCCGGAACTCATACCCACCTGGACCGTCGACCTCCTTGTAGGCATACCGCCTCGCGTTGATCGTCTTCCCGTCGGGGGCGACGATCGCCCGGCTCTCCTCGACCGACGGCTTCGACCCGGATGCGGCGACCAGATCGAACCCGGTCGTCGCCTCGGCCCCTTTTCCGCGTGCGAGGGTCCTGTCCGGGTTGATGACGACGCCGTACGCGTGGACGGCCGTAGGGACTGGAGCCGCCTCGGGGACCTTGTATTCCTTCCGGACCTGCGCGGCGGTCTTGGTCCGCTTCATCACATACTCGTCCACGAGCCACCCTACCGCGTATCCGGCCGCCCCACCGATCAGTGCCCCCTTGAGGGCCCCGGTCCCCTTGTCTTTCTTGTACCCGATCACTCCTCCCGCCAGGGCGCCTATCGCAGTTCCGACCGTGCGCCCGGTCGTGCTCTCCCCCGTCGAGGAGCACGCCCCGAGGGCGAACGCCCCGGCGACGAACAGGGCTGTCCACTGCAACGGCCATCCATGTCGCGTCATACCTTCCCTCCGATGTCTACGTTCCGCGCCGGTCTCACCGCTTTTTCCCGCCCGTCACCGGCGCCTCGTCGAGTTGCTTTCCCCACTGCTCCAGAACCTTCCGCTTCCGCTCCTGCGCCATGGCGAGGTACTTCTTCGCCTGAGCGTTTCCCGGGTCCTGGCGCAGGACGTATTCGAGCTTCACGATCGACACGTCGATCTTTCCCTGTTCGTAGCTCCGGATACCCTCTTCGAGATCCTTCTGCACGGCAGAATCCGCCATCGACTTCGCCTTCGGCGCGGGCGCCTCTCCCTTCGCTTCGCGGGCGGGCCGCTCCCTCACCGCCTTCGGAGATGTGACTGGCCGGGCGGGAGTCTCGATGCGTACCAGTTCCACGTCGAGCGGAACTTCCGCCCCCTGGGCCAGTTCGACCTGGGCTTCCCACTCCTCGTACCCAGCGAGCTTGATGCGGACCTCGTGCTTTCCCGGAGGCGCCTCCACACGCAACGGGGATTGTCCCTTCGGCGCACCGTCCACGAAGACGCTGGCCCCCGCGGGGGAGGTCGACAGACGGAGGGAGGACGCGCTGATTCCCGTCGGAGCGGCGGCGGGAACCGACGGGAGGGGGGCGGCGTCCCGTCCCCTCGTGAAACTGTAGATCCCGACGCCGGCGACGGCCAGCGCCACGATGGCGACGGCGAACACCCAGGCCGGCGCACCCTTCTTCGCTCCGTCCGCCGGGCCGATCGACGCTGCATCGGCCGGACTCGACTTCCGGATGCAGCCGCGAAGGGCGGCGGCGAGTTCATCGCCAGACTGGAATCTGTCGGCCGGATTCCTGCGCAGACATCGCTCGACAGCCTCCGCCAACGCCGCGGGAATCCCGGGGTTCCTTTCGGACAGGGGAACGGGAGTCGCCTTTGTGATCGCCTGGAAGACCGCCCCGAGGCTGTCGCCACCGAAAGGCCGCTCCCCGGCGCACAGCTCGTACAGGATGATGCCCAGGGAAAATATGTCGGAGCGTCCGTCGACCGGTTCGCTCAGCACCTGCTCGGGCGACATGTAGGCCGGCGTCCCGAGGACCTCCCCGGCCTGGGTCCGCAGGTGCTCGGCGGTGTCCTCGATCCTGGCGATTCCGAAATCCGTGATCTTCGGCTTGCCGTCGGACCGGACCAGTATGTTTCCCGGCTTCACGTCGCGGTGGACGATCCCCTTCGAGTGTGCGTACCCCAAAGCCTCGGCGATCGTCGCGCCCAGGTCGGCGATCTCCTCCGGAGCAAAGCGTTTCCTCTTCGCGAGATCGCTCAGCGCCTCGCCTTCGAGTAACTCCATCGCGATGTAGACCGTCCCCTGGTCCTCGTCGACGTTGTAGACGCGGACGATGTTGGGGTGGTCGAGACGGCCCAGGACCCGGGCCTCGGCCAGGAAACGCTTGACCAGCGTTTCTCCCTGGAGGCATTCGGGGCGAAGGACCTTGACGGCGAGGATAAGATCGAGGTTGGGGTCGTGGGCCTTGTAGACGATCCCCATCGACCCCTGGCCGAGTTCGTCGATTACCTTGTATCTTCCGTAGTTCATCTGTAGCCCCGTTTCACCTTTCCCAGGAATTCCAGGATCGTCCCGACGGGGATCAGGTACCCCTGGTCGCCGGTTCCGCGGAATCGTCCCTTGACGAGCCCGGCCAGGTTCCCCCCGGCGTCGAACGCGGGTCCACCGCTGCTTCCGGGAATGGTCGCCATCCGGACCTCCCACAGCGGCATCCCGCCCGATTTGCGCGGTTTCCCCGCCACCCGGCCGTCGCGCAGTCGTACGGCGCCGCCGTCGGAGCAACCCAGGGAGTAGACCGGTTCGTCCGCCGCCAGGCGGTCCCGAACCCGGCCCTCGAGGGTAAACCCGGGAACCGGTTCGGGAAGATCGATCCGGGACAGGTCCCGCAAGGGATCCCTTTCCACGATCCTGCCGGGCACCATCCTGCCGTCCGCCAGGCGGACCGAGACCGATTCGACCCGATCGAGGTCGTGCGCGGTTGAAACGACCGTGCCCCCCTCGCCGACCAGAAGACCGGAAAAACGGATCTCCCGCCCTTCGCGGCGCGCCCTGAGGCACACGACGAACTTCCCGGCTGCGACGACATCGCCTGGCGTTCCCCCGCGGTCGATGCATGAGAGCAGGTCGTCGCTAATCGCGGGAGGTTCGGCCTCCCCCGAGGTCGGCACCCACTCGACGGTCGACGCAAGGGGAGAACGGGGGGAGACGAGCATTGTACGAACCTCTTCACCACGCCTGGCGTCGATCCGGATCTCCGCATCCCGCATTCCGCTCCTGGTGACATCGAACCCGGACGCCGCGAGGCACCTCTCCAGCCGCGCCCCGGTCTCCGGAACCGGAAGCTCAACGGGGTGGGCGACGGGGCGTTCCCCTCCGGACGCGGTGACCGTAAACAGCAGCGAAAGGACGATCCACGGAAGGCGCGAGGGGACGGTCATTCGACCTGGAGAACGAGACCCAGCACGACCGTCACGTTGTCGTGCCCGCCGGCGTCGCACGCGCTCCGGATCAGGCGATCCGCCTTCTCCTCGATGGAGAGATCGGACGCCAGCGTTTCCTCGATCAGGGAATCCTCGACCATGTCGGAGAGGCCGTCGGAACAGAGAAGGAAGATATCGCCCGGGTACGCCTTGCCGGAGATCAGGTCGACGGCCAGCGAGTCGTGGATCCCGACGGCCCTGAGGATCATGTGCCGATAAGCGTGGACCCGCGCCTGCTCGGGAGTGAGCACGCCGTTGTCGACCTGTTCCTGGACGAACGAGTGGTCCTTCGTGACCTGTCGGAGCCGGTCTCCCCGGAAGAGGTAGACGCGGCTGTCGCCGACGTGTCCCACCACGTACCCCTCGCCGGTGAAAGCGACCATCTCTCCCGTGCAGCCCATGTCCTTGTGCCGCTGATCGCGGGCGGCAAGATCGCGTATGCGCTGATTGGCCAGGAGGAACGCCCTGCGCACCAGTTCCTCCGCTTCATCTTCGGACGGAGGCGACCCGGCGGAAAAAAGCTCGCGGGCGGTGTCGGCGAATATGCCGCTGGCGACCTCGCCGGACGCCGCTCCACCCATCCCGTCCGCCAGGACGAGCAGGCCCAGTTCGGGAGAGGACACGAACGCATCCTCGTTGTTGGAGCGGCGCATTCCTACGTCCGTCCTGCCGCACGACTCAAGGCGCATCATACCCATCATTTATACCTCATCCGCCGCCGCCCACCAAGATCCAGTCCTCATTTCCAGTCTTCATTTCACGCCGGCCTCCCGCGCGGCTCCGGGTTGACTCCGACAGCCCCGCGGGGATATTGTTGTCGTCGACGATATGAAGCGCCCACCGATCATAGCGGTACAACTCATCCACCTCTCCGGTCCGTTGAAAGGGCAGATACAGGAGTTCGCGGAGGGGTCTATCCTCGTCGGCCGCCACCCGTCGTGCCATGTCCGTTTCCCGGCCGACGTCACGGTCCTGTCCCGAACCCATGCCGAGATCGTCCGGGACGGGAACCAGTTCCGTCTCGTCGACAAGAGCACCAACGGAACCTTCGTCAACGGAAAGCGGATCACGGAGACGTTCCTGAAGAGCGGCGACGTCATCGCGTTCGCCGAGGGCGGACCCAAGGTCAGTTTCCTGACCGAGGTGAAAGAAGCACCGGCCGTCGTCGCGCCGCCGCCACCGCCGCCGGTCCGCCAGCCCGCGCGGGAACCCGAGGTCCAGCGGCCCGCGCCTCCCCGCGCGGAGACTCCCCGCCCCGCTCCGCCGGCGCCCCGCGAGGAACGCGCGGTTCCGCCCCCCGCGCCCCCCGTCGGAAAAACGAAGACCTCCATGATCGTCCAGATCGGCCCCACGCTGCGATCGTTCAAGGAACTTCCGGTCACCATCGGCACCGGTGGAAAATGCGAACTGGTCCTGCCGTTCCCGGGAATACAGGAGGCGCACGCCCAGGTCTTCTTTTCGCAGGGACAATACTGGGTCAAGGATCTCACGGGCCTCGGGGTCGTAAAGGTCGCCGGGCAGCCGGTCGGGACGCAGGTTCCCCTGAACCTCCAGGACGAGCTTTCCCTCGGTCCGCGCGGCCCCGTCTTCCGGTTCATGGGAGAAGGACGTTTCGCCGAGGTGGCGGCGCCGTCGCCCGCGCCTCCCACCGCTTCCCCGGCAGGGAAAGGATCCGCCCCGGCCGCGCCGCAAGGGGAAGACGGGGCGAAAAAGTCGGTGTTCAAGAAGTTCTTCGGATAAGCTGCGCCGGCCGTTCACTTCGGGGTTTCGATTCTACCCTTCAGGCGTCGCGCCTTCTCGATGTCCCGGCGGGCCTTCTGGTGCGCCGGATCCAGCGAGAGCGTCATGCCCCACTCCCGGATCGCCCCGTCGAGATCCTCTGCCAGGAAGCGCCGCATCCCCGCCGCGTAGTGCGCGTCCGCCTCCCTGAGCTTCCTCTCGGCGTCCTCCTTGCGTTGCGCCGCGTTCCTGAGATCGTTGCCCTCCTTGTCGGGGACGGAATACGCGGAACCCTTCTCCGCCGTTTTCGACGCCCCGATATCGATGTCGGGCAGTTCCAATTCGGTCCCGACCGACAACGCGGAGCCCGCCTCCAGACGATTGAACCAGGCGATCAGGAAATCCTTGTCGGGATCCCGGTAAGCCTCACCGGCGATCTTGCGCAAGGTGTCACCCTCCCGGACCGTCCAGAAACGGGAACCCGCTGCCGCCCTGCCGTTTTTCCCGTTCCTGCCGCTTTTCCCGTTCCTGTCGTTTATCGCGTTTCTGCCGCTCTTGACACGCCGCAACGCTTCCTCGTTATCCGGGTCGAGAACGAGCACGGCCAGGAACTCACGCAAGGCCTTCGAGGTTTCGCCGCTCTTTTCCAACGCCATGGCGGCCTTGTAGTGGCCGGCCGCCTCGCCGCGGATCTTCATCTCCAGACGCTCGACGTGGTCCCTGGCGTCCGCGTCCCCGGGCAAGAAACCGTCGACGACTTTGCGGTAGAGCAGCGCCCTGCGAAGATCCCCGGCCTTCTCCGCGGATTCGGCAAGTTCACGGTATTTGCCCGGAACGCCGCCGAAGGCGTCCCGCGGGACCGGCGCCGGCGCGGCTTCCACCGGCCGCTCGACGCGGACCGGGACCGACCCCGCGCAGCCCGAGAGCAGCGCCGTCGCCAGCACCATACACGATATTATTGCGATCATTCGGAGCCGAACTTCCTGAACGTCGTCAAGTTCTTCTCGAAATCCTTGAGGTCGAAGCTCCCGTATATCATCGGGCGGCTGACCCTGTAATCGTTCGAAAAGAACGGGGCGCTATCCCGATCGACGGTGAAGGCAAGCCGGTACCCTTCCCGCCGGGTCATCGCCGCGACGAGAGCGTTCGTGTCCCCGTACGGGTACGCGAGGTATTTCACGTCCCGGCCGGTATGTTTGCGGATGATTTTCGCCGACTCCACGATCTCTTTCCTCACCGCTTCGAAATATTCCCGGAACGACTCTTTCCTGTCCTTTCGGCCCAGGTACCGGTGCGTCTTGCTGTGGCCCTGGATGTCGAACCCGTTCCGCGACAATTCGCGGACCTGTTCCCAGGAGAGCGTCTCCCTGCTCCCGACGATCAGGTCGGTGTAAACGAACAATGTCGCCGGGTAACCGTACTTCTTCAGGATCGGCATTGCGATGTCGTACACCGAACGCCACCCGTCGTCGAACGTGATGACGACGGACCTGGCCGGAAGCTGGCGGCGCAACTGCAGGAATTCGAACAGGTCGTCCAGGGACACGACCCGGTAGCCGTTCTCCCTGAGGAAGCGCATCTGCGCCTCGAAATCGGGCTCCCGGACGGTCATCGCGTCGGACGCTCCGTTTCGTGAAAGCTTGTGATATGTGAGGACAGGCACGGTCTGGTATCCGGTCGGCCAAAGGCCGCCGGGCGCATAGCTGGAGAGGGGTATCAACACGTCCTGGCCGGGCGGGGGGACGGAATTGCCGTTGAACTCCGACAGGAACCAGTCCATGGATCGATCGCCGAGATACTTGCCCGCGAGCGAGGTGTAGTCGTCGCCGGGTTGGACGATCGCAACGATGAAATCGGGAAACCCGCGCGCGATCGTCGGAGGAAGCTCCGCCGGCGGGGCCGCTACCCGCGGGGCCGCCTGCGGATGCGCCGGGGGGCGCATCTCCGGACCCGCACAGCCCCACGTCAGCAGAAAAAGGATGAGGAGAGGGGTGGGACCCCTATACCGCATTTATCACCAGGGTTCGCAGCGAGGTGAACTAGGCACGATTTTTCCGTTCCTCTATTCTCAGGAGACGGAACGCTTCCCACGACCCCCTGCCCTCGCCGGCGCCCTGGGGTGGAAGAGGCTCGACCGCAACCAGGTTCTGCACGGACAGGTAGACGTCGCGGCTGATGACGATCCCACCCTCGCGCGCTGCCCGGCTGAGGGACGCGGCCTCATCGAAGATCTCCCCCACGTAGAAAGGCGAGCTCGATTCGCCGGATGGCACGTGCCCTGACAGGACGACGCCGGTGCTGATCCCGATCGAAACCTTGAGGAGAAGTTCGTTCCCGCTCTCCGAAGCCGCCTGCAGCGCCTTCTGGATCGAAACCGCCGCGCGGACGGCCCTTCGCGTATGGTCGGCGAGGTCTGCGGGGGCGCCGAACACTCCGGTGAGCGACTCCCCCTGGTATTTCTCCACGTATCCCCCGTAACCGAGCACGTTCCTGGAGGCGATCGAAAAGATCTCCTTGAGGTTCCGCATCAGGTCTTCCGGGAGCGTCGAGTCGGCGTAGGACCGGAACTCCTTCACGGAAGCGTAAATGACCGTGACGGGGTTTCGCGTCGACCCCGGCCCGCCCCCTTCCGGCGCGGCGCCCGGCAGACCGCCCTCGCCGCCGGACTCCCCGCCCGTGCGCGCGACCGCGAAACCGATCCCTCCGGCCGCCGCAGCGCAAAGGATCGCGGCGAGAAGAACCCAGGATGGGGGGAAGGAATCCCGGTTCGCGTCGGCCCGCAGCCGCTCCGTCGACAGTCCAAGGCGAGCGGTCCCCACCGGTTTCCCCCTGAACAGGATCGGCCTTGAAAGCTCGAGCACGTCCTTTCCGGTCCCCTTCCAGGGGGAACCGACCCAGGAAAGGTCCGTTGCGGCGCGAACGACTCCGCCGGCGTCCGACACCGAGACGAACAGGTATCGCTCCCCGACGGATGCGCCCCTGATCAGGGAGTTCAAGGTCAAGCCGTCCTCGGTGACCAGCGGAAGAACGGAACCCGCCGCGACCAGGTCGAGGGTTGACTCCGCGGCGCGAACCTTTTCCCTGTGAAGGGAGTCGACCAACCTGGAGCGACCGGCCCACCCGACGACCAGGACCGAGAAAAAAACCACTCCCGCTACGATCACGGCAAGTCGAGCGGCGGCGTTCCGCGCAGCTGCGGCGTTCACTTGTTTCTCACTTCGATCGGTCCCCTATGGACACTTCGCGCTCAATGCTTGGGGCCGAAAAGGGGCGTTTCTTCGTCGGCGGGCGTGGATGATCCACGTGAGCCGGTCCCTTTCGACTTCGACTTCGATTTCGGGTAGAAGCTGTCCACGTACTCCCTCGTCATTGGCTCGCGAGTTTTCAACATGGATTCCGGCACCTTGATGCTCATACCTTCATGTATGACATTCGGATTCACGTTCGGATTGACTTCGGCTAAAATCTTCCAGTTGTCGATTTCTCCGGTGTACCAGCCTGCGATGATGGACACCGACTCCCCCGGATACCTGACCTTGTGAACGAGCATGGGGCCGGACTGCAGGTCCGGTTGGGCCTGTACGGCGCCGCTCACGGAAGGTTGCGACCCTCCCCCGGGCGCCGTCCCCCGATAAGCGGGGGATCGCCCGGGAACGGAGGGGGAAGGAGGCGCGATCTGCCCCGAGCCAGGCGTTTGCGCCTGGACCTCCGGGGGCGGCGGCGGGAGGTCGGCCTTCTTTGCCGCACACCCGGCGCAGATCCACAGCGCGACCACGCCCAGGGGAACGACTAGTTTCAGCAAATGGAGCCGGTGACCGGATCGCGTGCCTGTCATCGCCTATTTCCCCTTCATCCTGGCGAGGGCTTTCCTCGCCGGCTCGTTGCCGGGATTGATCGACAGGGACTTCTCGATGCTCTGCAGGCTCTCTTTACGCTTACCCTGCTTTTCCTGGACCATCCCGAGGTTGAAAAACGCTTCGTCAAGGTACATCGGAGACAGTTTCACCACCTTGGCGTACATCTGTTCGGCCTTGGCGTACTCTTTCCTGACGGCGTGTACGTACCCCATGTTGAAGAAGGCATCGGCGAATTTCGGGTCGATCTCGCCCGCCTTCGCGTACGCTTCGAGAGCCTTCGGATAATCCTTCAATTTCACGTATGCGTGACCGAGTTGGAAATGCCCATGGACGCTTCGTGGATCCTTCTCGATCGCCTGCTGGAGAACGGTCTTCGCCTCGGCCGGGTTCGACTCGATGAGCCCGACGGCTTTCCTGACCAGAAGCTCGGCATCGGCTGCCGGCGATGCGGTGGAAGGCGGTGCGGCCGTTGGCGTAGCGGGCGGCGGCGCCTGGGGCGCTGCCTGGGCCGGGGCGGTCGGCGGCGCGCCGGCCGGGCCCTTCCCCTTCCCCATCATGTAATACCCTCCGCCGACAAGAGCCAGGACTGCGACGCCCGCGACTGCGGCCAGGACACCTTTATTCCCACCCTTGGCGGGCCCGGCCGGTTTCGGCGTGGCCGAAGGGGCCGCTTTCGAAGGCGGCGCCGGCTCCGCCTTGGGGACGGGCGGCTTCTGCGCGGGAGGCTTGTCGGACGACCGCAGCGAAGCTTCCGCCTCCCTGGCACGGTCGCTCGCCGCCACGGCGCTGGCGGCGTCGGCCATCCGCTGCCCTTCGGCCTCGATCTCCTCGGCAAAGAGAACCTTCAGGTACTCGGCGAGGCTGCGCCCGGAGGGGCGCAGGTTCATCCGGAAAATGCACTCCTCGATGTCCGCCTGCATGTCGGCGCACGACTGGTAGCGGTCTTCGGGCTCCTTTGCAAGGGCCTTCGCGGCGATGTCGTACAGCTTCTCGGGCAGCCCGCCCTTCAGCGTACCGAGCGGCGTGAACTCGGCCTCCCGAACCTTCGAAAGGATCTGAAGGGTGTCGTCTCCCTTGAACATGCGGCCGCACGCGACCATCTCGTAAAGCAGGATCCCGGTGGCGAAAATGTCGGACCTGTGGTCGATCACCTTGCCCGCCGCCTGTTCCGGCGACATGTAGGAGACCTTCCCCTTGATCATCCCCACCTGGGTGATCGTGCTCTGGCTGGCAGCCTTGGCGATCCCGAAGTCGACGATCTTGACGTCACCCTCGTAGGTGAGGAAGACGTTCTGGGGAGAGATGTCCCGATGGATGATGTTCAGGGATTTTCCCTGGAAGTCCTTGAGCTTGTGCGCGTAATCGAGCCCGGCGCAAACCTTGGAGACGATGTAAAGTGCGTTTTCGAGGCTGATCGGTGTTCCCTTCTCCTTCGCCTTGACGTTCACCCCGCGCAGGTCCTTGCCGTACAGGAACTCCATGGTGATGAAGTACGAATTTTCCATGGAGCCGAAGTCGTATATCTGCACGACGTTCTGGTGATTCAGAAGGGCTGCCAGCTTCGCCTCGTCGATGAAGGAGGTGATGAGCTCCTCCTCGTGCGCGAGGTGTGGAAGGATCTGCTTGATGGCGATGAACTTCTCGAACCCCTCGACGCCGATGATCTTTGCACGGTACAGCTGCGCCATCCCGCCGGTCGCGAGCTTCTCCAGCAGCAGGTATTTCCCGAAACGGGTGGGTTGGAAATTGGACATGTTCCCCTCTTCCCTACGGTGTGATCGACAGCGTTACGGACAGTAACACCATTTTACAATATACGTCAGGAGAGCAGATCGCGGAGCGAATCCTTCAGAAGATCGGGGATCTGCTCGATCGCCTCGCGGTCTATGATCTCCTGAAACGCCGCGATCCCCGAGAGCTGGGTGACCTGCAGGATGAAATCGTTCGCGGGAAGGAACGTGGCGAGCGGCGCGGTTATGATTACGACCGGAAGCCCTCCGAGATCGGGAAGGGCTTCGACTTCAACCTTGTACCGCAGATCCGAGAGCAGCTGCCCCACCGCGGGAAAATATTTCAGGAAGACGACCGGCGCGATGTGGTTGACGAGCCCTTGCCGCATCTCGTCGGGGACGCGGGTCTCGGTACCGGCCACCATCGACCTAAACCGCGAAAGCGTGCACTCGCCGCGGTACGAGAGAACCCAGCGGGTCGGGCTGGAGACGACGATCGGTTTCTGTTCCCCCGGGATCGCCAGGAAATACTGGAAGGGCGACGCGTCGAGCTGGGTCGCGATCGGCGCCAGGGGGGTCTGGAGCTTCTTCGGAAGGCCGAACGGTTTCTCGCAGACAGCCGCGTACCGTTCCTGCAGGTCGGCGAACGCCTTGTCCGACACGGGAACGTCCTCCATGGAGGCGCTTTTCACGTACGAGCCGAGGAGAGCGCGCACGATGAAGAGTGATTTCAGGACATCCAGGTGACCCGACAGGCGCTTGTTGAGAAAGGAACCGAGTTTGTCGGTCGCGCGGCGGAGCTGCACGAACTCGGCGTTGTCGAGGTTCTTCCGGGTGATCGCATCCGGGTTCATCGGTCGTCCTTCCGGGATTCGAATTTACCTAACGAGACACCATATTGAAATACCATAATCGGTCCGGCAATACAATTTCCTCTTCGCGTTCGTCAGGTTAGCCCGATCACGAAGAAGTCCGCCTCCTCGCCCTCCGCGGGAAAGGGACCGAAGAGGATCGATTCGGGGCACTCCTTGACCTTCACGAAGTACGATGCGCGGGATTCGAACGTGTTCCGAACCCCCCACGCCGCGTACTCCCGCTCGCCGAGCGACAGTTTCACGCCCTTGAGCGGGTATTCGAGCGTGCATTGCGCCGGAAGCATCTCCATCGGCCCGGTTCCGTGAAAGAGGATCTCGCTGCCGGCGACGCCGAACATCGCCCCGTCCCA
>Ga0172372_10003073_pt1 | contig 24854 bp, 22 predicted proteins | sample LakKiv5m_2_FD_114544 | JGI IMG/M metagenome (GOLD analysis project Ga0172372, IMG submission 114544) | Freshwater microbial communities from Kabuno Bay, South-Kivu, Congo - kab_092012_9.5m | ecosystem: Environmental > Aquatic > Freshwater > Lake | place: Democratic Republic of the Congo...
ATTTATGTTGCCAATCTTCTGCTTTTTCAGCATCGACAAGGTCCAGTTGTTTCAGGTAACGCACCGTTTTATCAAAAGCCAGCGGATATTCAATCGCATCGTAATTCCAATCCGTTTCTATCAACCAGTTAGCCACTTGACCGGAACGTAAATTGTATCTCCAGGAGATCACCTCTACTGAATCTTCATCCAATTTCACCTCCTTCGCCTTTTGGTTGACGATGTAACACATTTCTTTCAGTAATGCTGGATATTTCTCCAATACTTCTTCCCGAACTGCAATCACAAAACACGGCCATGGCGTCACCACCTCATCGATGTACCGACATTTCTGCTGTTCAGTAAACGGGTGCGTTGTATATTTCTCCCAGAGAAAAGCCTGTGCCTGATCGTGTTCCAATGCCCACAATCCACCGTAAACATCTCCAACAATATTGAATTTCAATTCTGCAGGATTCCAGCCTTCTTGTTTTGCCTTCACAAATGCCATTAAATGGGACCCCGAACCCTCTCTGGAAATAGCAAATGTCTGTCCTTCCAGTTGATCCACTTTATTAATATCAGAATGAAAAGGCACGTGCACACCCCATCTTAAAGGTGTTGTAACATAAACTTGAATGATTCGAGCCTTTAAACCATCAAGGATGGCTTTGGTAATTCCTTCGGTCAATAGTACAGCAACATCCAGAGTACCCAGATCCAACCCTTTGATCATCTGACCAGTTCCACCAGTCATATCACTCCAGTGTAATTCTAACCCAATATTTCGGAAGCGGCCTTCCTCAATTGCCAGTCTCCACGGTAAGTTAAAATGTTCCGGAACTCCTCCGATCTTCAATCCAACCATTATTCCTCGTTTTCCTCGTTAAACTGCTTGTTATAAAGGGTGTAGTAATAACCCTTCAAGTTCAATAATTCCGAATGTGAACCCATTTCTTTGATCTCACCTTTATCCAGCACAACGATCTTGTCGGCATTGTGTATCGTAGATAGTCTGTGCGCGATAACTATCGAGGTTCTTCCTTCCGTTAATTTCTGCGTTGCACGTTGGATCAATTCTTCCGATTCACTGTCGATACTGGAAGTAGCCTCATCCAGTATCAGAATGTGAGGATCGTAGACACTGGCACGAATAAAAGCAAGTAACTGCCGTTGACCAACTGAAAGGACTCCTCCTCGTTCACCAACCTGATAATCATACCCGCCTGGCAGACGTTCAATAAAATCATTTGCCCCAACAGCTTTTGCGGCAGCAATCACCTGTTCGCGTGTTATGGAAGGATCTCCCAATGTGATATTGTTGTGGATCGTATCCGAGAAGAGAAAAACATCCTGTAGGACCACCGAAATATTTTTCCTCAAGACCTGCAATTTCAAATCTTTCAGATTCACATTTCCAATACAAATATTCCCTTTCTGGTATTCATAGAATCTACCAAGTAAATTGATCACCGTGGATTTACCCGCACCTGTCGCACCCACAAACGCGATAGTTTCTCCTGGCTGAATCTGCAGGGTAAAATCCTTCAGCACCCAATTCTCTGCTTCATAGGCAAATGAAACATGATCGAAAGAGATCGGTTGATCGAAATCACATTTTTCAACTTCACCTTTATCCTGTACATCTTCCATCAGATCCAGCGTTTCAAAAACCCTTTCAGCTCTGACAGTACCGCGTTGCAGAATATTGAATTTATCTGCCAACTGACGAATCGGACGATATAACATTTGAACCCAAAGTGTAAACGCAATGATCTCACCATAGATCTCCTTTGTTTCCAGTTCAGATTTACCCAATGACATCATTGCTCCCCAAACCAATAGAAATGCAATCGACATAGAACTCAACAACTCTACGACAGGAAAGAAAATAGAATTCGCCCAAACGGCATTTACATGTGCCTGCCGGTGGCCCTTGTTGATCTCCTGAAACTCTTCGAATTCTTTCTCCTGCCGGTTAAATAACTGTACAATCGCCATTCCGGTGATATGCTCTTGTACAAACGTGTTTAATTTGTTCACCTGCACCCTTTCGAGCTGAAAGGAACTGCGCATGGCACGTGCAAAGATCCTCGTAGCTATAATTAAAAGTGGAATTGGGATAATTGTCATCAATGTCAATTTCCAATCTACAACAAACATCATCGTTAGCACCGCAATAAGCGACAACATATCTCCGGCTATCTCCATCAGTCCTGCTGAAAAAACTTCTGTAATTGCTTCAATATCGGAAACAACACGCGTTACCAGCGTTCCGATTGGAGTTTTGTCGAAATACCTCATTCTAAAGCTCAACATATGTCCAAAGAGCTTTTGACGGATATCATTAATCACACTCTGGGCCAACAAGTTGGAAAAATACGTATTCGCAAATTGCAGCAATGCTTCAAAAACGAGCATGATGACAACCACTCCAGACCAGAGCAGTAGTTTGTCACCATCCTTCGATTTAACGATATATTCGTCAACCATATGACCAATAACCATTGGTCGGGATGGGCCAATAGCAGCAAGAGAAAGTGTACAAAAAACAGCAATAAAGAATAGCCCTTTATATGGCTTTATATGGGCTACCAGTCGCTTAAAGATCTTTGTATTTATACTTGCTTTTTCTGACACGAGGCAAATTTACTTTTTTTAGAGGGGCAGACTATTATTTCGCTGACTTTTCACAATAATTACAGCCATCAGTCTGAAATGTTTTTGTAAAATCACTTATATTTACCTAAAGCTGTCATTTATGATCCATAACCTCTCCAACAACAATTCGATCTTTAACACTTTCATTGGCGAGATCCGTCATATTGAAATACAAAAAGACCCATTACGTTTCCGTAGAAATATGGAACGCATTTCAGAGATTATGGCCTATGAGTTATCCAAATCCCTAAATTATCAGACAGAACCTGTAGAAACGCCACTTGGAACAGCTCACGTAAACCACCTGACTGAACAACCAGTCCTAGCAACCATACTGCGAGCCGGACTATCCATGCATCAAGGACTATTGAATTATTTCGACAGGGCTGAGAGTGCCTTCATTTCGGCATACAGAAAACATAAGAACGCAGAAGAATTCGATATTCAGGTAGAGTATCTGGCTTCTCCACTTTTGGACAAAAGAACGGTCATCATAAGCGACCCCATGCTTGCCACGGGAAATTCAATGGTCATGGTGTATAAAGCGCTCCTGAAACAAGGAAAACCCGCCAAAGTGATCATCGTATCCGCTATCGCTACCCAAGAAGCACTCGACCTGGTAAAAAAACACTTGCCTGAAAACACAGAAATATGGGTTGGAGCTATTGATGGAGAATTGACGGCGCAAAGCTATATTGTCCCTGGACTTGGTGATGCAGGTGATTTGGCTTACGGTGTAAAATGCTAGTGAATTCATGAACTGGGGACTCATTTCAACCGTTTTCTTTCTTGCCACCTTCAAATTTATGTTTGCTCCATTTACAGGTCATGCAATTGGCCTTCCATTCTGGGAAACCTATTTGAGCAGTGTGGCCGGTGGTATTTTAAGTGCAACGATCTTCTTTTTCTTCAGTGAATGGATCTTGAAACTTTCCCGAAACAGAAAACTCAAAAAAGCAGAGAACGGCACGCTCAAAGTGAAACGAAAGTTCACCAGAACGAATAGAGGCATTATCAAAGTAAAACGTTCACTAGGAATCTATGGAATCTGCTTCTGGGCGCCATTCTTTTTGTCTGTTCCCATCGGCAGCATCGTCGCAGCAAAATTCTACGGTAAACAATCACGCACGTTTCCATTGATCATTTTAGGCATGTTTATCAATGCCATGGCGATGTCCTTCCTTGCCTACCTCATTTTCCATTGATGGCCAAACACCTTTTTTTTGATCTGGACAGAACGCTTTGGGATTTCGAACGGAATTCAGAAACCGCGCTAAAACAACTCTACAAGGAATTAGGACTGAACGAGCTCCACGGATCTTTTGAATTATTCCATAATACTTACAAGGAAACTAATGCCGCTCTTTGGAAAGACTATGGCAATGGGAAGATCTCAAAAGAACATTTAAGAAGTGAGCGGTTCAAAGTCACGTTTGAAAAATTGAACATACAAAAATCAGAACTGATTGAAAAATTGAGTGATGGATACATTGAGATTTCGCCTAAGCAGACACATCTTTTCCCAAAAGCACTGGAAACACTGAACGACCTAAAACGCGATGGCTATCTCATGCACATTATAACGAACGGATTTAAAGAAGTGCAATTCATTAAACTGGAAGAAGCACGATTGAGACCTTACTTCGACCTTATTTTGTGTTCGGAGGAAGTTGGACACAACAAGCCTTCACGGTTCATCTTTGAACATGCGCTTCATGTGACCGGAGCGTTGGCATCAGAATCAGTAATGATCGGCGATGATTACGAAGTAGACATTGTGGGTGCAAGAAATTGCGGTATGCATGGCATTCTGTTCGATCCGGAAAACACGAAAGGGCATCTTGAAACCGAATTCAGAATCAGGCATCTGGAAGAATTGCCCGAAAAATTAACCTGGATCTTGCGCTCCCGCCTCTGACCAACTATTTTACCTCAAAAAGCGATGGCCTGGAATATGCAAATCTGACTTTTTTCGGATTCCATACATAAAAAAGGATCTCATCCTCAGGCTGAGCATCCGAAGGTATCTGAAAAGGCATACTCACTTGAGAAACTAATGAATCTGATAGCAATTTCCGCTGATCGATCGTTAGATAGTAAAGTGCTTTTCCATTTTTCTGAATCATTTCACCATTTCGTGTAAGGCAAACTACCGTATACAATTCCTCCTTTTTGAACACTTGAAGATCTAAAACGAACGTGTAATAATCGAAAGGATCCAATTCTTTAAGGTCCTTGATCTTTATTTTAAAATCAGCACAGAATTCATCCATTGAAGTTTTCAGTTCTGAATTCCCTGCAATCCGTTTTGGATTCAACCAGAGTCTGTTTCCTTTCGAAAAGAGAAAAACAGCCGAACCAGGTGTAACAAAGGAAGCTTTTTGAACGGGATAATACCTTCGGATCAACTCTCGTATTGACGGTTGATCATACGCATTATTGAATACATAACAGAAATAAGGTTCTTTGGCCCTCTTCAATCGCATCTGCAAAGAATCAAGCGTTTGATTTGAAAACCAATCCTGAATATTTTCACTTTTATGCCGTTCGAGATAATAATTCAGATACTCCACATTATTGCTATTGATAGCGAAACCAATGTTTGTCTCGCCATATTTCTTTTCGTAGGCATTCATCTCATTTCCTAATTCCCGGAAAACCCCAAAATGAATCGGTTGAAATAGGCGATCAATGAATACACTATGCGCTCCGACCAGCAAAATAAGGATTCCAATTCCAAACAATTGCTTTCTCTCCTTCTCAATTAGGGACCCAAATGAAAATAATGGCAATAAAAGAAATGGCAGGAGAAACAGCATAACCAGTTCTCGCATAATTGGAGTCACGAGGTATGACAACAAATATCCAACAATGAAACTGATCAAAACGACAGTAAAACCCAATTTCTGCGCACTGGTGAATTCTGATTTTTTAAATTTCGATGCAACTGCAAGCACAGTCACCATAAAAAGCACAAGAATGATCCACGAATGATTCAACCATTGCCGGAAAAAATCAGGGAGCCAGTATATGTCGGGAGGTGCAAGCCAACCCAGGCCTCCTCGATTCAACTGAAATAAGGTCACCGGCAAATGCGGTAAAAAAAGAAGTGATGCCAGTAAGCCAGCACCGATAATATAATAGCGCTGTTTACCTTGAATAAAAAAAAGTGATACTAATCCCAGAACGGCAGCAACCAGGAAAGCGAAATAGTGCGAAAGCATTGCGCCCGCGAAACCAACTCCTGCCATTAGCATCCATTTCAATGGTTTCAGTTCATTTCGAGTAAGCGCTAAAACTGCATAAAAAGCAAGCAACAGAAAAAATACACCGGAATTGTATGGGCGACTGAAAGTTGTATTGATCACCATGAACGTCAGCGTAGCGTAAAATGCATTCACCAACCAAGCACTTTGTCGCGTAAAGAATTTTTCGCTGAGACGCTGGATCAAATAACTATTGGCCAGATAAAAAAGAAGACTCAAGCTTCTGATCGCCCATTCAGAGTCTCCGAAAGTCTTTATCCAGAAATGCAAAAAGAACTGGTAAAGGAACGGATGCATATCTCCGGCTTTCACACCCCATTGCCAGAAAGAAGTCCACGTATCAAATCGTGTGCGATACCACGCACTCAATTCGTCATTTGAAAGTCCTTGATAGTGTATGAAAAGGATACGAAGTGTAAGTCCTACTGTCAGAATCGACAGAAAAACTACATTTTGTCTAATAAAGACAGCAGTATTATCCGTAAAGTTCCTGACGTGTTTTCTCATACATGATCATCCCTGCAGCCACGCCAACATTGAGTGAAGAGATCTCACCTTTCATTGGAATTCGCGCCTTGATATCCGACATGTTCAGGAGATCCGATGTAATTCCGTCCTCTTCTGAACCAAGAATGACAGCAACCGCACCCCTTAAATTCACTTCATAAAGCGGAATCTTGGTTTTCTCTGTGCAGGAAACCAGTCTCAATCCGGATTGCTGCAAATAGAACAGAGAATTCTTGAGATCGTTTGTTTTACAAACTTTCAAACGGTTCAATGCTCCTGCAGACGTCTTGATGGCATCAGGAGTTACTAAAGCTGATCCTTTTGAGGGAATCAAGATCGCATGGACACCCTGACATTCTGCCGTTCTGGCTATTCCTCCAAAATTTCTGACGTCCGTAATCCTGTCCAGAACAAGAATAAATGGTTTTTCACCCTTCTCAAGCAATTCATCCACAAACGGTTCGATCTCGCCATACATGATAGGAGAAACGAAAGCAACAACACCCTGATGATTACCTTCGCAAACTGCGTTCAATTTTTCAATGGGAACAAATTGCAACTGAAACTCTTTTCCCTTCAGCGCCTCTTTTAATTCCATGAACAGTTCCTTATTCATTCCTTTCTGAATAAGGATTCGATTGATTTCCCTGTCTGCGCGGATTGCTTCGATTACTGCTCTTACTCCGTAAATCAAATTATCCTGATCTTTTCGTCGGAAGGGTTTATTAAATTCTTTTTTCATCAGCTTCGAATATCAAATTCTACTTCTACATTATCACCAAGTGTTTTTGCCACAGGACATGCCTTTCCTGCACGAATCACTTTTTCGGCTGTTGCCTGATCCCAATTGTTCTGCGTGAGATCTATGGTAAATAGCAGTTTCCCTATTCTTCTCGGATTCGCATCCATTATTTTCGTCACTTCCATGGCACCATGTGCCATCGGAATTCCATGCTCCTGACAATAGATTCCCATGATTGTCAACATGCATGAGCCATACGCTGTCGCCACCAGATCCGTTGGTGAAAAACACTCTCCCCTGCCTTTATTATCAACAGGCGCATCAGTCTGAATTTGAGTTCCTGAAGACACGTGTGTACATTGTGTACGCAGTTCTCCGAGGTATTCGATCTTTGCCGTAGCCATAGCGTGTCATAAGTATTTCGAGGGACTAAAGGTACTTTTTATTGCTCAATACACACATTTTACTTTCCTAACGAACCATTTGTCCTTACTTTTGTCATACGGGAAAACAACAAGCAATGAGTGAATCTGTAGAGCAAAAGGAACATGATATTCGTATCAAAAAACCGAAGTGGCTACGTGTAAAGCTTCCAACAGGGGAGAATTACAAAAAGGTTCGTGCACTAGTGGACCAACACAAGCTTCATACGATCTGCGAAAGCGGAAGTTGTCCGAACATGGGTGAATGCTGGGGTGAAGGCACGGCAACATTCATGATTCTTGGAAATATCTGTACGCGTTCTTGTGGTTTCTGTGCTGTAAAAACGGGTCGTCCGGAAGATGTGGATATTTATGAACCTGGCAAAGTGGCACACAGTGTTAAGACAATGGGAGTAAAACATGCCGTAATTACTTCCGTTGACAGAGATGACCTCAAGGATGGTGGTTCCGAAATTTGGGTTCAAACGGTCCGTGCTGTCCGACAACAATCTCCTGGAACAACCATGGAAACCCTGATTCCAGATTTCGCGGGAAATTGGGACAATCTTCAGAAGATCATAGATGTAGCCCCTGAAATCGTTTCGCATAACCTGGAAACAGTGCGACGACTTACCAAACAAGTTCGAATCCAGGCGAAATACGACCGTAGTCTGGAGGTGCTTTTCAGACTGAAAAAAGGTGGTATGCGAACAAAATCAGGCGTTATGCTTGGACTAGGAGAAACCGAACATGAAGTTATCGAAACAATGGAGGATCTCCGAAGTGTACAGGTGGATATTCTTACATTGGGCCAGTATCTTCAACCAACGCCGAAACACCTTCCTGTGGCGGAATTCATTACTCCCGAAAAATTTTTGGAATACAAGGAAATGGGATTAAAGATGGGATTCAGATACGTAGAAAGCGGACCACTTGTTCGTAGCTCTTACCATGCGGAAAAACATATGTTTTAGACTTGTATATTTTTCAAGAAAATAGAAGCGAAAAAAACAAGTGCAAAAACTCTTCTTTGTTATTTTTGTTAATTGAAAAAACAGCGGTTTTTTAATTACCGGCTACAAGAATAATTATTATCTTGGCGGTCGCTATAGTGCGTTTAAAACGAAACAACTACATAACATATGAAACGTAAAAGTTTGATCATCGGTTCATTAGGCCTTGTTGCGCTAACAGCAACTATTGCAGTAATTCCTTGGAACAATTCCATTACGAAAGGTGCATATGCAAAGAAAGGATTGCCTTCACTTGAAGCGCAAACTGCTGACGACGCTCATAAATGGCTTGAAGCAAGGTATATAGATCAGTCCACTGGTCAACCTATCACACCTGAAAAACTCGAGGTTATTCGTAAAGAGTTCCGTATGAGTCCAAAAAGCAAGGCCATAAGCTGGCAGGAGCAAGGACCAGACAATATTGGAGGTAGAACAAGGGCTATTCAAGTAGATAGAGCCGACAGAACCTTGGTTTGGGCTGGAGGCGTCTCTGGTGGTGTATTTGTATCCGAAAACAGAGGTAATCAATGGCAAAGACTTGATTCCTACATTGATGCAGGTGCAAGTCCCTATGTATCCAGTATGACTCAAACCAAAGATGGAACATTGTTCGTTGCGACGGGTTCCAATCAGGAAGGCTGGAATGGAAATGGTGTTTGGTACTCTCAAGATAAAGGTTTGAGCTGGCAAAAGATTCCTGGAACGACGAGCTGTACAGAAATTGTATCCAATGATGTTGACAACTACGTATGGCTTGCCACAAATGCAGGTCTTAAAAAATGGCAACTTGGCGATGCAGCGTTAACATCTGTCACAGCCGGCTCAGGATCATGTACTGCCCTTAAAATGTCAAAAGACGGTCAGGTTGCCGTTGCTGCTTTCGGTGCAAACAAAACCTACATTACAAACGACGGTGGTTCGAATTGGAGTGACAAATCCGGAACAGGCGCAGGTCAAGTTCCTCAAGGAGCTTCTCGCATTGAGTTCGCGATTTCTTCTACCAAACAAAATGGAAACTACTCCTTGTATGCGGTTAGAACAGGAAGCAATCTTGTTGGAATGAACGTATCTCATGACAACGGAAATACGTGGTATCAATTCGTTGGAGCATCTGGAACACCAAGCAACCTGGATATTTACCGTGACCAGGGGACCTATAACTCTATCGTTTCTGTAGTTCCTACCGATAACGAGAAAATTCTGATCGGAGGAATTGACATCTGGCAATGGAAACAAACGGTTGACAGCCCTCCTTCAGGTGGTTTCCAGCCACTTACGCAATGGTTTTTGCCGCCATACTCTCCAAAATATGCGCATGCAGACAACCACGAGATGAAATGGGATGACCTGAACCGCTTGTATATCGGTAACGATGGTGGTATCGGTATCACCGATGATTACGGACAAAACTGGTATCCGGCTAACCGTGGTTACAACGTGACTCAATTCTATGGAATTGCATTTGATAAAGACGGTGCAGTAATGGGAGGAGCGCAAGATAACGGAACATCTTACAACGATCATACGCTCTCAACTTTCCAGGAATTTAGAGAGGTAAATGGCGGTGACGGATTCGAATGTGAAATTTCATTCTTCAATCCTAAAGTGATGTTCTCCTCTGTGTACTACAACTCGATTTCCAGATCCGGAGATAAAGGAGCAACTTTCAACTCATTCGTGCCGAATTTACCGGGAACCTATGATCCGGCTGGAACTGATGGAAGTTCTTATCACCCATTCCATACAGAGTTCGTTCTTGCTGAATACTATGATTTGAATTCACAAGACTCTGTTACGTTCATACCTACGAAAGACTACGCCGCGGGATCAACAATCAAGATCCCAAGTATGTCTAGTGGCGACAGCATGACCTATACAACTCCGGTTGGATTGTATTTCGACGATACGTTGAACTATAATCCTTCATTGACAATAAATGATGTTTTGGTCATCAATGCAATTAATGGACAGACCATCTATCTTGGCAATTATACTTACACACCTTTCAGTACGGCATCTGGAAGTACACCTCCTACTTTAGGAGACTCATTACTGGTCAACTTCCCCACTGGAGCAGATACTGTTGTTGTGGATAGCATAGGTACTTATTTGCATTATTTTGCGCAGAATCCTGCCAATGGTGATGTGTTCAGCTTAGGCAATGATACGATAGCTTATAACGTTTCTTGGGACACTGTTGTAGTTCAAGATCCATATCAGTCTTGGTTCCTAGTTTATGTCAATGCTAATGGCGGTGAACTTTGGGGAACAAGAAATGCGCTTCGTTTCTCAGCCACGAGTCAGCAATGGGTATGCGTTGTTAGAGGAATTGGAGGATCTCTCTTCGGTAGTGTCGACATAGAATTCTCTAAAAATCTCAATCAATGCTATATCAGCTGCGGAAATGGTGTTTACAGACTGGATGGTTTAGGAAGTGTCTATACCTCCGACCCAGACTTTGCAACCAAAGCAGGTTATCATGGATCGGGATTATCAACACCGCCTGACAACTTTACAAAACTTCAAATAGCAACAGGTTCTTATGAAGGTTTAGCTGTTAACCCATCAAATGCAAATGATGTTGCCTTATTTGCAGGTTTTGGTGGAACGAATAAACGCTCTGCTAATGCAACGGCTGCTACACCAACATTCACAACCTTGCCATCATTGCCGGCAGCGGTAGCTACTTACGATGGCATCATTGACCGTGACGATCCAGACATTTTGGTGTTAGGAACTTCTGAAGGTGTATATGTTACTGAAAACGCAGGTGGTACATGGGAAAATGCTTCAGCAGGTTTCGAAGGCACACCAGTTTACGAGGTTCGTCAATCATGGAGAACTTGGGAGGAAGGAAACAGAAGACCAGGAGAAATTTATATTGGTACTTTCGGACGTGGTATCTGGAGTTCAGCGGCCTATTTGGGTATCGGTGATTTGGATGGAAACGGTAACAAGATTTTCAAAACAAAATTGAAAACATTCCCGAATCCTACCAATGACAACACGACACTTACATTCAATCTTGATGATAATGCAACCGTGAACGTTTATGTTTATTCCATTTCAGGAACACTTGTGAAAACGATCACTCGCAAAAATATGGAATCAGGTGCACAAACACTTACGATCGATGGATCTGACCTTAACAGAGGAACATACATCGTGAAATTTGTTGCTGGTAAACAAACCGATACTGTGAAATTCATAAAAATGTAATTCACTTAATATTCTTGGAAAGGGACGGGAAACCGTCCCTTTTTTGTTTTAAATACCATATAAATCTGCGATAAATCATACATTTGCACACACTGTTAAAAATTAATTATGAGTTCTTACGACGTCATTATTATTGGATCCGGACCGGGAGGATATGTTTCTGCTATTCGTTGCGCCCAATTAGGAATGAAAACCGCAATCATTGAAAAATATCCAACTTTAGGCGGAACATGTCTTAATGTTGGATGCATACCTTCAAAGGCTCTATTGGACTCTTCAGAACATTATCACAACGCCGTCCACAACTTTGAAGAACACGGGATTGAAGTCAAAACAGTCAAAGCGAACATTGACCAGATGATCAGCAGAAAAAATGATGTTGTCTCTCAAACGTGTGCCGGTGTTAAATTTTTGATGGACAAGAACAAGATCGATGTTCATCAAGGAATAGGTTCATTCATTGACAAAACCACTGTGAAGGTAAAGAGCGATACAGGTGAAGAAACGCTTTTAACAGGAAAAAATATCATTATTGCCACAGGATCTAAGCCGAATTATTTTCCGGGAATGGAGCCTGATAAAAAGAGAATCATTACATCCACAGAAGCATTAAACCTCAAGGAAATTCCAAAGAAAATGCTCGTTATAGGCGGAGGTGTCATCGGATTAGAACTTGGTTCGGTTTACGGCAGATTAGGAACTCAAATTGAGGTTGTCGAATTTGCAAATACGATTATACCAACGATGGATGGAACGCTTGGTAAAGAGTTAACTCGAGTCCTTAAAAAAGAAGGATTTAAATTCCATCTTGAACATCGCGTTCAAAGCGTCGAAAATAAAGGTAAATCTGTTCTTCTTAAAGCACTCAACAAAAAAGGTGAAGAAGTACAACTGGAAGCTGATTACTGCCTGGTGGCGGTTGGTCGCAAAGCATATACCGAAGGATTGAATCTTGAGGCAGCAGGATTAACTGCAAACCAACGCGGACAGGTAGAAGTCAATGACCATTTACAGACAGCTGTTTCCAACATCTATGCGATTGGTGACGTAGTGAGAGGTGCCATGTTGGCACATAAGGCTGAAGAAGAAGGAGTGTATGTCGCAGAACTCATTGCAGGACAAAAACCTCATATCAATTACAACCTGATCCCGGGAGTAGTTTACACCTGGCCAGAAGTTGCTGCAGTTGGTAAAACAGAAGAAGAATTGAAAACCGCAGGTGTCGCCTATAAATCCGGAAGTTTTCCTATAAAAGCCCTCGGTAGAGCGCGCGCAAGTATGGACACAGCAGGATTAATTAAAATACTCGCTGATGCAACGACAGACGAGGTATTGGGCGTTCACATGATTGGACCAAGAGCTGCTGATCTTATTATGGAAGCAGTTGTAGCGATGGAATACAGAGCATCTGCAGAGGATATTGCACGCATTTGTCACCCGCACCCTACCTATTCGGAAGCTGTGAAAGAAGCTGCTTTAGATGCGACTGAATCAAGAGCGTTACACGTTTAAATAAATTATCTAACCATAAAAAAAGCGCCGATTGGCGCTTTTTTTTATTTATCCTTCACCAGGATCATTTCATCTACCAGGTGTTTCGCTCCGGAGTATTTATCCATTACCCATAATACGTAACGTATATCTACGACCACATTTCGGCATCGATCTGAATCGAACATATAGTCAGACATGGTGCTCTCCCATGTACGATCGAAATTCAGTCCCATCAGATTTCCATTAGCATCGATCACTGGTGAGCCTGAATTCCCTCCTGTAGTGTGATTGGAACCTGTAAAACAAACCCACAACTCGCCATTTTGAGCATATGTACCATAATCCTTGTTCTTGTGCATTTCCAGCATTTTAGGCAAGAGTTCGAAATCTGGGTTTCCTGTATTGTATTTTGCAATTATACCGTCCAAAGTCGTATGTTCTGTATACATCATTCCATCTGCGGGCGCTGAGCCTTCTAGCTGACCATAGGTTATTCGTAATGTACTGTTTGCATCAGCCCAGTGTTTATCATTGGGGAACATCTCATATTTACCGGCAACATACTTTTTCAGCATGGCCGTTAGTTGATCGTCAAATTGCGTATAATTTGGCCCTATCTCATTTCGGAAACGGTTGAATTTCTCGACGAAGAATTTATAACCGGGATCTTTCAACAATTTCTTAACTGAAGTCGTCTTGAATTTTCCAAGAAAAGCTACGTAGCGATCTTTATTTGTGAGTAGTGATTTTGCAAAAATCAGCTTGCTTAATTCATCCAACTTCAATGTCTTCAACGATTCTGGATCAATCTGCTTCAGGTATTCCTCCGTTAAAAGTTCAAAAATGCGCTGATCAACGCCTGCATCATAATTCTTAAAGAAACCCTCTGCCCCTTTGATCAATTTGTCGATCGCAGCTTTCAATTCTCCCTTCTTCTCGAGCGCCTCTGCATTTCGGGAAAGATCTTCCAAGGCTCTGCCTAATTTAAAAAATTCAGGTCCCACAAAGAGGAATTCGACACCCATGGCGTATTCAAACTCCCATTTGCTTCCTGATTCTACATGTTTATTCATCTGATCGATCACCGAACCGTAAGTAGCATTCCATTCCTCTTTACTACGAGCCATTGAAAGGTACTTATTCTCGCGTTCGAGTTTGATCGCGATAGCATCCACACGTTTTAGTCCATCTACTTGTCCAATCCATTTCTTATAAGCATTCGCAATACTCGCTTGCTTGGCCGCATACTTGATACGAATCTCATCGGATGAGCGCATTGCAGCATCAATGACACTCAATGACTTTTCTCTCATTCGAATTCTTGCAGGGCGTTCTTTTTCCATGATAAACTTCAGGTATCCCGAAACAACATGCTGTTCTGTTTCCCCAGGAAAACCATAAACCATCGTAAAATCCCCAACCTTTCGGTCTTTGAACGAAATCGGCAAGAAATGAATCGGAGAATAAGGAACATTCGTCTCGGAATACGCCGCAGGTTTATTATCAGAACCCGCATAGATCCTGAAAACAGAAAAATCTCCTGTATGTCTTGGCCAAACCCAGTTATCCGTATCTCCACCAAATTTACCGATCGAATTTGGGGGCGTACCAACAAGTCGTACATCTTTGAATACTTCCTTTACGATCAGGTAAAAATCATTGCCATAATTGAAAGGCTTCACCTCCGCCTCGAATTGCGTCCCGTTTGTTGCATCCTTAATCAGCTGCTCTATATTTTTCTTGATGGACGTTTCTCTTTTCAGAGGATCGTCAGCTGCATTAACGCCAAACAAAACAGAAGACGTCACATCTTCAATACGAACCATTCGGGCAGCGGTCAAACCAGCATTAGGTAATTCTTCCTTGAGATTTTTAGCCCAGAATCCATACTTCAGGTAATCTTTTTCCAACGAAGAATGCGACTGAATTTGAGAATAGCCACAATGATGATTTGTCAACAATAAACCTTTTGAAGATACCAGTTCAGCCGTACATCCACCACCAAAATGCATGATCGCATCCTTTAAACTGCTGTGGTTAACATCGTAAATATCCTTGGCATTCAACTTCATTCCTTTGGCCTTCATGTCCGACTCAAATGCTGAGATCACAGAAGGAATCAGCATTCCCTCTTCAGCAGTAGCAAGGAACACATGCATCAATAGGGCGTACAGCAGTAAAAAAGATCTTTTCATATTCGTTTTGATGAAGGTCAAATTTAGCATAAAATAATGCACTGAAAGCCTCAATGTTGAGGGATTGAGCAGTCTCTTATTCGAAAAAATAAAGCACTTTTGCAGTATGGACCTTTTGAATTTCATTTTCCGTCTGGGCGTTCTCTTTGCTATTTATGGCTTTATATGGGCACTGATAGAACTTGGACTCACCTTATTGAGATCAGGAAGACCAAAAACGATCGTAGAGGAATACCTTATAAAATCAGTGAAATATCTTTTTCTCACGGATGTAACATTTCTGTTTTGTACGGATCTATACAATGGAGAGATTTCCAATTATAACCTGCTAATGGCCTCTCTCGTCTTGCTCACCTATTTTATCGGAAAATTTCAAAAAGAACAAAATCGGATACTCTTTTTTACGAATATGTCGGGTTTACCACAAAACAACCTTTTCAATCCGAAAACAGAGTCTATTTTGATCGGAGCATCAGTACTGTTGTTCGTAGGATTCACCTTTTATCCTGAGCTAGCCTACAACCCTGTTTCTTTATGGTTCCGAAGTTCAATTACCGACATCGAAGAAACTGCAATTATTGGTTTTATTTTCAAAGTGATCGGGTTTTTCTTCCTGATTGGTATGATCACAAAAATGATCAACGGCGTGATGTATATTTTATCTGGCAGACCATTTATTCAGGCATCCAGCAACGTACACTTTTCGGATGGAAAAAAGGACGACGGCTTTGATGATTTCGAAGAGGTAGACTGATCAGTTCAGCGTAAGCAGAAAATCTTCCAGTTGTTTCACCACCGGAGTTTCATCATCATTGATCAATACAAAAGTTGCCAGAGGGATCTTACGTTCATCGGACCATTGCTTATTCATTCGTTGCATTACCTCATCCCGACTAGACTTATCTCTCGTCATTGACCTTTTGATCCTCATCTCTACAGGAGCAGTTACTAATAACGTTGCGTCAAACTTCAGGTAAGCACCGGTTTCAAACAAGATCGCAGCTTCATTGAAAACGATCGCCTTATTTTGTTTTTCACACCAGACATCAAATGAGCGACGCACCGCAGGATGAATGATCTGATTCATCTTTTCAAGCAACACCGGATCCTTAAAGGCAAGAGAGGCGAGGTGTTTCGTGTTTAATTGGTCTCCGCAATAAGCTTCTACTCCGAACAGCTCGATAATTTGACGCCTGACGTTATAATCTGTTCTCATGAGTTCTTTCGCCATCTGATCGGAGTAAAACACAGGGTAGCCCATCTCCTCCAGTATTCTACAAACCAATGATTTCCCGGAGGCAATACCCCCGGTGACCCCTATTTTCTTCAAGATCAGATCTCGTTAACCTCGATCATTTTGAATGGCAACTTGATGATAGCCTGGTAATCCTCACCAGCCTCTGCCATATCTTCATCATCCTCTTCAAAATACCAGTGAACGGCAACGGCAGATGCACCACCATTCAAACGCTCAAGCTTCTTGAACAGATCAAGTAAACATTTGGAAGAAGATGTATTGAAATACTCCAACATCACTTCGATCGTTGTTTCTGACTTTGGTTGCCCCGCATAGGAATCAACCCAGTCGTACAACGGTTTGTAAAACTCAATGGAATTTTCAGGGATCGATCTTCCCTTCAGAAGTAATTTTCCATTTTCTGCATCAAACAATACTTCCGGTGTTTTCGCTGAGGATACCAATTGTAAATTTTCCATTGTATTCCAGTTTTAATCTATTTTCACATTTAAGCAGAAGAAACTCGTTTCTTCATTCACTTTTAAAAATTCAAAATCCAGTTTATTGCCCGATTTCCTTGCAATATCAATCATGCCTAATCCGGCAGTGCCTTTTGCAGATACAGTCGAACTGTTCAGACTGGCCTGGTAGTAGTCTTTCAATTCATCCTTATCCAGAGAATTGATTTTATCAAGTCGCAACTTCAGATCATCAACTTTGTGATTATCGATGTAGTTACCTGTTCGAATGATGAATTGTTCCGTTTCTTTAACAATCAGAATAATGGCAGACTTGCGTTCGAGCAGATCACGGGATTCATTAAGATTGTAAACTTCGTTGTCTACGTGATGATAAAGATTCTGCAGACACTCAACGAGAACATTAAAAACTTTCTTTTGCTTTTTGGGAGACTCCTGCAACGAATGCATTTTATTCTCCATGATATTGAGCACAGTCGTCAACAGATCGGCAGTAACGATACCCTTAAAGGAGAGAAGTACGTTTTCTTCCTCCATGGTACGGTAAAGGCTGTAGATGTTTGTAAGTGCCATACGAATTATCAAAGCAAATATAAGGATTTGCGAATCAATTGAATAATCATAAGGATTGAAATAAACTTTGCCGCTAAAGAAAAAGTACCTTTGCACTATGAAAAAGAAGGAGTGGTTTGAAACCTGGTTCGATTCTCATTATTACCATTTGCTTTACCAAAACCGTAATGATGAAGAGGCAAGTCTCTTTATTGGCAATCTGATCTCTGAACTCAAACTCCCAAAGAATTCAAGATTACTTGATCTCGCATGTGGTAAAGGGCGGCATTCAGTGACGCTGGCAAATCATGGATATCATGTCACCGGCGTTGATCTTTCCTCCAACAGTATCGATTCCGCGAAACAATTTGAACATGAACACTTACACTTCAGTGTGCAAGACATGCGTGTTCCTTTCGCAACCAACGCTTACGATGCCATTTTTAATCTTTTCACCAGTTTTGGCTATTTTGAAGATTTAAACGACAACGCAAAAGTCATTACAGCCATTCGTGAAATGCTGAAGAAAAATGGACTTTTAGTGATTGATTTCATGAATTCGCGAAGGGTTATTGATCAGCTAGTTGCTTCAGAAAAGAAAACCATTGATCACATTGAATTTTCCATAGATCGTGACTATGATGGTTCACATATTTACAAGCACATCCGATTCTCGGATCAGGGAAAAGATTTTCACTTCACGGAAAGGGTTCAGGCCCTGACGGATTCTGACTTTACACGTTTGCTTGAAGCGCAGGGTTTTGAGATTATTCGTACTTTTGGCAACTTCGATCTAACAGATTTTGATCCTCAAACATCTGACAGATTGATACTCATTGCGAAACGATCCTGATGGAACCAATCATCGTATTTTCCTCACTTTTACTTTCGGTAGTTGCCGGTGGATTTTTTGTTTCTTTCCTTCACAGATCGAACAAAACGCAAATCATCAAGGTATTACTTGCCTTCAGTGGTGGTTTTCTTTTGTCGATCGCATTCAATCACTTTATTCCGGAACTCTATGAAGACGGGAATGATTCTATTGGGATGTTCATTCTTCTTGGATTCCTGATCCAATTACTACTGGAATTTTTCTCTGGCGGTATCGAACATGGACATGTTCATGTGCACGAGGGACAAAAAATGCCTTGGGGGCTATTTATTTCACTTTCCGTTCATTCGGTTCTTGAAGGAATACCTCTTGGCAACGAACTGAATCACAACCTAGTATCATCTCATCTGCATCACGCCCACGGCAATTCACTTTTGATGGGAATATTATTCCATCAGCTACCTGTTTCAATCGCTTTAATGACTTTGCTGATCAACACGAAACTGAAATCTGTTCAGGCGTGGTTTGTACTCATGTTATTTGGCATCATGACTCCTCTCGGAGTTGTAATCGGCATTTTCGACCTTCCTGTACTTTCTTTTCTGGATCCACATGTGATTCTGGCGATTGTCGTGGGAATGTTCCTGCATATATCTACCACCATCATCTTCGAGACCTCTGAAAATCATCGGGTCAACTTGATCAAACTTGGAGCTGTGATCCTCGGATTGGCCCTTGCGCTTGTGGTGAATTAGTGAATGATCTTCAGGAAGGTGCGCCACATGATCCGTATGTCCTGAACTAATCCCGGATCATTAAGGTATTTCATATTCAATTCGATCTTGGCGGGCATGATCTCATCAATATAGGTATTACGAGGATCATCTGCCTTTCCCAACAGTTCATTTTCTTTGAAATACTCGAGCGAAGCATAATCTGTTATTCCTGGTTTAACCGAAAGTATCTTCAGTTGTTCCGGTGTGTAGAGATCTACAAACTCTTTCACCTCAGGACGGGGACCCACTATACTCATATCCCCCTTCAATACATTGATAAACTGGGGAAATTCATCGATCTTGTACTTTCTGATAAAATACCCCGACCTTGTGATCCTTGGATCACGCATACCAACAGTCAACTTACCTGCTTGATCAGCATCGGGTCGCATCGAACGAAACTTAAGCATCTTGAAAGAAACACCCTCTTTACCAATTCTTTCCTGAGAATAAAAAACACCTCCTTTCGATTCAAAAAGGATAAAAAGGCTTATGAAAAGCCCAAAAGGCAAAAAGAGTATGAGGATGATTGATGAAACTAAAAGATCAAAGATACGCTTCATCCGAGCACTTGTTTCACGGCGTTTTTCACTGCTGAAATCACAATTTCAACTTTTTCATCTGATAAATCAAAATAAACCGGCAACGAAATTTCATTGTGATATTTATTCCATGTTTCCGGGTAGTCGCCAATGGAATATCCGCGTTTCTTATATGCAGTTAACGTAGGCAGCGGCAGGAAATGCACATTCACCGACACATCCTGTTCGAAGATCTCCTGCATGATGGCATCTCGTTGTTGCTCGGTAATATCCGCAATCCTCAATTGATATAAATGGTAGCAACTGACTTTGTCGTCGGTTGTATGTAATGGCGTTAATGCCCATGATTCCGTACGAAATGCCTCGTCATATTTCCCGAAGATCACCTTTCTTCGATCCAGATTCTCCTGATAGCGGTCCAACTCGATCAAACCGATGGCTGCCTGAAGATCTGTCATATTGCACTTAAATCCGGGCTCTTCCACATCATAACGCCAGTTTCCTTTTTGAGTTTTCGCCAGAGCATCCTTGTTCTGACCATGTAGAATCAACGTACAGAATTCCTTATAAATGGCTTCGTGATCGAAACTATCAGGGAGGTTAAATGCCAACGCTCCACCTTCTGCAGTCGTCAGATTCTTTACTGCATGAAAAGAGAACGAGGAAACATCTGTCAAAGATCCCGATCTGCGACCATTCAATGTTGCTCCGAAACTATGTGCTGCATCTGAAATAACCAGAATACGACCCAATTTAGCCTGATTTTCATTTGAAGGGTTGAACTGAGAAACAAAGTGTTCTTCTCGAACCAATGCATTCAACTGCTCATAATCACATGGAAAACCGGCAAGATCAACGGCAATTATGGCTTTTGTTCGGGGTGTAATAGCCTGAAGTACTGCTTCAACAGAAATGTTAAAATCCTCCTGGTTTATGTCTACCATCACAGGTTTAGCTCCGGAATGAACGATCACGTTGGCACTTGCACAATAGGTATATGCCGGCAGGATCACCTCATCGCCTTCTCCAATACCCCACCAGTTCAAAAATACCTGCATACCCATCGTCCAGGAATTAACCGCAACGGTAGTTTTGTTCCCGCAGTATTCTGTGATCCTTTTTTCAAACAATTTTGTTCTGGGCCCAGTGGTGATCCATCCACTTTGTAGTGCCGCTGTTACTTCATCAATGACTTTTTGATCTATGCGAGGAGGTGAAAAAGGGATCATCGGATTTGGGATTCTTAATTTGGGATTATTGATTTCAGGCAAATTTAGTGCTTTTGAAGCTCTTCGATAAAATCGGCAGCGATCTTGTTCCGGTTAAAATGTTCTGAGACGTATGATCGACCATTTCGACCCATGATTTGGATCATCGCTTGATCATTTGCAAGGAATCTAATTTTGTCAGCCAGATCATTTTCATTTTCTGGCTCAAAGAAAACACCCGCCTCTGCCTTATCGATAAAATGTGACTTGGCTTCTCCATCTACTCCAAGTAATAAGGCCTTCTCCATTGATAAAGCTTCAAAAATTTTGGAGGGAATGGCTCCGGTGAATAATTCCAGCTTCCTTAGAGGTACCAAAGCCACATCGACCGCCTTCAGAACGGCAGGCATTTCCGTTTTGGGAACCGGAGGCAAAAAATGAACATTCGTAACCTCGAGTTGCTCCTTAAGCGCCATTAACGATTCTTTCTCCGGACCTGCACCTTGCAAAAGAAAATGAATCGATTTATGTGTTGTAACCAGTTTTGCTGCCTGAATGACCGTTTGTAATCCCTGGGCATGACCTAAAATACCTCCGTAGAAAAACAGTACATCCTCTTTATTGAAACCATTCCTTTCCCGAAAACCACTGTCTGAATGATATTCTGGATCATAAAATTGCACATCTACACCATTTGGCAACCAATACACTTTCTTGTGGGGAAAACGTTTCGCGATATCTTCTACGATTCCCATGGTTTGCCCGGTGATCAGTGTAGCACGTTCGTAGCATTTCTTTTCCAATCTGTACGCCAGACCAAGAAAATACTTGTTTGTCACGATCCCAAGTTTTTCAGCAGATTCAGGCCACAGATCGGAGACATTGAAAATGAGTTTTGACTTTAAACGGCGGGAAAGTGCCATCGCAGAATATCCAAGAAAAAGAGGCGGTGATTCCACCATTAAATAATCATACTGATCTAGTCTCTTTCCTCTTCGGTAGGACGTCCAGACGAAACTGAAATAATTCAGTAACCTTGGGATTATACTTTTTGATCTCGAAACATAGATTCCTGCACGATATACCTTAATGCCATCAATGACCTCTTCCTTGATCTTTCCGTTTCGATAGTCTTCGAAGATATCCATTTTCGGATAGTTGGGCATAGCCGTCAACACTTCAACCTCAATTCCAGATGCTTTCAATCTAACGGCCAATTCATGCAACCTGTTTTGAGGAGCACCAATTTCGGGTGGATAATATTGAGTAAGGATCAACAGTTTCATACTATGTAAGCTTTTTCCTGAATTTCCAGTCGGTGAGTAACATGCTCAACAGGAATGAAAAGAAAATAATCCCAACTTGTCGTTCGAGGTATGATTCAAATAAACAAGTGATAAAGGTGAGCACCAAAAATCCATTTAATACAAGATCCTCCTGACTTTGCACCTTTTTCCAGGCGAACATAAAAATGGACAAAAGAATACCCATTCCGAGGACACCCAATGCCACGCCTGTTTGCAAAAACTGATCATGTGAGTTGAGTTCCTTTTCAGCAAAAAGATCATAGCCATGAGAACGGTAGACTCTGAAAAGTTCATCCTTCACATCGCCTGTTCCAACACCAGTTGGCTCACTTCCAATAAGCTCTGAACTGAATTTCCATACGATGATCCGCACGGTATTGGATTCATTCCATCGCTGATGCGTTTGGACGAACTTATCCGGGTTACTGAAATAGTCTTTCACCGTATCGGCCGTTTTCTGAAAATCGCTCGACAAAGAAGGAATTTTTTGGATCGTTAAAATAGCTGCAAACAGTAAAACAGGGACAACAGCAAGAAGACGCCATTTGCGTTTCGAAATGATCCACCAAAGCGCACCTGCTGCTATGAGAACTGCTAATGCAATCAAGGTGCTCAAGGAGCGCATATAGTACACTGCGATGAGTGCAAAGAACACATAAACCGCTTTGATCATCCATGATTTAGGCCAGGTAATGTTTCTCTCGATCATTAGAATTCCGCCAAAAACATACAACAATGAAAGATATGTGGCATGCATATTAAAACCGAATTGGTCGTTGCGAAAGCAAATCTCACCTCCATTCATTTTACACCAGAACGCTCTTCCAAAAGAGATGAGCATAGATAGCGCTACGCCCAGAATAATGCCATCCTTGACTTTTCGCATCATGTCCTGATGCCACTTTCCTGATAACATTATCGCCATGAGTGGAAAGAGTAAAAAAGACAATTTTGATTCTACGTCTCGTCTACCGTAATCCATATTTGTCGAAAAAAGCAGCCACAAGAGGTACATGAGAAACAAGGATCCCAGAGCATAAAGAGGAAAATCAAAGCGCGTAAACTTTGGTTTTGACCAAAATGGCACCGATGATACCAAGGCAAGTAAAATGAACGGTACGATCAGTTGATCCCTTACGACGAGCACGACACCAATTAAAAGCAAGCTCCACGGAAATATGTTAGAAAGCAGACTCTTCATCATTTTTCCAGTAATTCGTTATAAAGGGTCAATTGCGATTCCAGATTAACGTTGAAATCATAGTGTTTTAAAACCAATTCTCTTCCTTTCTGCCCCATCTCCAATCGTAATGTTTTATGTTCCGCAAGCAACTGCATTTTAGAGACAACTTGTTTTATGTCGTCCGCATTCACTAAAAATCCGGTTTGTTGATCAGAAACAACTTCTTTCAATCCACCCACATTCGCCGCAATGACAGGAAGTTGCATGGCTGAAGCCTCAAGAATTGCAACACCAAAACTTTCACTCCTTGACAATGCCATAAAGATATCCAAACGTTCATAGGCCTGAATGAGTTTATCTCCACTCACAAAGCCCTTAAAATCTACTTTTTCATCGAGATTCAAAGAGTGCACTAATTGGTGAAGAGCTCGATCCTGACTACCAGAACCATAGATTTCCAGCACAGCATCACTCGAAACATTGTTCACAAAAAAATGAAACGCACGGATCAGACGATCGATCCCATAAACCGTTTCAAGCGCCTTAACGGTACCAAAGACAATTCTTTCATTCTTGTTTTCGGCTAAACGATTGAACCGGGCCGCATCGATTCCAAATGGAATTAAGTTTACGTTTTTATTCGTGTATGCTCCGAGTTCATTTGCCATATCCTTACTTGTGGAACAAATCATTGTTGCCTTCCTAAGGACAAACTGCAAGATCCATTTTTTGGGCAAAGCTTCCTTTGGAAAGGAATAGACATCTGTTCCCCATACAGAAACGACGTAAGGCTTAAAACCAGTAAGTGCCCCAATAAAACCATAACTGGAAGCATAATGCGCATGCAAAATATCTGGTTTGAATAAAGCAATAGCCCTCTTTAACTTTTGCAAATAGGTGAAATAGCGCAGTTTTTCGGTGATCTTTTTTCCTGAAATAGATTCTTCGGGTTGAAAAAGCAACTCAATCGATGCATTTTCGAGAATCCAGTTGGACCGCATACGGTTAAAGCTGAAAACCCCTACCTTGATCCCTCTGGAAGCCAAGCCTAACGCCCACTTTTCTGTGTGTCCCGAACCGGCATCTGCAAGGAGAAGTACTTTCATTTAAAGCAAATATCGGAAATTTGCCGTGTATACGATCAATCTTGTTCGGGCAGTGCTGTCTGTTCTGTGTGAATATCGGTCAGAACAATATAGCACAAGAAGAATGAAGCATAGGCTACCACAAAATACACCCA
>Ga0172372_10003075_pt1 | contig 24853 bp, 13 predicted proteins | sample LakKiv5m_2_FD_114544 | JGI IMG/M metagenome (GOLD analysis project Ga0172372, IMG submission 114544) | Freshwater microbial communities from Kabuno Bay, South-Kivu, Congo - kab_092012_9.5m | ecosystem: Environmental > Aquatic > Freshwater > Lake | place: Democratic Republic of the Congo...
ATCGGAGCGGATGGAACTTTTGAATTTGACCAAAAGCCGCCAAACGTCCAATTTTAACATTTTTCTTGAATCGTTCAGGTTATGCTCAGAATGTGTTTCTAAAATATGGACGGAAATCTCTGTTAGGGGGTGAGCCGTCTTTTGGTAACAGCCTGAGGGGGATGATGGTGCGAAACCGAAGTTTTGCACCAAATCACCACTGGTGGTATAGTAAGGTATCGGGGTTGATAAAAGGATTGATCCTGCCAACAAAGGAGTAGCATCATGAGGAATCGTCGTAGTCTTCTTCAGCTTGAAGGACTCACCGAACGCATCGTTCCGGCGGTCAGCATCCGTTCAGTGGATGGGGATTTGGTGATCAGGGGCATTCACAACGCTGGAACTCTGACGATTAATGTCACGGCAGACAATCAAGTGAATATCACGGATGGAGCTGTGAATCGAGGCGTGTATGCCGTCACAGGAGATCTAATACTTAATCTTTCTAATAGAAATGACAATGTTTTGATTGACTTCCAAGGTGCCTTCACCCTTGATGGCGATATCACGGCCACCATGCTTAATGGGAATGACACGCTCACCATCACCAACTCTGGTGATGATGATTCGGGTATTTTCGGTTCCTTGACTGTTGATGGCGGAAACGGAAATGACTCCCTGATAATCCGAAATGATTCATCGCAGGCTGCGAAAACGATGACTATTTCGGGAGGTGTAGTATTCAACGGTGGCGCCGGTGTTGATGTTGCGCGCATTAATGGGGCGAGTGCCACCGAATCACTTTCCATTGGTAATGGTCTAACGCTGACCAGAGTCAACACTGTTGATGTGGGCACGGTAGTTGATGTCGCCATCAGCGGTAACGCCACCATCAATGCTTCAGCCGACAAACTGGTTACCAATAGTTTTAATATTGGTGGTGCGGGGCAGGTTTCAATCGCTGGCGCGCTGGCCCTCACGGGCGGTCAAGGGACGGATACGGTGGCCATTGAGGATGTAACCATCGTGGATGTCATTCCCGCCGAGGATGAGGTCCTTGAAATTACTATCAACCTTGATCGCGGGGTCAATAATTCGACATTTACCGATATTGAATTTGGCGTTAATGGAACGGATGCGGACTTTGCCTATACGGGCGGCACTGGTGTTGACAATGTCGATTTTGTTGGGACAAACACCGTCTCCGGCGATTCCATATTCACATTTGGCAATGGTTCCAATTCTCTTGAAATAAGTGACGATACGACATTTGATGCGGATGTGACCGTTTCTGGCGGAAAGATGGATGACACTGTCACCCTGGACAATGCTATTGTCAGTGGTTTGTTAACTTTGACTATGGGTAACGGAACCAATACTTTCACAACCGGAAATGCTGCTGATATATCTGGCGGCCTTACCTATACGGGGGGCAGCCAAGTCGACACAGTCACCTTGGCTAACGGTGATGGCTTGGCAGGTGATGTTTCCATTTCTGTAGGCGCTGGCGCCGATAACATTGACATTTCCGGTACGACAACTGTTGGAGTCACATCGCTTACAGTTGACTTGGGCATCGATAGTGCAGTGGACACATTTGACTACAACTCAATTCTGGATTCACTCATCACGATCCTGAATCAAGGTTCAGGAGACTCTGTTAACGCCGTATAGTTTCTATATTCAAATTTTGTTATTGTTCGGCGCCCCCCGTTTCGGGGGGCGCTTTTTCATTGGTGGGGTTGTGACGGTTGTATCGGCGTTGGTTCCCTACCCCGGTTCTTTCTCCTTTTTGACTTCCTCCCGATCCGGTGCAACGCTTCATGCGTCACATGGAAGTTGGCACCACCGCGGAGGATCTGCACCATGGCCCGTTCGCGCCCGTCGCTGGAAGGTCTCACCGAGCGAATCGTCCCCGCCGTTTCGGTCAAGTTCCTTGGCGGCAGCCTCACCATCACCGCCAACCCGGCCAATGTGTCCAATAACCTGGTCGTCACCCAGCAGGCCACCGATGGCAAGTTCGTCATCAGTGACGGCGGCGTGAGCGTCGGCCCTTACAGGGTGACCGGCAACATCACCATCACCTCGAGCAATGCGTCCGACACCATCCAGGTGAACCTGAATCGGGGCGCCGCCGGCACCTTCCAGCTTCCCGGATTCCTGAGCATCAATTCACGCAACGGCGCCGACACCATCACCATCAATTCCGATGCCACCCGCGGCGGTCGCATCGGCGGCAACCTGATCCTCGCCACCGGGTTTTCCAACGACACCGTGAACATCGGCACCGCCGGCGGAGCGCTCTCGATTGGCGGCGCCGTTTCCGCCAACATGGACTCCGGCGCGGACACCTTCAACCTTGGCACCACTGGCACCGCCGCGAACACATTCGTCATCGGCAGGGGCGTTACCCTGCTGCGCGCCAACACCGTGAACATGGGAACCGGAACGGATCCCCTCACGGTCAACGGCACTGTATTCATCGACAACACGCTCGATTACGGTATCACGAACACCATCCGGTTCGGCATCACCAGCGATGTTCTTCAGGCGCGCTCCGCGGGCAACTTCTGTTACAACGGCGGCACCCTGATCGACGACATCGGCTTGTACGGCACCATTCAGGGCGCCCCCGGCAAGAATTCCGTGATCAACATGGGCCAGGGCGCGAACACCCTCGACATCGACGCCGTGATCGGCCTTGGAACCTCCTCCGACCTGATCGTGACCGGCGGAGCGGGCATTGACGACATATCGTTGGGTGATGACACGGACATTGCCAACGATGCGATCTTCAGCCTGGGAGCAGGCGATAACCTTTATGACCTCAACAACACTTTCGCCGTTGGTGGAAACATGAGCATCACCGCCGGCAATGGCGATGATATTGTCGGCATCTTTGCCGGGCAGATTGGCGGTGACCTGACATTCAGCCTTGGCAACGGTTCCAACAGCCTCACCTTCGCGGGCGCCACGACCGGTGCCGCCCAGTCGGCCAGTTGCCACGACTTCACCTACAACGGCGGGGATGGCGACGACGAGATCACCTTCGATGCCGACAATGGCGCCGTGGAAAACAGCCTGACGGTGAACCTGGGCTCGGGTTCCGACATCTTTGACGCCACCAACAGCGGCGACTCGTCGTACCTGACCGGGTTCATCGACCTCGGCCTTGATCTTGATCCGGATCAAGTGACTTACCGTTCGGCCTTGGCCGCGGTAACCGAGATCGTGAATATCTTCCCGAACGACACCGTCACGGCGGTGTGATGATTGGGGCATGAGCCCCATGAAGATCCGGCGCCTGAAGGCAATCGGTCCACACTCTAGGATTTGTGGAGCCGAGCGCCTTCAGGCGCCGGGTCGATCCGTCGCTTGGTTTTCGTCACGCCGCGGCGCGGAGCGACACCTCAACCTTGGGCATTTGCGGGAACGGGATCGTGGCGGGCTGGGAGAAGTGGGCCTGTCCCTTGGGCGTGGCGAGCTTTTCCCACTGGGAACCCGGCAGGCCCATCGCCAGCTTGAGCGCGCCGATGGCGCCGGCGTACACCGGATCGGGTACCCTCTTCACCTTCGCCTGGCCGTATTCGCGCAGTCCTTCCTCGAGGGCCCGGTCGAGGCCCTTGATCTGGCTGCCGCCTCCACCCAGAAGGATGTTCGAGAGCAACCGGGGCTGGAACTCGGGGTCGTGCCGGGCGATGAGGTCGCGGATGCCCTCGACGATGGGGTTGACGATGCGTCGGCAGGCCTCGCGAACCACGCCGGTGACATCAAGCTGGGTGGGCTTGCCCCGGCACGGCAGCGTGACGATGGCCCGTTCGTTGTTGTCGATGACGCCACCATGGCGTTCCTTGATTTCCCTGAGCATGGCGCGGGAGAACTGGGCCTCGGGGTGCGCCTGGCGGAGCAGGGCGTCGAGGTGCTCATCGACGAAGTCGCCGCCCAGGGGGATGGTGACCTGCTCATCGTCGGTGGGCAGGGTGCCGCGCAGCGGGCAGAGGTCGATGGTGCCGGCGCCGATGTCCACCACGAGGGCGTCGGACAGCTTGTTGCATCCATAGGCGATGCTGAAAGGCTCGGAAACGATCAGCGCGGCGTCGAAGGTGGTGGACGCGGCCTCGAGGATGACCGCCTTGCTTTGCACGCTGGCCCTGCTGGGGGCGCCGATGACGCCGAAGACGGGCAAGCCCTTGGGAGGGCGGGTGATGGCCACGGCATGCTCGACCACCTGGCGGGCGGCCTCCTTGTGCGCGGCGACGCGCGCGGCGTCGAGTTTCACATCCTTGCCGTCGAGGTATTTCAGGGCGCCCTTCTCGAACGGGCGGATGATGTCGAGCGCCAGTCGGTGCTCGGTGAGGTCGTTGCCGAAGACGGTGTCGCGGCCCAGCAGGGTGCGGGCCACATGGTCCTTGGGCTTGCCCACGGCGGTGGGGATCACCTCGCGAACGCCGTGCGCGGTGGCCACGGCGGTCTTGAAGGTTCCCAGGTCCATTCCCACGAACACGGCTCGGTGATCCATGACTTCGGTCTCCTTAATCGGTCGGTTTGAAGAACAATCGAACTCTCAAGCGGCGGTTGATGTCCCGGTGGCTTGCGACTCCCGGCCCGTGGCGCTGATGGCGTCGCGCAGCGACAGATTGGCATCGACCAGGCCGGCCAGCAGGGCCTCCTCGGCCTGCGACGCCCGCGCTTCCATCTCCGCCCTTTCCTCCTCGAAGGTCGGGCCGAGGGTGAAGTTGGGTTCCCGCGGGCCCTCGTCGATCGGATCGGCGGGCGCGTGGCCGTCTTTGCGGGACTTGCGTCGGCGCCTGTGTTCGGGTGCGGGCGGCGCCCAGGCAAACACGGGGGCCTGCGACTGCGGCATGGTGACATTGACGACGGGCGCCGCGGCGGGCGTGCGCGGGCGCATGATGGCGACCAGGGCCAGCATGGTGGCTGCGGAACCGAGGCCCAGCGACACCGACTGCATGTCACGGCCGGTCACCACGATCCATTCCCAGATGTCCTTGGGATCATCAAACGCCGGGCGCGGATTGGCAAACGGCTTGGGAGCGGTGGCGACCGTTGGTTGTTCAGCCGGTTTCGGTGCCGGCTCGTCAGCCTTGGCCGGAACCGGCAGGGCCAAGGATTCCTGTGGCGGCGCCGGCCTGAAAACCGGCAAGGTGAGCGGTTCGGATGGCTCGCGGAAATCGACCCGCCTCAGGGGCGTGGCCACGGCGATCACGGGCAGGCCTTCCTCGGATTTGGCTTGAGCGGAGGCCTCGGGCTTGGATGTCGCTGGTTCCGGCTTCGGATCAGCGGCGGTTTTTTTGGCCGCTTCCACGCGACGGATGCCGACAAACTGCTCGATTTCCTGGGCGCCGACATTGGCGCAGGCCCAGGCGAGGCAGGCGGTGGCGATGACGGAGGCGCGGCCCATGGCGGTTTTCCTGATGGAAAGGGTGCTTCTGGATGTATCGGTTGTTCCGTCTCGGCGGGATCAATCAAACATGAGATCCGGCCGGAAAATGAAAAGGCCGCCGGAACCGGGGTTCCCGCGGCGCGGTGGCTTGGTGTCGGGGGTTGGGCGTGTTTCAGGCGGCCTTGGCGCGCGGCACCGCCGTGGCGGACATCGCCGAGCGCAACGATTCCGCCACGCGGGCGACATCAGCCCTGGCGAGTCCCTCGTGCGTGGGCAGGTTGATGCCCCGGCAAGCCCAGGCATCGGCCACCGGGAAGCGCGATTTTTCCGCGTAGGGCGGCAACACATGCATCGGGTAGAACACGGGCCGGGTCTCGATGCCCGCGGCGTCCATGTGCCTCATGATGGCATCGCGGCGGATCTCGTCGGCGTCTTTAATAAAGATATTGTACATCCAGTATGAGTGACGGGTTTGGGCCGTCTCAAACGGCAGGTCGAGCGAGGCGGCGAAGGGGGCCAGCGACTCCTCGTACCAGCGGGCGATTTCGCGCCTTTTTGATAGCTTGTGGTCCACCTGCTCCATTTGGCCCAGGCCGATGGCGGCTTGGATGTTGGTCATCCGGTAGTTGTAACCCACCACCGGGAACCAGTACCTCCGATTGGGATCCATGCCCTGGCCGCGGAGCAGGCGCATGCGGGCGGCGAGATCATCGTCGTCGGTGGTGAGCATGCCGCCCTCGCCCGTGGTGACGATCTTGTTTCCGAAGAAACTGAAGGAGGCGGCGGTGCCCATGCTGCCGACGCGCCTGCCGGCGATGGTGGCGCCGTGGGCCTCGGCGGCGTCCTCCAAGACAAACAAGCCGTGACGGCGCGCGATGGCGTTGATGGCGTCCATGTCGGCTGGGTAGCCGTACAGGTGAACGGGCATGATGCCCCGGGTTTTCGGGGTGATGGCCTTCTCGATGGCTGCCGGGTCGATATTGAGCGTGCCGGGTTCCACATCCACCAGCACGGGGGTGGCGTGGCAGTAGCGAACGCAGTTGGCCGTGGCGATGTAGGTGACGGTGGGGATGATGACCTCGTCGCCGGGTTCAAGGCCCATGGCCACCAAGGCGAGGTGAAGGGAAGTGGTTCCGTTGTTGCAGGCGATGGCGTGCCTGGATCCGCAAAACTCCGCGAAGGCGGCTTCGAGCTTGCCGATGTACTTGCCGTTGGAGGAGATCCAGTTGGTGTCGAGGCAATCGAGGACATATTTCCGCTCGTTGCCGCCGAGGGTGGGTTCCGCCACCATGATCCTGTTCATCTGGTCCTGCCCCCATCCCTGACCCGCGCTGGCACACCCATCACGAGTGCCGCGTCGCTGACATTCCGCACCACCACCGAACCGGCCCCGACGGTGGCGTCGGCCCCAATCGTGATTCCGGGAATCACCTTGGCGCCCACTCCCAGCATCGCCCTGTCTCCCACGCGGACGCACCCGGCCAAGGCGCACTGGGGAGCCACATGGACGCAACGGCCGATCACGCAATCGTGGTCCACCGTGGCGCCCGTGTTGATGATCGCGAGGTCGCCGATGACGGCGCAGGCGTTGACCACCGAGCCGGCCATGATGACGACGCCGCGACCGATGCGGACGCTGGGAGATACACATGCCCGAGGATGGATGATGGAAACAAGCTCAAAACCCAGCGATTCGAGCTTGGCTCCGAGCTTTTCCCGGAGCCTGTTGGAACCGATGGCGACAAAGGCGCGCGACAGGCCCGAGGCCCTCAGCGCGGGCAGTTCGGCCTCGTCGGGAATCACCGGAACATCAAGCAGTGACTGGGGATCGGAAGGGCCGCCCACGCAGGAAGCCACGGTTTCGCCGGCGGCGCGGAACGCCTCGATGACCACCTTGGCGTGTCCGCCGGCACCCAGAAGGACGATGCCTGGGTTATCCACTCGAGGTGCTCCAGCGGCGGGCAAACATCAGGGCATATGAAACTAGCCGGGCCGGGAATTGGAAAACAACCCTGGTTGGGTTGGCTGCGCGGGTCAGGCCGCCTTGCGGACAGGGGCGGTGCCGGCAACGGGCAGGCTGATTGTCGGCTCGTCATCGAGGCGTTCGCGAACCAAGGCTTGGTTGAACAAGTCCTTGCCCACCCGGTATATCTCGCGGTCGAGTTCGGTGAGCTTGTCGATGGCGCGGATGGTTTCGGCGGACAGGTCTCTTACCTTGGTCTTGTTCGAAGATTCGTTGTAGTGCGGCACTTGTCCGAACGGGGGCCAATCCTCCATGCGCGCGACGAGGTTGATGGACGATTGCAGGTTTTCGGCAAGCGCTACGACATGAAACTCACCGAGGCGCCTCAGGGCCGTGTCGAGAACGGTGGAGTCGTGCACATCGCTTTGGGGGACGCTGGCGAGTAGCAATTTGGTTTTTTCAAGGGGCTGGGCGAGGGCTTTCCTGATGAAATCCGGCGAAAAGGCCCGCTCGGATATGCCCAGAAACCTGGCCATGGGATTGGCCACATATGGGGCCATGACAGGATCCCTGAAAAACTGGTCCGGAGTCGGGCAGTTGGCCTTGATGTACTGGTGGACCGGATCCTGGTCGAATTGGATTCCGTGCTTGAACATGGAAAGAAGCAGGGCCCTGGGTTCCCTAAGAAGCACGACAGACCGTACCGGCCGGGAAACCAGCTCGCCAATGTGGTACCCGAAGAACAAGTGCCCGCTGATGAGGTCATAGTGTTCGAGTTTGTATTGCCGATCGGTAAAGTAGGAATGATTCTCAAGGATGGGGGCGGCCAGTTCACGGGTGAAGCGGGAGCGGATCATCCGGTCGAAGGTGGTGCCGCAGGTTTTGGGGATATGGCAGAAATACAGGACATGGGATTTCCGAAAGATACGGCGTTTCTGATCTTTTAGCCATGTCATGATGCCAAGGCCCATGATTACCTCACACCGGATTGTCGGCCATGCCGACACGCAAAACCGTTAACATTCTGTTATTCGACAAATCCGACCGGGGGCTGTAATGATATTGCCGCATGAAATCCAGCCTGAATGTTGATCAGGTTGAGGTTGGATCATTTGCCTTGCGGTTGAAAAGCCTGGTCATGGCGTTGCGGAACCTGTCGATCCGGTAGATGCCCTTGGGCAAAAGGGTCCGCTGGCTTGCCGCGGCACTGCAGTAGCGGCGCGCGGAGCGCCAAAAACGGGCCAGGAGCAAACTTGGAACGAAGGCCCGGGGATTCAGGAAGGGATAATCGCTCAAATCAGCGCGCGTTGGTGCCGGAACATCGGTCGACCATTCGTCGAGGCCTGGACGGCTACCATCGAACAACGGGTTGAACTTGTTGAACCAGGTGGCCCAGACCTCGGCCACCTTTTCGGGCCGCCACTGCGCGACCACGGTTTGCTGGCTGGCGCGGATCGCGTCGGCGAGATTCGTGTCCCCTTCCAGCAACCTGACAAGCTTTCCCCGGGCCTCCGCCTCATCGGCGCAGGCTCCCGCCCGGCTGCCTTGGTCGAATCGTTCCAGCAGGCCACCGCGAAGATAGACGACCGGCATGCCGGTGGCCATCGCCTCGACCGGATGATAATGGAGGTGGCGGGGTTCCTTGCTGTGGTAGTACATGGCGCGGGCGCCATGGTAGAGCCTCGCGTAACCGGCATCGTCGAGGAAGCCCGTCACATGGGGGTCCTTGACGGGTGAGAGTTGCTTTCCAGCGATCGCGTGGGGCAGGTCTCCGAAATGGTGCTTGAAGTCGTCGTAAATGGCCTTGCAAGCCACCGATTCATGGATGGTCGGGCAAACAAACAGGATGGTTTTTTCAGAACCTGTCCACTTGTTTGAGTTTTTCCAGGCGCCCTCAGGCAGTGGTATTGGCAGGTGGAAGGATCGCCTGCGGAAAATCTCATGCTCGTTGGGGATCACTTCCGGGTAAAACGCGCCGAACCAAAACCTCGAATACGCCTTCGCAAGGGCTTCATGCAAGCCGGGACATGGATTGGCGAAGTGCACCGAAGTGTAGGAATTCGGATCCTCCATCCCGAAGGCGCGGAACAGGATCGGACCTTGAAAATGAGAGAGAACCTCGCGCGTTTTCAAGGGTGAATTTCCATCCACGGCCACTAGATCAAATTTTTCATTGAGGATCCTGGCGATTTCCGGAGTGATGGAAGTCGTGTAGAAGTCGAATGAATTGAGAAGGGCCAGTTCATCCCCAGGCAAGGTCAAGTGCGCGTCCCAGCCAAAATCGGCGTGGCAGCTACGGTATCCCGAAAGCGCCGGAAAGGCTTTCTGCGTCCAGACCTCGCATCCCAGGGAACGAAGAACGGGAACTTCCGCCGAGCGCAATGATCCGTGAGTCAAGAGCCAGGCGATTCTGCGGGGAAGCCAAGCCGGTCCATCCGGATTTGCCAAGTGGGCCTCCGCTGTTCAAGCGCTGGAAGAAACATGGCGGCCATCATTGGTCCTGGAAGCCAAGCCCAATGTCCGACGCCATTTCCTGGTGCGTTTGAGCCGCTCGGGCAGGATGGTCCTTTCGCTCATCACGGCTGACGCGTATCGGCCGATCGCCCTCAACATCCTCGCCGGGCGCGTCGGATCCCATAGCCATGAATAGGCCGCCATGTTTTTCCTGATGTTTATCAAGAATTTTTTGCAGTTGAACCCGAGGCGGGACAGGCCCTTTTCCGTCGTTTTCACATTGAGGTGCGGGTATTCGATGCACAGGTTGGCCGATGGTTCGGGCGGAGTCGCTGTTTTTCCATCCATGGGAACCGGCCAGTTGGCCGGCCCCGCCTTGAAACGGGAAAACCACCCCATCCACGCTTCCCGCGCGACATCAGGCCGCCATTTGCGCAGGATGGTTTGCTGGCTATCCCGGATCATCGCGACCAATTCGGCATCGCCTGACAGGATCCGTGAGGCTTTTTCCTTCGCCTCCGCAAAGGTGGCGCAGGCTCCCGCCTGTGAGCCTGTGTCGAATTGTTCCAAAAGACCGCCACGCATGTAGACGACGGGCATGCCGGTGGCCATGGCCTCGAGGGGGTGGTAATGCAGGTGTCTTGGTTCGGTGCTGTGATAGAACATCATCGCGGCCCGCCGGAACATATTCGCGTATTCCGACTCATCCATGAATCCGCGCACGCAAGGATCATCAACGGGTTCAGGTTGCCTGCCGGCGATCACATGGGAGAAATCCCCAAAATGGAGTTTGAAACTTTCGTACACGCTCCTGCAGGCGGGGTGGGCATTGATGCTGGGACAGACAAAGAAGATGTTGTTATCCCCACCTGTCCATGTGCCCTGCCTTGCCCAGGCCGATTCCGGCAGGGTTATCGGCAGGTGGAAGGACCTGTTGGCCAGCAGGGGTATCTCATGTGGAATCACAGGCTCATAAAAGGCGCCAACATGAAAGCGATCGTAGTTTGATCGGATGGCATTCGCCAGGCCCGGAGTGTGCAACTTGAAAAAGATTCCGCTGTAGGACTGGGGATGGGCGATACCGAAGGCCCGCATCAGCACGAGACCTCCAAACTTGGATAACACCTCGCGGGTCTTGAGCGCGAAGCCATCAATCACCACGAGGTCGAACTGGTGATTCATGATTTTCGCGACGCGGTCCGTGATCGGATCGGTATAGAAATCGAAGTCGTTGAGGATTTCCAGGTCCCGCGCCGGAATCGTCAGCCCGATGTCCCAGCGGTTGTCAGCGCGGCAACTGCGATATTCGGGAGTATCCGGAAACTTTTTTTGCGTCCAAACCTCGCATCCCAGCGACCGCAAAACGGGCACCTCGGCGGATCGGAGCGCCGCATGCGTGAGCAGCCAGGCGATCCTTTTGGGTCGCCAAACCAATTTCTCAGGCATACTGGTCAGGCCACCTTTCGTCCATCTTGGGCCGTCTTGTTGCCTCCGAAGGCGAATTGGAAAAACTGGGCGATCGCCAGCCCGGCCTTGAGTGGACCTTTCCCGATATCCAGTGTTTTCCGGAAGTTCCCCAATTCTTCCCGCAGGCATCGAATCTCCTCCTCCTTGCGACATTCCTCAAGGGTCCTGTAATGGTCGAAAACACATGGCGGGTGGAACCGTTCGGCCAGGCCGGCGCTCTCCTCGCGGACATAAAACCTGTTAAGCCCGTCAAAATAGGCGAACTTGTAACCGGCAGCGAAAACAAGGTCTTCCCAGAGGTGGTGGCCGGGAATGTTCCGTCCCTCGGCTGTCGCTTCCAGGAACAGCACCTTGGGTCGCCAGCGGTTCCAGTCGTTGCCAAGCAGAACCTGCCGCTCATGGCCCTCGACATCGATTCCCATGAACTCGATTTCTGGCACCTTACGGGTCGCGAAGATCTCCTTCAGCGTCAGGACCTCGACCTTGCGCTCAACCTTGCCCGCAAGGAAGCAGGCGCTGACTTCCGGATTGCGGTCGTGCAGGCTGGACAGCGCATGCCCGATAGGAAATTCATGCAGTGTCATTTCACCGCATCTATCTGAGGCCGCGACATTCAGTGAAATGTCACGGGGGCGGGACTTGGCGAATTTGTGAAAAATGGAACCTGGTTCAATGCAGATGCCGTGCCAACCCATTTGGTAAAAATGGTATGTGTTGGATCCCTCGATGGGATCGTTGGCTCCCACCTCGACATAAAACCCGTCACGCACATCGGAAAAGACCCTGGCGAGAACCACATCTTCCCGATTGATCGAATAACTAGTCATCATGGCTAACGGCACCGCATCTTGTTGGCCGGGACGATTCCTGCCTCAACACGGGGTGCTCATAATCACCAGAGGCATACGAATCAATCGGGACAAATGGCGAGCATCCCGGCGTTGACATGGCCATGAGCGGTGGACATGAGGGCGGTGTGGATAGAACTTCCGGAACCTCGGCATGAACTGGCTGGCGCTGCGGATGCTGGTGGGAGACCCGGTGAAATACCTGGGGATCCTGTTCGGCGTGACCTTCGCCACCCTGCTCATGAGCCAGCAAGTGGCGATCTTCACCAGCCTGCTCAGGCGCACCGCCAGCCAGATCCTCGACATCCGCGACGCCGACATCTGGGTGATGGACAAGGTGACGCGGTTCATCGACGAGGCGCCGCCGCTTCCCGACCAGGACCTCGTCCGGGTGAGGTCGGTTCCCGGCGTGGCCAGCGCGGTTCGCACCGTGCACGCGCAGTTGGGCGCGCGCCTGCCCCATGGCGGGTACCGCACGGTGATCCTGATGGGCCTCGATGACCAAAGCCTCACGGGCGCGCCGACGGGTTTCATCGCCGGGTCGCTCGACCGGTTGCGCGAACCGGACGCCGTGGTGGTGGACAAGGCGGGTTACACCTACCTTTTCCCCGGCGAACCCGTGGCGGTGGACAGGGTGTTCGAGATGAACGAGCACCGCGCCAAGATCGTCGGCGTGTGCGAGGCCTCGCAGCCGTTCACCACGCTGCCGGTGATTTTCAGCCGGTACTCGCAGGCCGCCCGCTTCCTGCCTCCCCAGCGGAACCTGATGAACTACATCCTGGTGCGCGCCGGCGAAGGAACCGAACCGTCGGCCTTGTGCCGGTCGATCGAGGAAGCCACCTCGCTGGGGCCGAGGCCCCTGGCGGCCCTCACGCGCGAGCAGTTCGCGATGAAAACGATCCAGTACTACATGGAGTTCACCGGCATCCCGGTGAACTTCGGCATCACGATCACGCTCGGGTTCATCGTCGGCCTGGCGATCACGGGGCAGACCTTCTACCTGTTCGTGACCGAGAACATCCGCCAGTTCGGCGCCCTCAAGGCCATGGGAGTGGACAACGGCGCCCTGGTGCGGATGATCCTGCTGCAAGGGTTCGTGGCCGGGTCCACCGGCTACGGCCTGGGCATCGGCCTGGCCGCCTGTTTCTTCGAGGCCACGGCGCATGTGCCGGCGCTCGAGGGATTCGGCATGTTCCCCGGGCTTCTGGCGGGCATCGGCGTCACCGTGATGGCCATCGTCGTCCTCGCGAGCCTGCTGAGCATCCGCAAGGTGCTGGTGCTGGAGCCGGCGATGGTGTTCCGGTGATCGAGCTGGCGGCGCGGTGCCGCGGCCTGGTGAAGGATTTTCCCTCCGGCGGCGGCTTTCAACGGGTTCTCGACGGGGTAAATTGCGAGGTGCCGCTGGGCGCCCTCACCCTGCTGGCGGGCCCGAGCGGTTGCGGCAAGACGACGCTGGTCTCGCTCATGGCCGGCCTGCTCGACCCCACCGCCGGCGAGGTGATGGTGCTGGGCACCGACATCGGCGCTCTCAGGGGGAAAGCCAAGGTTCGTTTCCGCGGGCTCAACATCGGTTTCGTATTCCAGCAGTACAACCTGCTGCCGGCCCTTTCGGCGCGGGAGAACGCGGCGGTGCCCCTTGTCATCAACCGGATGCCGCGCGGCCGGGCGCTGGAAAAGGCGACGGAACTGCTCGGAAGGGTGGGCCTGGCGGGCAAGGAGGATTCGCTGCCCAAAAACCTGTCCGGCGGGCAGCAGCAGCGCGTGGCCATCGCCAGGGCGCTGGTTCATTCACCCAGGCTGCTGTTGTGCGACGAGCCCACCGCGGCGCTCGACGCCGCCAGCGGACGCACGGTGATGGACCTACTGCGCGAGGTGGCGGTGGCGCGCGACCGGGCCGTGGTGGTGGTGACGCACGACCCGCGCATCTACGACCGCGGCGACCGGATGATCCGCATGGCGGATGGCCGGGTGACGGCGACCATCGAGGACAAGGGCGCCTTCGCCGCCCATGAACAGGGGGAGATCGCATGATCCTGAGATTCATCCCGCCCCTGCTGGGCATCCTGATGTTCCTTTTCGCGGTCTCGCATGTCGCCAGGAGGGTCGCGGGAAGCCAGGAGGGAAGGTCGGATCCTCCCGGGCCGGTTCCCGCGCGCCCGGCCGGCGACATCATCGCGGCGACGGGCGTGGTGGAACCCTTCACCGAGACCATCCATGTGGGCACCCCCGTGGGGGGAATCGTGCAGGAGGTGTCGGCGCGGGTGGGAGACAAGGTCGGGCAGGGCGCCATCCTGGTGAGGCTGAAGGCCGGCGAGCTTGAGGCGGAAGTGAGGGTGAGGCAGGCGGCGCTGGCGGCCCAGGAGGCCACCCTTTCCCGGTTGAAGTCGCTGCCGAGGCCCGAGGAAGTTCCCGCCGTGGAGGCCAAGGTCGCCGAGGCCCGCGCCCTGGCGCTCGACCAGAAGGAACAACTGGAACGCAACAGCCTGCTTTCGGCGCGGGGGGCGCTGGGCAACGAGGAGTTGAGGCGCAAGGAACTGGGCTATCAGGCGGCGGTGGCGCGGCAGAGGGCGGCGGAGGCCGACCTCAAGCTGCTCATGGCCGGGGCGTGGGAATCGGACCTGGCCCTTCAAAAGGCCCGGGTCGACGAGGCCCGCGCCCAACTCGACGCCATGCGCGCCGACCTCGACCGCCGAACCATTCGGGCCCCCGTCACAAGGCCCGCCGCCGATGGCGGGCCCGTCGAACTCGTGGTGCTGCAGGTTGACATCCGACCCGGCGAAATGGCCCGGAACGACTCGGCGCTGATGCTGTTGGGGGGGCTTTCACCTCTTCATGTGCGGGTGGATGTCGACGAGAACGACATTCCCCGGTTCAAGGCCGGGGTGGGTGGCGAGGCGCGGACCCGGGGTGAGCCGGCCGGGAAGTTCCCGCTCAAGTTCGTCCGGGTCGAGCCTTACCTCGTGCCCAAGCTGTCGCTGCGCGGATCCACCACCGAGCGGGTGGACAGCCGCGTGCTGCAGGTGGTGTTCTCCTTGCCCGAGTCGGCCTCCGGCCTGTTCGTGGGCCAGCAGTTGGATGTCTTTCTCCAGAGGTGAGCGCCGGGCTGTCAGAGGCTTCCCCTGAGAACCTGGATCGACTCGAGGCCCGAGTAGTCGATGCGCGACATCGAGAAGGTGACGCGCCTTGACGAGGTTGAGTGGGTGGGCACCGAGGTCAGGCCGTAGGCGGTCATGCTGTCCCTGTCGGTGCGGCTCCTGCCGGTGTCCTTGACAACGGCCATGGTGGCGACCGAGTTGCCCAGGTAGAGGTTGTAGATGTCGGAGCCGTTCTTGCCGTCGAGGTTGACGGTTCCGGCGAACCCGGCGACGGTGAAGTTGTTGGACGAGTTGCCACCGGTGAGGTTGACGGTTTCCATGCCCCTGAGCATGAAGGTCGCCGAGCCGGGAGGATTGGTGATGGCGCCATTGACGCCCCTGCCCGCGACGAGGCGGTCGGCAAGGAGCAGGAAGTCGGTGTCGGCGGTGTAGACGATCGTGTCCCTGCCGGCGCCGCCGTCGATGCTGGCATCCTTGGTCCAACCCGTCAGGGTGAAGGTGTTGGCCGCGGCGCCGCCGATCAGCGTGACCGAATTGATGTTTGCCGAAGCCAGGGTGTTCCTGAGGCTGCCGACGGTAAGCGATGTCGGCGTGACGGTGATGTTGGCGTTGGCCTCCACCAGGAGCGAGTCGGATCCGGTCATGCCGTTGAGGGTGACGGCGCCGGCGGTCCAGTTGCGCAGGGCGAAGGAATCGTTGCGCGAGGAACCCGTGATGCTCACGCCGACGGTGTCGAGTGTCCAGACGGCGCCTGTGGGCGAGGTGTAGGTCTTGCCCGACATCGTGAAGGTGCCGGCTCCCGAATCGACGAGTGTGTCGGTGCCGCCGCCGGCGGTGATGGAGCCGGACCCGCTCCAGCCGTTCACATCGTACCTCTGGCTGGCGGAGGTGCCGCCGAGGTTGGCGACTTCGAAGTCCCTGAGAGTGGCGACGGTCTTGCCGCCCACGAGCAGCGAAGTGTCGGTGATGACGGCGTCCTTGGCCAGGCTCCTGGCCACGAGCGTGTCGGTGCCGGTGCCGGCCTGGATGTCGGCGATGCCGGTCCAGCCCGTGATGTCGTAGGTGGCGGATGAGGAATCGCCCTTGATGTTGGCGAGGCCGATGGTGGCGAGGGTGCCCTTGATGGCGGTGGTGTTGAAGGCGGAGTTCGACAGGGTGACATTTCCCTTGTTTTTCCAAACGAGGGTGTCGTTGCCGCCCAGGCCGCCCGAGAGGCCCAGCGCGCCGGCCCAGCCGGAGACATCGAAGTTGTTGTTCCGCAGTCCGCCGGTGAGGGAGGCGCTGGAGATGGATGAGAGGCCGATGTCGCCGCGTCCGCCGGAGCGCCTGAGCCTCTGGGTGGAGAGTTCGAAGTCGCAGTCGGTGGTGGCGACGAGGGAGTCGACGGCCGGGGTGCCGCCGAGGTCGGTGACAAGGCCGGAGAGGGTTCCGGTGCCTGTCCAGTTGGAAACGGTGAACCGGTTGGCCGACTTGCCGCCGGTGAGGATGGCGTTGTCGATGCCCGAAAGGGCGAGCGTGCCGAGGCTCACCTTGCCGGCGCCGCGGGTGAGGAGGATGTCGGTGATGAGGAAGTCGGTGTCGTTGACGGCGACGATGGTGTCGTTGCCGCCGCCGCCGTCGATGAGGCCGCCGCCCGTCCAGTCGGTGACGGTGAAGGTGTTGTCCCTGGTGTCGGCGGCGAGGTTGGCGGTTTCCAGGCCGCTGAGGAGCAAATCGGCCATGCCGGCTCGCTTCAGGTAGGCGTTGCCGAGGCCGAAGTTGACATCGTTGTTCGCGGTGATGACATCGATGCCGAGGTCGCCGTGCACCTCGCCGGGCAGGGTCCAGCGGGTGACATCGAACGAGTTGTTGGAGATGCCGCCGCGGAAGACGCCGTACTCGATGGTGGCCAGCAGGGCGTCGCCGCAACCGGTGCGCTGCAGTCGTTCGTTGGCGATGATGAAGTTGGCGTTGGTGGCGGCGATGATCGTGTCGGTGCCGTCCATGCCGGTGATGACCGAGGTGCCCGTCCAGCCGCCGATGTCGAACGAGTTGTTGCCGGCGCCGCCGGTGAGGATGGCGTGCTCGAGCGAGAACAGGTCGAAGATGTTGACGATGCCGCCGGCGCGCAGGGTGCGGGTCATCTTGGAGTCGGTCAGCACGAAGCTGGCGTCGTTGGTGGCGACGAGGGTGTCGCGCTGGGAGAACCCGTAGACATTGTTGTCGGGCGAGGTGAACGACCCGGAAACGGTGATCGTGGAACCGAACTCGTCGGCGTCGGGGTTGTCGGCCACCAGGGTGATCGACTTCCCGGCGCGCATCGAGGCGCCCTCGGGCACGAAGATGTCATCGCCGGCGACGACGAGGATGTCGGTTCCGGCGACGACGGAGTCGCCCGGATCCATCAGGAAGTCCTCGCCCCTGGCGCTGGTCTCGTTCACCGAAAGGCGCGCCATTGAGATGGTGGCCTCGATGGTGACGACACGCATCGCCCCGATCATTTCCTTGATGTAGATGTTCTGCGCCGCCTTGGCGGTGAGTTCGGTGAGGGCCTGCAGGTCGGTCTCGACATCGTTGCGCGCCTCGCCGATCGATCCCCGCCGGGAAGTGAGGTCGATGCCGTAGCCCTGCACCTTGATCGTGGCGTCAGACTTGATGTCGATGATCGATCCGTCGGCGGTGAGGAACACCACATCGGTGAGCGAGGTGACATTGCGCAGGTTCATGTCGCCGATCGACTCGTCCATGTAGGTGCCGAGTTGCGACTGGGTGAGGACCTCGCCCACGGCGCCGCGGTAGGAGGAGTCGACCTCGAGGTAGTTGCGCCTCACCCCGATGGTGCCCTTGAGCGCCTTGAAGTCGAGGTTGACGGCCTCGACATCGACGGCGGTGTCGTCGAACCAGTCGAGGATGGAGTTGTCGGCCATCAGTCGGGCCGTGCCGGTGACGGAAGTCACGCGGTCGATGTTCATGTCGTCGGTGAGCTCGGTGAGCCAAACCGTGCGCATGCCGTTGGCCAGCACGGTTCCCGAGGCGCCCACTTCCATTTCAAGGGCGCCGTTCTCGCCGATGCCGCCCTTCACCGAGGTGAGGTCGACCCCCTTGAGGGCGGTGATGTCGGCGCCGGAGGTGTTGTCGTCGCGGATGGCAAACTCCGACTTGAGTCGGACGATGCCGGTGGTGGCCTCCACCTTCTTCACATTCATTTCGGAGTCGCCGGTGTAGTCGACATTGCCGAGCGTGCTCTTGACATCCGTCAGGTAGCAGATGGTCTTGGGAACGCCAATCTGCTGGTTCGTCGGGGAGACGGCGAAGTTCACGAACTGGTCGTACTGGCTCTGGGCGTAGAAGGTGGGCAGGGGCGCGGGGTTTTGCTCGTAGTCGAGGCGGTTGGAGGCGGTGCCGATGTAGTCGGCCTCCAGGCGGATCTCCTTGCCGAAGATGTTCCAGTAGGCGTTCTTCACATCGGGAATGGCGTCGAGGATGGCGGCCTTGTCCTCGCGCGCCTTGAGGCGGATGACTCCGGAGACCGAATTCACGGTGCCCAGCCACATGTCGCCCGCGACCTCGTGCATGGTGATGTCGAGGCTGGCGCGAGCGGTGATGCTGCCCGCGCCGGCCTCCGGCAGCAGGATGTGCCCCGTGCCGCTCGGAATGAGGCCAAGCACCGGCTTGTCGGTGAACTGCCCATTGGAAATGTTGAGCGCCTGCAGCATCAGCGAGGTGTCGCCGGTCTTGCGAACCCTGTATCGGGTGGCACCGACCAGGCCGCCCAAGGGGCGGAGGGTTCCCGGCAGGAACTCATAGACGACCATGTCGCCATTGTTGAAGCCGTGGGGCGTGGCGAAGGAGATGGAACCGTCGTTGTTGACCGCGGTGATCCGCATCGGCCGGCGGCGGGCGTCGTAAAGGAACTTGGGCGCCACCGAGGATCGCGTGTCTCCGTAACTGCTGGTGTCGGCGACGATGGTCGTCAGCCTTGCGCCGCCAAACTCATCGGCGGCCAATGTGGTCGCGAGAATCGGCGTGGTGAGGTCGGTGAGCAGCGGGTTGTTCGAGGTGCCGATGGTGCCCTGCTTGGCCTCGAGGATGATCGTCGGGGCGATCACCTGGGCGTCCTGTGCGCCGGCCACGATGATGCTCTGCGCCACCTTGATGATCATCGGGCCGCCCGAGGTGGCTTGCTCGAGGTTCACCGTCTGCTCGGACCCCAGGTAGGTCTGGTAGGTGGAGTGGGTGATCACATTCGACTTCGCGTCAATGTCGAAGTCGTCGCGTTGGAAGACCGTGAACACCAGGCCGAAAGTCACCGACCCGTTGAAGGACTGTCGCTCGTAGCTCATGGCGACATCGCCGGCCTCGGCGGCAACGAGCGCGGTTTTTTGTTCAAGCGTCAGGTGATCCATGCGGGTTCCATCGGGATCCGTCAACACATAGTTGCCGGCGTAGTCGGCGGTGTTGATCGATCCGCTGATGGAGATCGGGGAACCATTCGGCGCGGTTGCGAGTTGCAGGGTGCGGCCCAAGGCGTTGACGACATAGTAAACCGTTCCCGACTCGAGGCCGCGGATCTCGGGCGCGCCGCCCAGCACCTTGAACACGAGCCTGGTGCCATCGGCGATGCCGTGGGGGGCGTCGGTCAGGGTGTCGTTGGTGGGGGCCGTGGCCCCCTGGTCGGGAGATGTGGAGGCTCGTGACACCACATTCATGGTGAGCACGCCATTCTTGATGTCCTTGATGCCCACCATGCCCGGAACGAAGGCGGATATCGGCGTGGAATCGCGGCCGATGAACCCGCCCTTGCCCTCGGCCAACAGCGTGAGCTTGCCTCCGGCGGTGACATTGGCCGACTCGATGCGGACCTCGGTGCCGGCGGTGGTGCGGGTGGCGGTGAGCAGGCCACCACCGATCGAGAACGACAGGTCGGCCTCGGTGAACTTGGAGTTCTTCGATAGCTTGTTGAAATACGCGATGTCGTTGACGAGGCGCGCTTCGCCGCTGTGGCTGCCCAGGGGTACGGGCGAAGTGGCGGTGCTTGTGGCCAGCAACTGGATCGTGTTGGAATCGACGACCTTCACGAAATACTTGGTTCCGGGGGTGAGTCCGCCGACTCCTGACTGCGAAACCACCTGGTAGGTGACCTCGTCGCCGTCCTTGTAGGAGTGGGTGCGCGAGGGGTTGACAAGTGATTGCGAGCCGGAACCCGAACTGGTGAGGTTGATCGCCAGACCCGCCTTGGCGTCGGTAGGCGTGGCGGCCAGTTGCAGGGTCGTGGCACCGCCGCTGCCGGAGACGATGGCATAGTAGGTGGTGCCATTGGCGAGGCCGCCGATGGCGGTACCGCCGGCCGCCACCTGGTACACCACGCGGTCGCCATCGGCGAAGCCGTGGGCGCCTGTCGTGGTGATCGTGTTGCCCGAGACTCCCGAAATGGCGTTCTTGCCGAAGGTGATGGAGTTGTTGGAGGAACTGGCCCCGGTGATGGGCACCAGGATGCGGTACTGGTAGTCGGGGTTGTAGTCGATGACGCTGCCCGAACCGTCCACATACACGGGCTTGCCATTCACCATGTCCTGCGTGCTGAACTCGTTGACGCTTCCGGCGGCGACGGAAGTGAGGTCGATGGCGTTGCCGGCGGTGGCGTCGGTTGCCGAGGCGGCCAGCCTGATGGTGGTGGAGTCGACGGCGATGGCATAGTAGGTGGCGCCGCTGGTGAGCCCGCCGATGTCGGCCTTGCTGGCCCTGAGGTTCGCGGCTTGCGGCGATTGCGCGGCCGCGATGTCGAAGCTGAATACCGAGGTGGTGGAGTCGACGGACTTGGACAGGCTGAATCCAGAACCCAAGGTGCCATCGAGCTTGAGGTCGATGGCGGGGCCGTTGTTGGTGGCGGCGAGCTTGAAGGTGAAGTCGTCCACCTTGATCAGGAAGTAGGTGCCGCCGATGGTCAGGCCGGTGACGGCGCTGTTGCCCGAGTCGCGGTTGAAGGTGACCTGATCGCCGGCGGCCAGGCCCGTCGCGGTGGCGAAGGTGAGGGTATTGGCCTCGTAATCCACCGATTGGATGGGGAAGTTGGCGGTGAGTGAAAAATCGATCGGCTGGCCATTGGCCGTGGCCGCGAGGGTGTAGGTGTTGGTGCCCGTGACGCGCTTGGCGTAGTAGGCGGTATCGGCGGCGATGCCCGAGATGACGGCATTGCCCGAAAGGCGGGAGACCTTCACGGCCGAACCATCGGCAATGCCCGGGTCGGAGGCGAAGCTGAAGGTGTTCGCCGTGCCGCTGGCACCGTTTCCGGTCGCGATAATTGTGAGGTCGATGGCCTTGCCCGTGGTGGCGTCCGCCGGAGTGGCGGCAAGCCTGTAGGCATTTGAGGCCGAGCGGATCAGGTAGTAGTTGCTTCCGGAGAGCAGGCCGCCGATGGAGGTGGGCCCAGCCGCCATCGTGAAGTTGACCATGGCTCCCGTGGCGAAGCCGGGATCGGTGGCGAACGAGATGATGTCGGAAACGGGATCAACCGAGGTGATGGCCGCCGTCGCGCCGGCCGTCTGGCGGTAGATGACCGCGGTGCCCGTGGTGTAGCCGTGAGCGTTGGCGAAGGAAATGGTATTGGCCGCAACATCGACGGAGGATGCCGCCTTCGTGGTGTACCGAATCGTGGCGCCGGACTTGCTGTTGAAATACTGCCTGGTGCGGAGGTTTTCCTCGGCGGCGATGTTGTCGGCAACGCTCTCGTCGGCGGCGGTGCCGGTGAGTCGGGCCGCCTCCCACACGGCCAGCAGTTCGGCCTGCGTGCGGGTGTCGGTGGTCTCGTTGTCGTTGTTGTCGATGAACCCGCCGCGTTCGAGCTTGATCCACGCCTCGCCGGCGGTGGCGGTGACGCTGTTCACCCACAGGTTGCCGGTGGCCTGGTACAGGTAGGCGTTCGAGGCGGCGTAGGCGAGAATGCCGCCCCGGCGCTCGGGTGATGTCTCGATGGCGGCGGGCAGGTTGGTGCTGGCGCCGATCGAACCGTTGGTGGCGGAGAGCGTGAGCTTGCGGCCGCGGATGAGCGCGTCGGTGTCCACCGGAACAATGCTCGCGTCGGCGACGACATTCACATCCGATTTCAGGTCGGTGGTGATGTTCTCGTAGGTGAGTTGGCCGGTGACCTCGCGCAGGTTGATGGCCCCGGTGGTGGTGACGGCGCTCAGACGGGAGTTCGCGCCGATGAGGTCGGTGCGGATGACGGAGTTGAGGCCGATGCCCTTGGCCGCCTCGAGGTTGATCACCTGCCCGTTGATGGAGGTGAAGCCCTCGGCGTCGATCGAGCCTTGGGTCGACTTGAACGAGGTCGAGCCGAGCGGGTTGTTCACGCCCTTGGTGATGAGGATGCTGCCCCGACTCGTGACATCGACCGTGCCCGCGTCGTAGCCGATGAACCGCACGGGAACTTCGTAGTCAGCCTTGACGCTGAAGGTGTGGAAGTCCTTGGTGAGCTTCTCATACACCGAGACATCGTGCAGGTAAGTCTTTTCCCAAGGGCCCCATCCGCTGGATGTTTCGAATGTGTAATGGTCGATCAGTTTTTCCGAGAGCGTCTTGTTGCGGTATCCGTAAGCGAACACCTGGTTGTTGTTGGCCATGCCGAACATCGGCGACGAGACGGTGGTGCTGCCGATTACTATACTGCCGCCCTGGAAGGAGACGGTGGGCACGACCTCGTAGGCCAGGTCTTGGTAGCCCATCAGGAACTCGCCTTCGAGCAGCGGTTCGTTGGATAGGATGCGGCTTTCAATGCGGTCGGGTTGCTGGCCCGGGTCGGGCGACCAGCTGTCCATACCCCAGAACGATGAGGTGATGTACTCCTTCTTGATCTGGCTGAGGATTCCCTGGCCGGTCATCCAGACATAGCGCATGCCGGTGGTGTTGGAATAATTGGCGGCGGTGCGGCCTGTGCTGGTGGAGGTGTTGACCTGAACCTGGGTCAACTGTCCTCCTTGCAGCCTCTCGTGGTAGGTCTTCTTGGTGATCGTGTTGCCGATGCGCGTGTATTCGGTCTTGAGCGGTCGGAAATTACTTTGAACCGTGATCGCGCCACCATCGGCGGTGAGGTCGGCCCACTTGCCCTTGGTGGCGTCGGAAAGCTTGGAGGCAAGCCTGACCGCGTATTGGGAACCTTCCTTGCCCGCATCGATGGCGAAGTAGCTTCCGGCGGGAAGTCCGGCATAGGAGGAATTGAGCACCACTTCCTCGCCGGTGGAGAGGTAGGGATTGGTTGTGAACAGGAGCTTGTCGGAAGCCTTGCTTGCGGAAGCCACGGAAACATCAAGGGGAAGCGCCCTCTTGGACGAGGTGTCGATGATGACGATCTTGCCCTCGATGCCAACGCCGCCGGTGTCCAGCTTCCGGACCTCGAGTTCGTAGCTTGTCTGGTTGTCGATGGTGATGTTGCCGAAGCCGTCCATCACCTTGATGGATCCGTTGCCGGTGCTGAAGGTGCGGCCCATGAGCTGGATGTAGCCACCCTTGACGACGGCATCCCTCACCTCGATGCGGTTGGTCTCGGCGTTGTAGAACGCGTCGATGCCGACCTTGTCGGCGCTGCTGAGCCTCAGGAATTTGTTGTTGCCGGGCCTGTAGTTGTTCCTAAAGGCGTTGATTTCCGCCTGCCTGCTGGCCGGTATGACAAGGGTGTTGTCGGGCCGGCCGCTCTGGATGGTGCCGTTGATGTTGAGATATTCGGCGGCAATGTAGATGTTGTTGAGGGCCAGGATGGTGCCGCCCTGCTTGGGTGTGTTGATATTTTGGCGGACCCAGGTGGCCACACCCGATGCGGTGTTCAGGTCGACATTCGTGTTGTTCTTGTTCGGATTGTTGAAGAATTGGGCCTGCACCTGTTTGTACTCGGCTGCCCACTGGCCCTTGGGATCGCCACCCGAGCTGAAAAACCCATCGGAGTTGAGGACGAAGTCGCGTCCGGCCGTGATCTCCACGGTCTGGGCCGACAGGTTGCCATTGATGATGACGCTGCCGGGGCTAATCAGGGTGACCTTGCCGCCGGTGTTGTTGACATCGCCGGTGATGTTGATGTCGGGATCGGGGATCTGGGAGAGGTTGATTTTGCTGTTCTTACCCGTGCCTTCAGGGTTGGTCCAGGTGTTCACGACACGGATCACGGGCGCTGCCTGCGCGGGCGTCGAGGTGCCGGTGGCGTTGCCCGGAGCGATGATGGTCATTCCCGCCAACGAGAGGGACTTATCCTTGTTGCGTGAGCTGATTTCTGGGGCGCTGCTGACCGGGGCGAAATCGGTGCCGCCGGTGTTGTAGAGCAGCTTGCCGCCGGTGCGGAACGGGATGGTCAGGCCGAGCAGTTGCAGTCCATAGGGGCTGTTGTTGGTGATCTGGATCTTGGCGTCGAGCGGGCTGTTGAGCACGCCGCTGCCGCTGAAGTTTTCACCAAACACATAAATGCTGCCGACGCCGGCGACGATTTCCGGCACCACGATGTAGGGCACGAGATAGTCGTTGCGGATGGTCGGCGGATTGGCGAAGGAGTTCAGGATTCCCAAATCGGCAGCCTGCCGGTAGAGGGCGTCGATGCGCGCGTTGAAGCCGGTGAGGGCGCCGGCGTCGTTGGCGTATTCCTGCTTGAGGGCGCGCAACTTTTCAATCTGCGCGTTGAAGCCCGCGC
>Ga0172372_10003078_pt1 | contig 24837 bp, 17 predicted proteins | sample LakKiv5m_2_FD_114544 | JGI IMG/M metagenome (GOLD analysis project Ga0172372, IMG submission 114544) | Freshwater microbial communities from Kabuno Bay, South-Kivu, Congo - kab_092012_9.5m | ecosystem: Environmental > Aquatic > Freshwater > Lake | place: Democratic Republic of the Congo...
AAGCCAACTGTCGGACTCGAACCGACGACCGGCTGATTACAAATCAGCTGCTCTACCAACTGAGCTAAGTTGGCCCGTGGGGGCCGGGGGACGGCGACAGGGGGATTGTAATCGCCGAATCCGAGGCTGCAAGGAGAGGTTTTCCCGGGGATTCGGCAGCGGCGGTTGCGGCTGCGGGTCGGTGAAAGAGGACAGGCTCTCCCTTCGACGTAAGCGTGCGAGCACTTATTGATGGGTGAGGGGGCGATGGCTCGGGGTGGCGGGGCGCTTCTGGTGGGTCTGATCCCTGTGTTGCTTAGTGGGATCCCGCGAAACGACCGGCCCGTGATGGTTCTGCTTGCTGCCATCGCCGTGGCCCCGTATAACAAGAATCCGAGTCCATGCTACCCCGTAAAAAAGCCGCCCCGACCCGACGAAAACGTTGGAAGCCCAGCTCTGGGATGCCGCCGACAAGATGCGGGGGGCCGTCCCGCCGACCGACTTCCAGCAGGTCTGCCTGGGCATGGCCGACATCCGCAAGGAACGCGCCGAGACCTTCCGCCACGTCCAGCACCCCGACCACCGCGTCGACTACGTTCTCGCCAACCGGCCCTTCGCCCTGTTCGGCCAGACTGCGAAGCGATGGTGCGACGCCCATCCCGACGCCGAGGGCAACCTCCGCGACCACGCCCCGCTCGAGCAACTCGTCGTCCCCACCATCCTGGAAAGCCTCAATTCCGTGCTCATCCGCCACGGCCACCAGTAACCGCGCCCGCATGAAAACGGATATGAATCAGCCGAACACGGCCAGCCTCCGCCAGCATTCACGTCATGAGTAGGGCGGGCGGTGCTGAGCTTTTGGCCATCTTCGGCTGTTGTGTGGGGCTGCTGTTCCCCGCGCTCTTTCTCTTCTTTCTGATCATGGCCCTGACTCGGAAATCGAAGGGCTGGATCATCGCCGCGGTGATCTCGGGCATCATCACTCTGCTGACTTTCCTCGGAGGCATGGTCTTCGCGGTGAATACGGGAGCGAAGGAGGCGAAAAAGCAGGCCGAGCCCCGCCGTTTCACGACCTCGGATGGCGTGGCGACGGTGATCGGGGCTCCTCAATGGCGGGAACTCGCCATCGGCTCGGCGGACGCCTCGCTCGGCATCGGCAACCCGGTGCTCAGGCAGTATCTCGTCGTGACCACCAAGGCCAGGGCGGATTTCGCCGAGGGATACACGCTCGCGGATTTCGCGGCAGCCGCTTCGGAGCAGGCGCTCTCGATCTTGGCGAGCACGCGAGTGACGGACTTCTCGGAGGTGACGGTGGGTGGGATGAAGGGCCTGCGACACGAGGCGATTGGTGCGGCGGACGGACTCGGCCTTTTTTACCTCAACACCTACCTCGAGAGCCCCACCCATTTTCATCAGGTGATGACCTGGACCCTGGTGGAAAACGAGGAGCGATATCGTGCGGTGCTCGAAACGGCGGCGGATTCCTTCCGCGAGGTCGGTTTGCAACTCCCTGAGTAAGGGAGGCTTCCCCACTCGACGGAATCACCGGTGTCGGAAAAACCACTTTCCCCGGTCCTGCTTTGCGCTTTCCTGTGCAAGCCGCTCGTTTTGAGTGGGGGACGGCACGAGAGTTGCGTTCAATGGCGGAGAAACACGACCACGGCGGGTTCATGCCCGGCGGACCAGCAGCATGAGAGACGATTTGGAAGAACGCATCGGATTCGACGGAGCCCAGCCGGCTCCCGGTCCCCACGGAGACACCCGTTCACGGGAATACATCAACCTGAAGTTCGCCGCGCGAGGATTGCCCATCGTGGGGGACGTGGAAGATTTTCCCTTCCTCGAGATGGGGCGGGGACTGATTTTGAATTTCCAGGAGCGCCTCCGCCTCCTCAAGAGCCACCGTTGCCCGGTCGACCGGCACATCACCGAGTGGCTCGACCGTTACCTCGCCGACACCGGGGTCTTTGCCGAAGGCGAGGCGAAGCTGCCTGATCCGCTCATCCTCGAGCGCCATGGTCTCGCGAGACTCCTCTCCCTGCCGCACGGCGGCGACCGTTTCGAGTCGTCGATCGTCTCGAGTTTCCGGACCTGGAACGGGGTCTGCCACAATCCGGCGAAAGACCGGCGCACGACCAAGGGTGTCTTCCACGTGACCGAGGGCGGTTTGCCGATCGCGGCGGACAAGCTCGCGGTGCCCAAGGTCACCTTCGCCCGGCTCCTCAAGGCGGCCCTGAATCCGCCGGACGAGCTCCTCACCCTGCCCTACACCAGTGCCGAACCGAAGCCGGTGAAGGCGTTCGCCTCGCTCCTCCTTCGTCCTCTCGTCTGTCCGGAAGTGCCCGGATTCACGAAAGAAAAGACGATGGAGACGCGCTTTTTCGCTCCGGGCAATCTCGTGAGCAATCTCGATTTCGTGGAGTCGATCTTCGGGAATGCGGGGGATCCCTTCCTTCCGGAAAACGACGCCCGTCTCGATGTGGAGCATTGGACCGGCCACACCGGCTGCGTCATTCTCGCCCCGCACCTCATCACCCTGAAGAAAAAGGATCTCGGCCTTCCCCATGTCTCCGAAGCGACCGATCGCCAGAAGCGCGACGGGATGTGCTGGAGCGACGAGAACGAGTGCTACAACAACGGCTCCGCCTTCAAAGTGACGGCACGCGACTCGGACGGCGTCGTCGTGACCCTGATCGCCGACAACTACTTCGGCTACTGCAAGAAGGAGGTGAAGACCCAGATCAGCTATGCGGCGAACCTCTACGGCCTCGTCGAGGAAGAGCATGCGGGCGGAGCCCTCGTTTTCCCGAGCTTCGACCACGGCGAGGATTTCCTCCTCGATCCTTACCGCCGGGATGCGAACCACACGTTCCCTGAAATGGCGGCCCTGCTCGGCGACCGGGTCGAAGTCCATGAGGAGGGGTATGCGGTGGACAAGGCCTTCCCGGACATCCACTACGTGCCGGAGGACGCCTATTTCGACCTTACGACCCAGTCGGTCTCGTGGACCCGCGAGGGGGCCGAACAGGAGATCCCGCTGCGACCGGACTTCACCTACGTGCTGCCCTCGGGCTATAAGATCGAGATGCGCAAACCCTCGGCGGGTCAGCGCTGGCGGCTCGTCGGGACCAATGCCGAAGGCACTTTCTGCCATAAGCCCTGCACCGTCTCGGGCGGTGGCAAATCGGAGATCTCGAAATCCCTCGCCGACGCGATGGAGACGGGACCGGTGATCATGCCGCGATTCGAAGCCGACATGCAGATGGTCGAGCAGCTCCTCGCCCGCGACTACGGCGACCGGGCGAAGAATCCGCGCGTGCCGGGGGCGAAGAGCCGCCCCATCCTCGATCCCGAGCGTTCCCTCGGCTCGGTGATGCGACTCTTCTCTCCGAGCGACGAGTTCACCGATGAATACAACGCCTTCATCGCCTCGATCCCGCGGTCGGTGAAGGACTTCATCCTCACCCTGAAGCGCTATTGGAAGCCTGATTGGGGCACTGACTGGCGCAGCCGCTTCCGCGTCGACCGGGTCAACGGCGAACACGGATCGCTCCTCAAATACCGGCTTGCCTCGGTCATGACGAGCTACCTGCGGGTGGGTTTCGAGCAGGACGGCGCCTGGCGGATGTTCAGCCTGCGCAAGGATTTCGCGCCAGCGACCAAGCTGCAGCGCGAGGACGACATCACCGCCTCGATCACCGTGCCGGCCTTCCGTCTCGATCGTTCGCTGATGCACCCGGAGGTGGATTTCCCGAGCTACAAGTTCGCGGAGAACTGTGAATTCCGCCTTTTCCAGCGGCCCGACGACGCGATCCACCGCGGCTATGACAAGCAGACCGAGTTCGACTTCTCGCGCGGCGGCAATTTCTTTTCGAACTACGAGCCGAAGACCCGCGAGGAGGTCAAGGAGATCGTCGACGACGCGATCCGCTTCGATTATTTCACGCCGCCGCTGAAGAAGACCCTGCTCGGGTTCGTCGCGGCCGAGGGCAGTCCTTCGTATGCGGTCAGCTCGGCCCATCCGCGCATGGTCGATGGGTCGCCGAGCGAGAATCCGCGCTACCTCCAGAACCGGCCCGATCTCGAGAATCCACGTGGCGAATACCTCGGCGAGGTCGGAGCGAGGCTCTACCGCCGCATTCCCTCGGCGCAGCCCGTCCTCAGCCCGGTCCACGCCGTTCTGCCGGGGCGCCGCAACAATCCGGCGGATCACGCCGCGAAGATCGGGGCGCTCGCGCCTTTCGGTCCGATCCACTACCAGGAGTTGCCCGAGCTCTTCATGGACTTCATCGCCAGTCTCACCGGCAAGTCGCCCTCGACCACGGGCGCGGGGTCGGAGGGAGCCCTGACGAAGGGGCCTTTCAATGCCCTCCTCCCGGTGGTCGATCTCAATGCCGCCCTTCTCAGCTACATTCTCAGCGGCTATGAGGGATTCAGCACCGCCGCCGGCTATGTCGGACCGAAATACAAGGTCTCCCACGACGTGAGCCTCGTCGTGCCCGAGGTCTGGAGCCGGATGTTCCTTCACGAGCGCAAGCCCGCCTTCCTCATTGCCGAGGGGTATCTCGAGCGCCTCGATGATTCCGAGGAAAACGGGGAATTCGTCCCCGCGAGCCGCCTCGGCTACCGCATCACCCAGAAATTCGTCGAAACCTTCTTCGGTCGTGTCTTCGCCGAACCACGCAGCGTCTTCACTGAGGAAATGCTGAAGCCCGAACTTCAAGGCCGCGAGGATTATCTCGAGGCGATCCGCAACATCGCAGGAACCCAGAAGAGCGTTGCTCTCGCCTACTTTGATGACGGCGGGATCGACTCGGCGATTCCTCCGCTGAAGGCCCTTCTCCACCTCATGGGCCACGGGGAGTATGAGGGGAAAACGATCCACGATCCCGAAATCCGCGGGATGTTCTGCCGCGAGAATGTCCTCGCCAGCGATTGGTACCGCGAACGTCTCGTCGCCAAGACCCGGCTGCGCGTCCGCACGATCCGCACCCACGTGGTCGCCCTCGAGGAGTTTCTCGAGCGGAAGCACTACGAGAAGGAGGCGGAGCGCCTGCGCCTGGCCGAGCGCCTCGTTCAGACCAAGGCCGCCCTCGCCACGCTCGAGGGATCGCCTGAGGCCTACATCGAAAGCATCGTCGGAACGATCGGGCTCGATCCCTCGCTCTACTCGTGAGCTGAAGAGACCTTCCGCTGACGTTGCTCCCGGTAGTATCGGACGAGACCGGCGGTGACCCCGTCGGCATATTCCTGGTAGAGGTTCTTCCGGTAGACGCCGTTGATCTCGCGGAGGCCGGGGTAGGGGCCTTCCTGGACGCGGGCGTGGGTTTCCTGATGGTTCATGCAGAAGGGCTCGAAAAAGAGGACCGGGCAGAAAAAAACGCGGTTGGCGAGGAGGTTGCGAGCCCAGACGAGTTCGTTCTCATTCACCGACATGCCACTGGTGCCGTCGTAACCGAAGGCGGGGAGCCGGGTTTCATCTTGTACGGTCTTCGAGACGGTGTCGGAGAGGCGGAGTTCCTCGTGGTAGAGGCGCTGGAGGATGCGGAGGACCATTTCAAAGCGGGTGTCGTCCTCCTCCATCTCGCTCTCCGAGTAGCAGCCGTTGAGGATGAGGTGGAGGTGATTGGGCGAACGGAAGACAGGGCGTCCGCCTGGCCAGGGCGAGGCGTCGAAGTGGAGGCAGAGGGCCAGATCGGGCCGGATCGTGTCATTGATGAGTTCGCCCCGGGCGCGGATCTCGGCGGAAATGGCGAACATCGCCTTGGCGGTGCTGGCAATGAGCCCGGTCGAAGGGACCTGTCCGCGCCGGATCAGGTAGGCCTTGGCTTCCTCCTGAAGGGTCTCGACCCGCTCTTTGGTCACCGGGTTGTTCGTTTCCCGGGTCAGAAAGACCTCGGCGCCAAGGAGAGTCAGGTCGCGGCGGAGGATTTTGGCGACCATCAGGGTCATTTCGCCTTCGCGCACCTCAAGGGAGTCGGGTCCGCCGAGTTTGAAATGGCGATCGTCCCAGGTCACCCACTTGCCTCCGATGTGCCCGGGATCGACCGCGATGCGGAGGCCCTCCAAGGGACGTGTCGAATTCGGGGGCAGATCCGGGACTTTGACCGGGTCGCGCCAGTAGAGAGGCCCTTCGGCCGGGAGGGTGGAGTCGGTGCGAAAGCGGAGGTCATACCATCCGGCCTCGGGCAGGTTCGACTGCCTGAGAATCAGCGCGCGGTCGGCCTCGATGCGGATGACGCCGTCGGCTTCTTCCGGTTTCCTCGCATAGCAATGGCGAAGCAGGTAGAGGAACTCCGCACGGGTCATCGTGTTCTGATAAGGATCAAGACGCGACCAATCCGGCACCGACCCGAGCCGGGCCAGGTTCGGCGGGAGAGGGGAGGCGGGAGCTTCCGAAGCAGAGAGCTGGGTCGACAAGACCAGCAAGACAGTGGCGAGTCTCTCGGCCAAACGGAAGCCGGGGGGGCGCGGAAGAGACTTTCGGAGAGGCTTCAAACCGGTGAAAGTTTTCGGTTTCCTGAGTTGGAAACGCGGCGCATTAAGTGAAGCATGCTCAGAATTCTATTTCTAGGAGATATTGTCGGCGAACCCGGGCGGAAAGCCGTCATTTCCCAGCTCGCTTCGATCCGGGAGGCGGAAAACATTGATTTTGTAATCGCTAACGGTGAAAACGCCGCTGCCGGCCGGGGGATCACCCCCCGAATCGCGATCGACCTCCTCCGGGCCGGGGTGGCCATCATCACGACCGGTGACCATATTTGGGATCAGAGTGAAATCATTGAATTCATGGAAATGGAGCCTCGTCTGCTGCGCCCTCTAAATTACCCGCCAGGAGTGCCCGGCGCCGGTTCGATGGTGCTCGATACGGCCAAGGGAAAGGTGGCCGTGATCAATGCCCAGGGTCGCAGCTTCATGCAACCGCCCCTCGAGAACCCCTTTCTTGCGGTGCGGGACGAGGTGGCACGGCTCAAGGCACTGGAGGACGTGGCAGTGATCTTCGTCGATTTTCACGCGGAAACGACCAGCGAAAAAATCTCGCTGGGCTGGGCGCTCGACGGCACGGTTTCGGCGGTGATTGGCACCCACACCCACGTGCAGACCGCCGATGAGCGGATCCTCCCGGGTGGGACTGCCTTCCTCTGCGACGCCGGGATGTGCGGTCCGCTGGATTCCGTCCTCGGTCGCGAAACGGGACCGGTCGTGGACCGCTTTCTGACCTCGACGCCGCGCCGATTCCCGGTGGCGAAAGGGGTCGTGGGCCTGCGCGGCGTGATGATTGACGTCGACGAAACCACTGGAAAAGCCTCCGCGATTCGCCGCTTTTCCACGGATTTGGGGGCGTCTTTCGAGGGTGCCTGAGAATTTTTAACGAATCGGGAAGTTTTTTTTGACAGTTTTCGAGGCGCGATTACCTTCCGCGCCTGATTCTGCCGGTCTGGCCTTGGCCCTGATGCTCCTCCCGAAAGGGTAAGGCGGCTCGGGGTTCTTTGCCTCTGGTGGTCTCAGAAGCCTCGCGTTTCTGGATCTTTTGGTTTCAACGGGTCCCTGAAGCACAAGGTGTTGAAAGGCTCTTGTAGCTCAGGGGTAGAGCACATCCTTGGTAAGGATGAGGTCATGGGTTCAATTCCCATCAAGAGCTTCACTTGAGTGATTAGAAAAACAGAGCGATTCCGCCTCGGTCGCACTTCGGACCCCCTCGGGGGAGATGCAATTTACGATTACCACCAACAAAAAACCTAACGACAATGGCTAAAGCAGCATTCGAACGCACCAAGCCTCACGTGAACGTGGGCACGATCGGTCACGTTGACCACGGCAAGACGACTCTCACCGCGGCGATCACCGCGACCCTGGCTGACAAGGGTCTCGCTGAAAAGCGTGCGTATGACGAGATCGACGGAGCGCCCGAAGAGCGTGAGCGCGGCATCACGATTTCGACCGCCCACGTGGAGTATGAGACTCTCAACCGCCACTATGCCCACGTCGACTGCCCCGGTCACGCCGACTACGTGAAGAACATGATCACGGGTGCTGCCCAGATGGATGGTGGCATTCTGGTGGTTTCTGCTGCCGATGGTCCGATGCCCCAGACTCGTGAGCACATCCTTCTTGCCCGTCAGGTCGGTGTTCCCGCCCTCGTGGTCTTCCTCAACAAGGTGGACATGGTTGATGATGAAGAGCTTCTCGATCTCGTTGAGATGGAAATCCGCGAGCTCCTCAGCAAATACGACTTCCCGGGTGATGACATCCCGATCGTTCGGGGTTCCGGTCTCAAGGCGCTCGAAGGTGATGCGACCCATCGCGAGAACATCATGAAGCTCATGCAGGCGGTTGATGACTACATCCCGCTCCCCGAGCGTCCCATCGATGGTGACTTCCTCATGCCGGTGGAAGACGTCTTCTCGATCGAAGGCCGTGGCACGGTCGCGACTGGCCGGATCGAGCGCGGCATCATCAAGAAGATGTCCGAAGTCGAGATCGTCGGCATTCGCCCCACTCAGAAGACCACTGTCACGGACATCGAAATGTTCCGCAAACTCCTCGACGAAGGTCGTGCGGGTGACAACGTTGGTCTTCTCCTTCGCGGTCTCAAGAAGGACGATGTCGAGCGCGGTCAGGTGATCGCCAAGCCCGGCTCGATCAAGCCTCACAGGAAGTTCAAGGCCGAGGTCTACGTCCTTTCCAAGGACGAGGGTGGTCGCCACACTCCCTTCTTCGACAACTACCGTCCCCAGTTTTACTTCCGGACGACGGACGTGACCGGTTCCGTCAAGCTCCCCGAGGGTGTCGAGATGGTCATGCCTGGCGATAACGTCGCCATCGAGGTCGAGCTTCTCACCCCGATCGCCATGGAAAAGACGATTCGTTTCGCCATCCGTGAGGGTGGTCGCACCGTGGGTGCCGGTCGTGTTTCCGACATCGTCGAGTGATTTGTCGATTCAACATTTCCCCAACGGGGCACGGGCTTTGATCGCTCGTGTCCCGGGAGTGGGGAAGTCCGGAGGGGACCCGAGTTTTCGGCTCCCCTCTTTCCGCCACTAAAAACAAGTTTGAAGCATAGGGCAGTAGCTCAATCGGTAGAGTAGCGGTCTCCAAAACCGTTGGTTGCGAGTTCGAGTCTCGCCTGCCCTGCCAATCTTCGGGATTGCGATCAGCGGCGCCATCGGGCGTCAAGAACACATGAAAGTCGGAAAATATCTTGGAGAGGTGCGCGGAGAGCTCCGCAAAGCCACTTGGCCCTGGGATCCCAAGGAAAAGGGTGTCAAGAAATACAAGCAGCTCATCGACTCCACCGTGGTCGTCCTTATTGCCATGGTCCTCCTCGGGGCCTTTGTCGCGACGATCGACTTCGCGATGCGTCAGGTCATGACCTTCCTCACCACCGGATTCTAGAATCGGGAATCTGAACCCCCTCTTTTTCGATGCCGACCATCCCTTCAGCCAAAGACCAGTGGTATGTCATTCAAGTGCTCTCCGGGCAAGAGTTGAAAGTCCGTGACAGCATTGAGCGCCGTATCGCCTCCGAGGAAATGAGTGACCTCATTTTCGAGGTGCTCGTTCCCCAAGAGCGTGTCTCCGAAGTCCGTGGCGGGCAGAAGCGTGAGGCGAACCGGAAATTCTATCCCGGTTACATCATCATCAACATGCATCTCCTCCACGAGGACAACACGCTGGTGGACCGGACCTGGTATTTCATCCAAGAGACCGACGGGGTCATTAATTTTGCCGGGACGAAGGGCAATCCGATGCCGATGCCGAGGCATGAGGTCGACAGCATGTTGGCCCAGATCAAGGAGCGCGAAGGCAGTGTGAAGCCGGCCATTTCCCACGAGGTGGGCGACTCTGTGGTCGTTTCCGACGGTCCGTTCCAAGGTCAGGCTGGCGTGATTGCCGAAATCAACGAAGCGAAGGGGGAACTCATGGTTTCCGTGAATATCTTCGGCCGCGAGACCCTCGTGCCCCTCGAATATTGGCAGGTCGAGTTGGGCTGATCCCGCTCCCTGCAGGCGTTTCCGCCGACCGCACCCCGAACCAATCAACCCAGAAACACGATGGCTAAAGAAATAGTTAAATTGATCAAGCTGCAGATCACCGCAGGCAAGGCAAATCCCTCCCCGCCGGTAGGTCCGGCGCTCGGTCAGGCGGGTGTGAACATCATGGAGTTCTGCAAGCAGTTCAATGCTCAGACCCAGGGTTCTGAAGGCGACATTCTTCCGGTGGTCATCACGGTTTACAAAGACAAGAGCTTCACCTTCATCACGAAGAAGTCCCCCGCCGCCGTGCTCCTCAAGAAGGCGGCGAATCTTGCTTCCGGTTCGAGCGAACCGAACAAGAAGAAGGTTGGCAAGATCTCGAGCGAGAAGCTTCGCGAGGTCGCCCGTTTCAAGATGGAAGACATGAATACCAGTGACGAGGACGCTGCCTGCCGCATCCTGGCCGGGACTGCTCGTCAAATGGGTCTCGAAATTGTCGACTGATTTTTCCCAAGCAACCCAAACACCCGCAGGAGGGCGAGGAAACGCCCGCACGCACTGCATCAAGAACATGGCCAAAAAACGAAGCAAACGATACAAGGCGGCGGCAGCACTGGTTGACAGTGCCCGCGTCTATTCGATCGAGGACGCCGTCGCGCTGGTGAAGAAACTCCCGGCACCGAAATTCGATCAGACCGTCACCCTGACCTTCCGAATGGGGGTCGATCCGCGTCAATCGGACCAAATGGTTCGTGGCACCTGTCCGCTTCCCCACGGTTCGGGCAAGGACGTCCGCGTCCTCGTCTTCGCGGAAGGCGAAGCGGCGACCGAGGCGAAGAATGCCGGCGCTGAGTTTGTCGGGTTCGAGGCCCTGATCAAGGAGGTGATGGGTGGATTCATGGATTTCGATGCCGTCATCGCCACGCCGTCGGCCATGTCGGAAGTCCGGAAGCTCGGCCGCCAGCTTGGTCCTCGCGGACTCATGCCAAACCCGAAGACGGGCACGGTCACCGACGACACGGCGGCTGCGGTCAAGGCGGTCAAGGCGGGCCGGATCGATTTCAAACTCGACAAAAACGGCAACATCTCCGCGCCGATCGGCAAGCTCTCCTTCGATGAGAGCATGCTGGTGGACAACGGCAAGGCCGTGGTCGACTCCGTCAGTGCCGCTCGCCCTGCGACGGCGAAAGGGATTTTCATTCAAAAAGGCACCCTCACCGCCACGATGGTGCCGGGCCTCAAAGTCGACGTGTCCGCCTGGCATTGATCAGACCTGACCTAACAACCCCATATTTTTTCCGAAACGATGAAAGTCCTCAAGAAAATCGTCATCGACAGCCTTCTCTCCCGGGTCAGTGAGTCGCCCTTCCTGATCGTGGTGGATTATTCCGGCATGAAGGTCTCCGAGTTCGAGGGTCTCCGGAAGCGCCTCGCCGCCTGCGGCGCGAAGCTCCAGGTGGCCAAGAACACCTTCGTCAAGCAGGTTGCCAGCTCGGTCGATTACCCCGCCGAAGTCGGAGACTTCCTCAAAGGGCAGACCGCCGTTGTCACCGGTGCAAGCGATGTTTGCGCGTCCGCGAAGATCCTCAAGACCTTTGGCAAGGAAATCAACAAACTCGCGATCCGTTGCGGCGTCCTCGACGGCAACTTCCTCGATGAGAAGAAGGTGATCGCTCTTGCCGATCTCCCGCCGATGGAAATCCTTCGCGCCCAGCTTCTCGGCGTCTTCAATTCACCCGCGCAAAAGCTCGTCTCCGTGCTCAACGAGCCCGGGGCCTCTCTGGCCCGCGTTCTCCAAGCCAAGGCAGACCAAGGCTGAGGCTCTTCAGAAACCCTTTGGGCGCCTCCATGGAGGAGGTGTCCGGAACCAAAAAGAAAACCAAAACCGGGTTCCTTGCCGAATGCCGAGCGCGGCATCTTAATTTTCGGAGCGCTTTCCGATGCGGCGATACCCAACCAAGAACATGGCAGATACCAGTGCACTAGTGGAACAGTTGAGCGGACTTACCGTCCTCGAGGTCGCCGACCTCGTCAAAGCTCTCGAAGAAAAGTGGGGCGTCAGCGCCGCGGCCCCCGTGGCGATGATGGCCGGACCGGCCGCGGGCGGTGGGGCAGCTGAGGCCGTCGAAGAGAAGACCTCCTTCGACGTCATCCTGACCTCCTTCGGCGATAACAAGATCGGGGTCATCAAGGCGGTCCGTGAGGCCGTTTCGGGACTCGGTCTCGCCGAGGCCAAGGCCCTCGTGGAAGGCGCGCCCAAGTCCGTCAAGGACGGCGTCACCAAAGAGGAAGCCGCCGCGATCAAGGCCAAGCTCGAAGAGGCTGGTGCCAAGGTCGAGCTCAAGTAATCCGGAATTTTCGATCCCGGTCCGGAAACGGGCCGGGATCAAATTTTTCGAAAAAATCAAGAAAATTCCCCGATTTAATCGTAATCATTCGAAAGACGGTGTCATTGTCCCCCTTCGCCGAGATGCTTTGACGTCGAATCCCGGGTGTTTCTCCGAGCGCCCGGGCTTCGTCGTCTTTTCTTTTGACGATCGGCTTCCGGGTGAGCCAAACCGCGCGTGTCCCTTTCCCGGGCCACTCGTCCGCTCTCCCGGTTTTCATCCATAGACCGCCAGTCCAACCTCAGTAGCGCCCTTATGTCAGCAAGACCCGAGAAACTTGAACGTGTGTATTTTGGCAAGATCGAGGAGGCGATCGAGACGCCCAACCTGATTGAGGTCCAGCTCGATTCCTACAAGGAGTTCCTTCAACAGGACATCGAGCCGGACGGGCGCATCGCGACCGGTTTGCAGTCGGTCTTCCGTGAGGTCTTTCCGATTCAGAGCTACGATGAGAAGTTCACGCTTGATTTCGCGAAATACGAAGTGGGCGAGCCCAAGTTGACGGCACTCGAGGCCCTTCGGGATGGGGAGACCTTCAGCGCGCCGCTTTACGTCACCTTTTCCCTGACTGACGAAACCGGCACCAAGGAAGAGCGGGTCTACATGGGGGAGCTTCCGATGATGACCCTTCGGGGCACTTTCGTGATCAACGGGGCGGAACGGGTCATTGTCAGTCAGTTGCACCGCTCTCCCGGGGTGTGCTTTGAGACGAATCTCCACCTCAATGGAAAGACCCTTTATGGCTTTCGGATCATTCCTGACCGCGGCACGTGGATGGAGGTGCAGTTTGATACAAACGACCTCCTCTACGTCTACCTGGATCGCCGCCGCCGCCGCCGCAAGTTCCTTGCGACCACTTTCCTTCGCGCCATCGGTTACCCGACCGACGAGGATATCATCGAACAGTTCTACGACATCGAGAAGCTCAAGATCGATCCGAACGTCAACGAGGCCGAACTCGCGAACAAGATCATCTTCAACGATGTCCTCGACGGAGACATGGTCGTGGCGAAGGCTTACGAGCCCCTTACCCTCGCGACCATCACCCAGCTGCACTCCCTCGGCGTGAAGTCGGTGCCCTGTGTCACTGCTTCCCACGACGATCTCCTCATCAAATCGCTCCGCAAGGATCCCGCGAAGAACGAGGAAGAGGCCCTCAAGGACATTTATCGCCGTCTCCGCCCTGGCGACCCACCGACCGTGGCGAACGCGAGGGCCCTCCTCAAGCGTCTCTTCTTCGACTCGAAGAAGTATGATCTCACCCGCGTCGGCCGCTACAAGATCAACCAGAAGCTCGCCTTGGACGTGGATGAAAACGAGCGCGTCATCACCGCCGACGATTTTCTCGTCTCGATGGCCTACCTCTTCGGTCTCCGCCGCGGGGAAGGGGTCCTCGACGACATTGACCACCTTGGGAGCCGCCGGATCCGAGCGGTCGGAGAACTTCTCGCGAACCAGTGCCGCGTCGGGCTCGCCCGCACCGAGCGCCTCGTCAAGGAGCGCATGACTTTGTTCGACATCAACCTCGACGGGATGACTCCCTCGAAGTTGGTCAATCCGAAGGCCCTCGCGGCCGTCGTGCGCGATTTCTTCGGTCGTTCGCAGCTGAGCCAGTTCATGGACCAGATCAACCCGCTCTCCGAGTTGACCCACAAGCGCCGTCTCTCCGCGCTCGGACCCGGTGGTCTGAACCGCGACCGCGCCGGTTTCGAAGTCCGTGACGTTCACCCTTCCCACTACGGGCGCATTTGTCCGATCGAAACGCCGGAGGGTCCGAACATCGGTCTCATCAACTCGATGAGCTGCTACGCTCGGATCAACGAGTTCGGCTTCATTGAAACCCCCTACCGCCGGATCCAGAAGGGGAAGGTGATGAAGAAGATCGACTACCTCACCGCCGACCAGGAGGAGAGTTATCTGATCGCTCAGGCGAACAATCCGATCGACGACAAGGGCAACTTCCTCACCGAGAAAATCACGGTGCGCCATCTTGGTGAGTTCATCGAAGTGGATCCGGAGGCGGCCACCTACATGGACGTCTCTCCGAAGCAGCTCGTCTCGGTGGCGGCCTCGCTCATCCCCTTCCTCGAGCATGATGATGCGAACCGGGCCCTGATGGGTTCGAACATGCAGCGCCAGGGGGTGCCGCTCCTTGTTTCCGAGTCTCCCTACATTGGGACCGGGATGGAGGGCAAGGTCGCCCGCGACTCGCGCGCCGTCGTCGTGGCCGAGGGCAACGGGATCATCGCCGCCGCCACTGCCGAGATCATCATCGTGACGAAGGACGGCGAACTGCCCTGCTCCGAAGCGCAGTTTATGACCAATCCCTTCAAGCTGAAAAGTGACAAGGAGAACGGCACCTACGTTTATCCGCTGCGCAAGTTCATGCGCTCGAACGCCGGCACCTGCATCAACCAGAAGCCGATCGTCCGTCGCGGCGAAAAGGTGAAGGCAGGTCAAGTCCTCGCCGATGGTCCGAACACCGAACATGGTGAGCTCGCCCTCGGCCGAAATGTCCTGGTCGCCTTCATGCCCTGGAACGGATACAATTTCGAGGATGCCATCGTCATTTCGGAGCGCATCGTGAAGGAGGATATCTACACCTCCATCCACATCGATGAATTCGAGATCGGCGCCCGCGACACCAAGCTTGGCCCGGAGGAAATCACCCGCGACATTCCGAACGTCGGTGAGGAAGCCCTCAAGGACCTTGGTCCGGACGGGGTCATTCGCGTCGGTGCCGAGGTGAAGCCTGGCGACATTCTCGTCGGAAAGATCACGCCGAAAAGCGAGACCGAACTGGCTCCGGAAGAGCGTCTCCTCCGTGCCATTTTCGGCGAGAAGGCCGCTGACGTGAAGGACACCTCCCTTCGCGTCCCCTCCGGCTGCGTTGGCATCGTGATGGACGTCCGCGTCTCCTCACGCAATGCGTCGAGCAAGGAGAAGATCGATCCCAAGGAGCAGCAGAAGCAGCAAAAGCAAATCATCGAGGAGCACAAGCGCCGCCATGAGGAGCTTACCGAGCAACTCACCGAAAAACTTTCCGACATCCTTCTCGGCGAAAAGATCCCGCTCGACGTGGTCAACGGTCGCACCGGCGAAATCCTCGTCCCCGCCAACCGCAAGATCACCAAGACCCTTCTGCGGAAGCTGGCCGATAACTATTCGAACATCGAGATCGACCCGAGCCCGATCCGCAACAAGATCCTCGACATCGTCGCGAGCTACGAACAGAAGTTCGCCGACATCGACATGGAGCGGGAGCGCCAACTCGACCGGATCGAATCCGGTGACGAGGTTGATCCGGGAGTGATCAAGCAGGTGAAGGTCTATGTCGCGAAGAAGCGCAAGCTCTCCGTTGGCGACAAGATGGCCGGCCGCCACGGCAACAAGGGGGTCGTTGCGACGATCGTCCCCGAGGCCGACATGCCTTTCCTCGAAGATGGCACACCTGTCGACATCTGCCTCAATCCCCTCGGCGTGCCGAGTCGGATGAACGTGGGTCAGGTGCTCGAGACCCACCTTGGGGTGGCCGCCAAGGCCCTCGGTTTCAAGGTGGCTACCCCGGTCTTCGACGGGATTCCGGAATCGAAGATCGTCGAATACCTCGAGGAGGCTCAACAAATTGAGGGCTTCAAGTGGATCGGCACGAACGGTAAATCGCAGCTCTATGATGGACGCACCGGCGAGCCGTTCTACCAGCCTGTCGTGGTCGGCATCATTTACATGCTGAAGCTGGGGCACTTGGTCCAAGACAAGATCCACGCCCGTGCCGTCGGTCCCTACTCCCTCGTCACCCAGCAGCCGCTCGGGGGCAAGGCGCAATACGGTGGCCAGCGTTTCGGGGAAATGGAGGTCTGGGCGCTCGAGGCCTACGGGGCCGCCTACACCTTGCAGGAGCTTCTCACGGTCAAGTCCGATGACGTTCAGGGGCGGACTCGCATTTATGAATCCATCGTCAAGGGCGACAACACCCTCGATGCCGGCACGCCGGAGTCGTTCAACGTGTTGATCAAGGAGATGCAGAGCCTCGGCCTCGACGTGCGCGTCGGATCCTCGACCCGATCTCCCGAGGAGATTCTCACCGACAGCCTCGCCATCATTTGATCCGGCCCGGCCCGACCACCCTCGCACCTTTCGAAATTCAGCTCCCTTCCACCATGTCAGTTCCCTACCTTAGCTCCGAATCGCAACTGGACGAGATCTTCGGCCTCGAGCGAAAGTCCGACAGCTTCGATCACGTCAGGATCACCGTCGCCAACCCCGAAACGATCCGTTCTTGGAGCCGTGGCGAAGTGAAGAACCCGGAAACGATCAATTACCGGACCTTCAAACCCGAAAAGGGCGGTCTTTTCTGCGAGCGCATCTTTGGTCCCACGAAGGACTGGGAGTGCGCCTGCGGCAAATACAAGCGCATCAAGCACAAGGGTGTCGTCTGTGACCGTTGCGGCGTCGAGGTGACTCTCTCCCGGGTCCGTCGCGAGCGCATGGGTCACATCGAGCTCGCGGTGCCGGTCTCGCACATCTGGTTCTACAAGTGCATGCCCTCGCGCATCGGACTCATGCTCGACATGAGCGCCCGCCAGCTGGAGCGCGTGATCTACTACGAGGATTACATTGTCATCGATCCCGGTAACACGCCGCTCGAGGCTGGTCAGCTCCTCACCGAGCTCGAATACCGCGATGCGCAGGATGAGTATGGAGTCGAGGGTTTTCGCGCGGGCATGGGCGCTGAGGCCGTCCGCGACCTCCTTACCCGCGTTGATCTCCCGTCGGTCATCACCGAACTCGAAGAGGCCATGGGCAAGACCCGCTCGAAGCAGGTCCGCAAGAAACTCGCGAAGCGTCTCAAGCTCGCCCAGGGTTTCTATCATTCGAAGACCCGTCCCGAGTGGATGATCCTCGAGGTGCTGCCGGTCATCCCGCCCGATCTCCGTCCGCTCGTTCCGCTGGAAGGGGGCCGTTTCGCGACCTCCGATCTCAACGACCTTTATCGTCGGGTCATCAACCGGAACAATCGCCTTAAGAACCTGCTCCAGCTCAAGACTCCGGACGTCATCATCCGAAACGAAAAGCGGATGTTGCAGGAGGCGGTTGACGCCCTTTTTGACAACGGTCGCCACGGGCGCGCGGTCACCGGGGCCGGAAACCGTGCCCTCAAGTCGCTCTCCGACATGCTCAAGGGCAAGGGCGGGCGTTTCCGTCAGAACCTCCTTGGCAAGCGGGTTGATTACTCGGGCCGCTCCGTCATCGTCATCGGTCCCGACCTCAAACTCCACCAGTGTGGTCTTCCGAAGAAGATGGCTCTCGTCCTCTTTGAGCCTTTCATCATCCGCCGCCTCAAGGAACTTGGCTACGTTCACACCGTGCGTAGTGCGAAGAAGCTTATTGAACGGAAGACGTCCGAGGTCTGGGACATTCTTGAGGAAGTGACGAAGGGCCACCCCGTCCTCCTCAACCGTGCGCCCACGCTGCACCGTCTTTCGATCCAGGCCTTCGAACCGGTCCTGATCGAAGGCTCCGCCATTCGGGTCCATCCGCTCGTTTGCACCGCCTATAACGCCGACTTCGACGGAGACCAAATGGCCGTGCACGTGCCGCTCTCGGTCGAGGCGCAGATGGAGGCGCGCATGCTCATGCTCGCCCCGAACAACATCTTCACGCCCTCGAGCGGCAAGCCGATCACGACTCCCTCCCAGGACATTACCCTGGGAGCCTACTTCCTCACCTATTGTCGGCAGATCCCGCTGCGCGACCCCGACGCCGAGCGTCACCTGCCGCTCTTCGCCGACACCTCGGAGGTCGAGTTCGCCGTGGCGAACAAGTCCATCGACATGCATGATCCGATCCGCATGCGCAACCCCGACTTCGGCTCGACGGGTCGCATCTATGGGGATCGCGAGCGCAAGATCCTCGTAACGACCGCGGGCCGGGTCCGTTTCAACGAAATCTGGCCCGATGAACTCGGCTTCTTCAACAGCACGGTCGCCAAGAAACAGTTGTCCGACATCATTTGGCGTTGCTACCAGGTATCCGGTCAGGAAGGCACCGTGAAGTCGCTCGATGCGTTGAAATCCCTTGGTTTCCGCGAGGCAACCCGTTCGGGAACTTCCGTCGGGATCTTCGACATGATCATCCCGGCCGAGAAGCAGGTCGAGGTCGACAGTGCCACCGCCGAAGTCCAAAAGGCCAACGATCAGTATCGAGCCGGGGTCATCACCAACAAGGAGCGCTACAACAAGATCGTCGACATCTGGACCCATGCCGGTGATGAGATCACCAAGGCGCTTTTCCGCACCATCGAGCACAACGACGGTAAGAGCCTGCCGAGCCCGCTCTTCATGATGGTCGACTCCGGCGCCCGGGGTAATCGTCAGCAGATCAAGCAGCTCTCCGGGATGCGCGGCCTCATGGCCAAGCCCTCCGGCGAGATCATCGAGCGGCCCATTATCTCGAACTTCCGTTCGGGCCTCTCGGTGCTCGAGTATTTCATCTCCACCCACGGTGCCCGAAAGGGTCTCGCCGATACCGCGCTGAAGACCGCCGACTCGGGTTACATGACCCGGAAACTGGTCGACGTGGCTCAGGATGTCATCATCACCGAGATCGACTGCGGCACGGCGAACGGCATTCTCGTCAAGTCCATCTATGAGGGTGACGAAGAAGTGGTCGACCTCAAAACCCGCATCTACGGGCGGGTTTCGGCCGAGAAGGTGATCAATGGCGAAGAAGTCGTCGTCAGCCCTGGCGCGATGATCAACGAGGCCATCGCCCTCCGCCTCAACAACATCGGTCACGAGCAGCTCAAGATCCGTTCGGTTCTCACCTGCGAAAGTCGCCGTGGTTGCTGTTCGAAGTGCTATGGGATGAACCTTGCCTCCAACGGCATGGCCAAGATCGGCGAGGCGGTCGGCATCATCGCCGCGCAGTCGATCGGCGAGCCGGGCACCCAGCTCACGATGCGAACCTTCCACGTCGGCGGGGTCGCTTCGGGAACGTTCAAGCAGCCCATCATCAAGGCCAAGGCGGCCGGGGCCATCCACTTCAACAATCTCCGGACCGTCGAGACGGCTGACAAGACCTTCGTCGCGCTGAACAAAAACGGCACCATCTCCATCCACGACAAGGACGGACGCGAGCTCGAGTCCTACAACATCGTCAGTGGTTCGGTGATCCGCTTCGCCGACAACTCGCACATCAAGAAGGGCGACACGCTCGCGACGTGGGATCCCTACTCCGTGCCCGTGATCACCGAGAAGCCCGGCAAGATCAAGTTCCGCGACATGATCCAAGGAATCACCCTTGATACCGAGATCGATAAGGAGACGAACACGAAGGGACTTGTCGTCATCGAGCACAAGGAGGATCTCCATCCGCAGATTCTCATCGTCGATCCCAAGACCGGTGACGAGCTGGCCGCCTATTCCATCCCAACCGGCGCCCACCTTTCGGTGAAGGAAGGTCAGGCCGTCAAGGGGGGGGATCAGCTCGCCAAGACTCCCCGGAAGGTTTCGGAGACCAAGGACATCACCGGCGGTCTTCCCCGGGTTGCCGAGCTCTTCGAAGCCCGCAAGCCCAAGGAAATCGCCGAAATCGCCAAGATCGACGGAGAGGTGTCGATCGGCGGCACCATTCGCGCGAAGCGGAAGCTCATCGTCACGAACTCGGAGACCGGCGAACAGGAGGAGCACCTCATCCCGCTTGGCAAGCACTATCTCGTGCAGCCTGGTGACAACGTTCACAAGGGGCAGAAGCTCACGGAAGGCGCGGTTGCCCCCCACGAGATTCTCGACATTCTCGGGCCCCACGCCCTTATGGAGCACCTCGTCTCCGAGGTTCAGGACGTCTATCGCCTGCAGGGGGTGGAGATCAACGACAAACACATCGAGATCATCATCCGCCAGATGCTTCGGAAGGTCCGCATCACCGATCCCGGCGACACCCAGTTCCTCTGGGGCGACCAGATTGAGAAAACGACCTTCGAGGCGATCAATGCCGACATGATCGAGCAGGGGGGCAAGCCCGCCGAAGGCGAACCCGTTCTGCTCGGAATCACCAAGGCCTCGCTCGAAACGGACTCCTTCATCTCCGCCGCATCGTTCCAAGACACCACTCGCGTTCTCACCGAGGCGTCCACCCTCGGTCGCATCGACTATCTTCGAGGGTTCAAGGAGAACGTCATCATGGGCCACCTCATCCCGGCCGGCACCGGCTTCCACACGACGCGGAATCTCGCCGTTCTGGAGCATGCCATCCCAGAAGACCTCGGTCTCGGAAACGACGACGAGGAGCAGTCCCCCCTCGACCAACTCTTGGGCGAGCCCGCTTGATCTTGGCCCGAATGGAACGCCTTTCAGGGGAGCGCAGATCCCGAAACGGATCTGCGCCCCCCGGACTTCCCCGGCTCCGTAGTTTTGCTTGATTTTGCCAATTTTGGCGCGTAAGTGCCGCCCGCTCCCGACCATCCCCTAAACCAAACGAAAAGCGAGTGCCTGAAAAGGCCCGGGGCGAACCAGATTGATGGCGCTTTTCAAATTCCCCCGGTTTCCTGCCAAAAGGAAGCCACCCCAGACATGTCCAACGAACTCCTCACCGAGCTGATCGAAGCCGGCGTCCATTTCGGGCACCAGTCCCGCAAGTGGAATCCGAGAATGCGTCCCTACATTCTCGGCGAACGTCACAACGTTCACATCATCAACCTCGGCAAAACCGCTGAGCAACTCGACGCGGCCGGTGCCTTTCTCCGCGACACCGTTTCGCGTGGCCGCAAGATCCTCTTTGTCGGCTGCAAACGGCAGGCCCAGGATGCCGTCCGCGAAGCCGCCGAGGCCACCGGGCAATATTTCGTGAATCACCGTTGGCTCGGAGGCACTCTCACGAACCTCCCCACCGTCCGCCGCAGCGTCGGCCGCATGGAATCTCTCGAGAATCTCCAAAAGTCGCCCGACTTCAAGAAGATGAGCAAGAAAGAGCTCGCCTCCCTCAATCGCGAGCGCGACAAGCTGCATCTTCGTCTCGCCGGTATCCGTCACATGGATCGTCTTCCCGACGCCATGGTCGTCGTCGATTCCGCGCGCGAATACAACGCGGTCAATGAGGCCCGCAAGCTCCGCATCCCCATTGTGGCGATGGTGGACTCGAACGCGGATCCCGAGGTGGTCGATTACCCCATCGTCGCCAACGATGATGCGATCCGATCGATCCGGGTGGTTCTCAAAAAACTCATCGATCCGGTCCTCCCGGTCGTCTGAGGCGCCCCTCCCCTGCTACCGACCTCCATCGGGGCCCAAGCGCCTCCCGATCTGACTTTTTTGCCACGGAATCCCGTTCGCGGAATTCCAGAATCCGACTACTGAACACGCATATCGTTATGGCTGAAATCACTGTTGAACTGATCAAGACCCTCCGCGACAAGACCAACGCGGGCATGATGGACTGCAAATCCGCTCTCAAGGAAGCCGATGGGGACCTCGAGGCGGCCGAGACGATCCTTCGCAAGAAGGGCATCGCCGACGCCGACAAGAAGGCGGATCGCGCCGCGAAGGAAGGTGTCTGCGCCGCCCGTCTCCTCAGCGGAGGCAAGACTGGCATCCTTGTTGAAGTGAATTGCGAAACCGACTTCGTCGCGAAGAATGAAAACTTCCGCACCTTCGTCGACGAGATCCTCGATCACATCGCCTCCAGTGCGAGTGTGGCTTCGCTCCCCGAGCTGCTCGCGCAGCCCTATTCCGCCGATTCCGCGGAAACCCTCGAGACCTTCATCAAGGCCAAGGTCGGCCAACTCGGCGAAAACATGGGCCTCGGCCGCTTCGCGAAGTATGAGATCTCCGGTGAAGGCCTTGTCGCTTCCTACATCCACATGGGAGGACGGGTTGGTGTCCTGGCCGAGATTCGCTGTGGCAATGCGGCGACGGCTGCTTCCCAGGCGGTCACGGACTTTGCCAAGGATCTTTGCATGCACATCGCCGCCGCCCACCCCATTTGCGTGCGCCGCGACGAGGTGCCGACCGACAAGGTGGAGGCCGAACGCGACATCTTCCGCGAGCAAATGAAAGGCAAGCCCGCTGAGATCATCGAAAAGATCATCGACGGCAAGCTCGGCAAATTCTATTCGATCAATTGCCTTCTCGACCAGCCCTTCATCAAGGACGGCGACAAGACCATCCAAGCCCTCCTCGACGAGCTTTCCAAGGCGACCGGCGACACCGTCACGGTGACCCGCTTCAGCCGCTACGCCGTCGGCGAAGAGGCCTGATCCAGGATCGAAGGCGGACAAAACGTCCGCCATCCCTTTGAAGCCCGGTTCCCGAAAGGGGCCGGGCTTTTTTGTAGCCGCGGCCGAAAAGGTCCCGGTCGCGGGCGTGGCCTACGGAATACGCTGAAAACACGGAAACGTGGACGGTGGGATAGGAGGTGCGGTGCTGCTCTGTGTCCCGGCGCTGTCCACGTGCACCGGACGATTTTCCTCTCTCCCTTCCGTGTATTCGGTGTGTTCCGTAGGCCGCCTTTTCGATGGCCCGGCCGCGTCCCGTCACTTTCTGTCGCTGAGAAAATCGCAGATCACGCCGGCCATGCCCGCGACACCGGCCTTGAGGCATTCCTCATCGACATCGAAAGCCGGCGTGTGGATCTCGCCCTTGATCCCTTTCGCTTCGTTCGCGACCCCGAGCCGGAAGTAGAAGCCCGGGCTCACCCTGGCGAAGTGGGAAAAATCCTCGCCTCCCATCCCCGGGATCGATTCGATCACGTTGGCTTCACCCGCGATTCGTCGCAGGGTCGGGAGGACCGTATCGACCAGTTTGGGATCGTTGTAGACACTTGGGTAGCCGGTCCGGTAATCGAGGACGTGGGTCGCCCCGTGGGCGGCGGTGATGCCGTCGAGGATCTGGTAGATCATTTTTACCACCGAATCGCGAAAGGCTTCGTCGTAAGTGCGCACCGTGCCGGTGAAACGGACCTCGTCGGCAAGGATGTTGTGCCGTTGCCCGCCTTGGATCGTTCCGATCGTGAGCACCAGCGGTTGCCTCGTGTCGGTGCGGCGGCTTCGGATCGTCTGCAGCGCCAGGATCGCTTCGGCTGCCACCGTGATCGAATCGACGCCACGTTGCGGGGCCGAGCCGTGGGCCATCGTGCCCTTGATCACGACCTCAAAGGTGTCGCTGTTGGCGCTGTCGTAGCCGGGAGTGTAGGAAAACTGGCCCGCCTCGAGATAATGCTTTGTCTCGAGGTCGGCACCCTTCGGCGTGATCGTGGGACGGCAATGCAGGGCGAAGATGGCCTCGGGCCGCGGATTCTCCATCGCGCCCTCGGCGACCATTCGTTTGGCCCCCCAGTCTTCCTTGAAGTCGATCGGCATGCCTTCCTCTGCCGGCTGGAAGAGAAATTTCACCGTGCCGGAGAATTCTTCCTGATGTTTTCTCAGGACCTCCGCCACCCCGAGCGCGACGGTGGTGTGGACGTCGTGTCCGCAGGCGTGCATCACGCCAGGATTTCGGGAACGGTAGGGCTTGCTGCTGAGCTGGGTGATGGGCAGTGCGTCCATGTCGGCGCGCAGGGCGACACAGGGTTCGCCCTCTCCGGCCTTACCTTTGAGCAGGGCCACGATCCCATGCTTTGCGACGCCCGTCTGCACCTCGAGCCCGAGTTCGGTGAGTCGTTTCGTGACGTAGTTCGCGGTATTCTTTTCCTCGTTCGAGAGTTCGGGGTTCGCGTGGAGATGACGCCGAGTCTCGACAAGTTTGGGAAAAAGTTCGTCGATCGTCCGGGCGAAGGCGTCGTCGCGCTCCGAACCCGAAGCGGTGTGAATCAGCACGAGCCAGAGGAGAAGGAACGCGAGACGGGCGGGCGTGGGGAGGGAAAAATGCTTCATCCCAGCGAGCTTAGGAAAGCCCCTCGCTCGAGGCAAGCCGCGATCGGCGGATTCCGGCTCACGGAAGGAAGACGATCCCGCAGCCCATTGCCTCGGTGCGGGGGTTCGCGACGGGTTTCCCATCGCGCAACGCGGTGAGCGCATCACGAAGGTCGTGCGTCTTGATCTCGCGCTGGCGTCTCGTCGGGCCGAGGTAGAGATCGTTGATACGGCCCTGATAGACGGTTTCACCGTCGGGACTGACGACGACCACCTCCGGCGTGGTTTTGGCTCCGAGCTGCTTCGCGAGCTTCTGCGCCGCATCGGTCAGCACCGGTTCGGTGAACTCCATCATCGTGGCGTGCTGCTTGCGGTCGGCCTCGGTCACGGTGGTGTCGGAATGGACGAAGCGGAAGACGAAATCACCCCCGAAATCCCTCACGATGGCGTTCATCTCGGGGCCGAAAGTGTTTGAGGTCGGGCAGTAGGGCGAGACGAAAAAGACCACCGCGGCCTGCTTGCCCGCCGTCTCGAGGGGCGCGATGGGCTTGCCTTCGAGATCGGGCAGGGTGAGCGTCTCCCCGGCCACGGCCGGAGACACGAGTGAGGCGATCGCGAGGATGGCGAGGAGCGGTTTCATCACTCC
>Ga0172372_10003079_pt1 | contig 24837 bp, 20 predicted proteins | sample LakKiv5m_2_FD_114544 | JGI IMG/M metagenome (GOLD analysis project Ga0172372, IMG submission 114544) | Freshwater microbial communities from Kabuno Bay, South-Kivu, Congo - kab_092012_9.5m | ecosystem: Environmental > Aquatic > Freshwater > Lake | place: Democratic Republic of the Congo...
TAAATTTATAGAGAAACTCGAAGTTATAAACTTTAAACATTCTCTTTCGACCATCTTTAAGATTTCTTATCTGCATAGAAAGAACTCTATCACCTCTTCTGTTAAGAAAACATATTACTGGTTCCCATTTACCACCAGGTAAAACATATTTAGCGCACCAAATATTTTTTTGGAACTCTTGTGTTATACCACGAGATAGTAAATAATTTTGTATCCATTCATCTTTTCCAGCTGGTTTCAAGTCTTTAAGAAAAGAATCTTCTCTAGAAGTTCTTTCTACTAAGAGGTCTAAAGGAATTAAGTTATCTAAATGTGTTTGACTAAAACTATCATCAACAACATCTCTGGCAGTGATTACAGAATCTAAATAATTTAAGATTTCTAACTTTTTATCAGGATCGAGCGCTTGATTAAAATCTTTACAAAATCGGTTGAAATTTGTTTTTTTATCACAATTAAAGCAGATATAAACTAATTTGTTATAATAAATATTTCCCCGTTTTTTATGCTCGGATTGACCGTCACCACAATAGGGGCAACAAAAATTAACCCTATCTGAATGTTCGATTATTCTTCTTTTATATTGAGAAGAAAAGTTGTCGTTAATAACACGACTTACTATAAAGTTAATGTATGATTTATCGACCATAAAAATTTAGATATTTTTAGTCGAAAAAGTTATAAAGTTTTTTTCTTTCTATTCTTTTTAGAAAATTTAGATTTACGAATACCTACTACTCTTTTTTGGCTAGGTTTAGGACCATCAAGAGCTCTAGCAGCACCTAGTTTATTGGTCATATCATTTACACCGTCATCCAGTCTATTCTCGGGACCTTTTGGATAAAGTCTTTGTGTTATATTGTTCCACTTTGTGAAGGGCAGAACATTCGCCTGTGTTCCATCAAAATTAGGGGAGTTCGATTCATTTTTCTTTTTGAAGTCCCAAGTAGTGACTTCTATTTTCTCTGGATTTTTTGTAGATTTAAGAACAAGTTTATGAATGTTTGTTAGCTTTTCATGATCTATGCCATCAAAAAGTTCTTCAATCGACCGAACATTTCTTATATCATCATCAGAAAAACCAACTACAGCCTTTACACCTAACCCTTTAGCCCATCTATTTACTTTATCTTTGAACTCAAGCAAAGCTATTTTTTTAGCTTGCTCAGGCTCGAGTGATGAACCTTCTCTTGAGGGTGCAGCAACTCCGATGAGTGGACATTCATCTAAATAATTTTTTACAAGTATATTTTCAGAAAACCTACCTCTACCGTAGAGTTCTTTGGGTATTCTTGGCATCTGTTCGGCATCTCCAAAAAAATAATTAAATTTTAGTAGGTTGTTATACATAATATACCTATCATCATCAGATAGATATTCATCTATGATCCATTCAATTCCTAATCTAATAGCTTCTGATTCGTGACCTCTAGCTGTAATAATAGCAAAAATACAGGCACTTCTCAAACACTCTAAAAAATCTTCCCATGATGGACCAAAATCCTTTGATTGGCAACTATATCTTACATCTTCATAGAAAGCACCGACACCTCTAGGTCCATTATCTCTAAACTCACTAAAAGCTTTAGATGGATCGTTATCTAAAATTCTCCAATTTTCTCTATCATTTCTTATTTCAGCAAACCTATGCGTAGATACAGACTCTGGGATCCAATTATCACCTACACGCCTTTCCATATGGATTTTAGTAGGCATATTTAAGATGTTATCATCCCAGTCAAATGCATAATAGAGCAAAACCCTATCACTAGAGAGTTCCCCAGTTGAGTTTTCTGGTCTGTCCATCATCGAAGATTATCTTCTTTTGTTTCTGTGGATGTTACCTTTGCTGATAAAATTTGAGAATGACTCTAATTTAGGTTCACCCATTTTTGGTGCTTGAACCATTTTAGATCCAGATTTAGAAGTAGGCATTTCATCTTCGTCATCATCACCTTCTTCATCTTCATCATCTTCATCGTCATCCTCGTCATCATCTTCAGAATCTTCATCACCATCCCACTCTTCACCATCTTCATCCCAATCATCATCACCTTCTTCACCGGCTTCGTCTTCATCTTCAAAATCATCGAAACCTTTCATTTCTGAGCCAGAGTCAGATTTAGTTCCAGAATCACCTTCTTTCGAAAGTGTAAATTCTTCTACTACTTCACCGTCTCTTTGTGCGGAGATCAAAAGGTCTCCCCACTCTTGTTCGGTTATAGTGATTTCATAATCACCAAACATCAATTTTAATTCCATGGTTATTTTTTTATTTTTATATATTAAATTACAAACTCTTTTTTTTAACTTTTTTTGTAAAATTCATATATTGACTATATATGATAAATTATTTACCGAAAACAGAAAGAGATCTTAGAAGTTCGTATAATCCCAAAAACTCATTTCTTGGACCAGAATCTCATCCTGGTTATGAAATAAGCTCAAAACTTCTAGAAGAAAGAATAATTTTTCTTACTGGAGAATTAGATGATTATCTTTGTACTAGTATCAAATCACAATTACTTTACCTAGAACAAGTTAATCCTAGAGAAGATATTAAAATTTATATTGATTCTCCAGGAGGTTCTGTTTATTCCGGACTTGGTCTTCTAGATACGATGGAATATATCTCTTGTGATATACAAACCATAAATACCGGTCTTGCGGCATCAATGGCCGCTATTATATTATGCTCAGGAACACCAGGTAAAAGAAAATCACTCAAGAGAAGTCGTTGCATGATACATCAACCTCTAGGATATACCGGTTTTGCGCAAGCCTCTGATATAGAAATCGATGCTAGACAAATTAATAGTTTGAAGAAAGAACTCTATGAGATCCTTTCTCAAAAAACCGGCCAAAAATTTGATAAAGTTCATAAAGATGGTGATCGTGATTACTGGATGTCCGCCAAAGAGGCAAGAAACTACGGTATGATTGATGAAATCCTTGAAAAACGAGTTTAGGATTAATTCTAAACTTTGTTACCCTATGAGATATAAAAAATAAAAAAACAAAATGACCGTTAGACATGTAGTTGTTCAACCTTCTATAAAATATTATACCTGGCAAGTTGAAGTTTTACTTATCAACTTAATGCAGTTAGGAATTAATCCGAACCATATTGATATCGTTTGCTCAGTAAATGAGCATGTTGATATTTGGAAAAATATGGCTTCACATTATAACGCCGTAAGATTTTCTTTTTATGATGATACACGAGAATCAAAAAAATACATATCATCAATAAGACCACATATTTTAGAAAAACACTTTAGACAGTTTCCTGAACTTTCACAGGAAGTAATTTTTTACCATGATTGTGATATATTATTCACCGATAGAATAGATTATTCTAAATATGTTAACGATGATAATACCTGGTATCTATCAGACACCGTTTCTTATATAGGTTATGATTATATTATCTCTAAAGGTCAAGAAATATTTGATAAAATGGTTGAAATTGTAGGTATCGATCCTCAACTAGTTATTGATAATCAAAATAATTCAGGTGGTGCCCAATACATTTTGAAGAATATTGACGCAGATTTTTGGGCTGATGTTTATAGAGACTCAGAAAATTTATTCTATGAAATAACAGAAATAAATAATCAAATTAAAAGAGAAAATCCCAGCTATCATGAAATCCAAATATGGTGTGCTGATATGTGGGCAGTTCTTTGGAATGGTTGGAAAAGAGGGTTCAAAACTGTAGTTGATAAAGAACTTGATTTTTCATGGGGAACTTCTCCTATAAATCAATGGCAACAATACAAAATCTACCACAACGCAGGAGTTACTAATAGTGAAGAAGGTACAAGATTTTATAAGTATGAATACAGAGATAAACTACCATATTATACCAATTTACCTGTAAAAAATGATTTATGTAGCTTTAACTATTACCAGTATGTAAGATATTGCGGACGATTGAGTGTTCTCAAATGGTTCTGGAACTAAAAAAAAATAAAAATAAAAAATGGCAGTTAAACTTGTTTTAACACAAATAATGAAAAATGAAACGCATGTCGCTAAGCGGATGCTAGATTCAGTGAAACCTATTGTTGATGCACTCTGTATTGTTGATACTGGTTCAACAGATAACTCTATTGAGTTTGTAAAAAATTGGGGATTAGAAAATGGTATAGAAACTTTCGTGTTCGAAAAACCATTTGATAACTTTGAAAATTGTAGAAACTATGCTTTTGAGATGGCTAGAAAAGAACTTCTTACTCGTGGTGATGGTCATGATTGGTATTCATTTTGGTTAGATTTCGATGAGCAGCTTGTTGTAGAATCTACTTTCAATAAACAATCCATCAATAAAGATTTGTATATGTTTAATACCTATATCAAATCAATGAAGTACACCAGAAACGAACTCTGTAGATTAAATAAACCGTTCAGGTGGTATGGTCCGGTTCATGAGTTTATTGTTTGTGATGAGCAAAACATCACAAGCGATCTAATGAAAGGTCTCCATGTTATTGTTAATATGGATGGCGCTTCTTGGCAAGAGAACACCCCTGAAAAATACAGAAAACACGCAGCAGTTCTTGAAGATTACATTACTAACAAAGATAGAAATGCTCGTTGGGTATTCTATACTGCACAATCTTATCATGACGCATCGAATATTCCAAACAATAGACCTGAGCAGGAAGAAAGGCTTCGTAGAGCTATGAAATTCTATAAAGAACGTATCTCTAGAAATGATGGTTATTTTGAAGAAAGGTATTATTCTCAATTCAGAGTAGCAACAATAATGAGAGTTTTAGAGTATCCCTGGAAAGATACTCTACAAGAACTCTTCAAAGCATATTCGATGGAACCTCTTAGAGCTGAACCACTTAAAGTTATAGTTGATCAGTATCTCATGACTGGTGATTATGAACTAGCTTATATGTATACGAAATTCTGTAAAGTACATTTTCACAAAAACAATCCCTATCCGAAAAGATTATTGTTTGTGGATGAATCACTCTATGCTTGGAGAATATTAGAAGCCCACTCAGCGGCTTGTTTTTATACAGGTAGAAAAGATGAAGCTAAATCTACGTATAATGAACTTATTTCAATAACTAAAACTTCACCTAATTTATTTGCTCCTGAAGATCTTCAAAAAATAGAATCAAATAAACACTTTTTTAATTAGATTTCGTAACTCTATTCATTAAGTCTTTTTCATATTCCTCAAAAGACATTACTTTACCAGGCTTCTTGAACTCCTTATTAAGGTCTCTGTTGAACAGAGACTTTAATTTTTTTAAATTTTCTGCACCTCTTCTACTTTTCTTTCTAACTTTTGAACCATGTTCTCTGTCTGGCACAGGAGCTTTTTGATACATTTTTTTCCCACCAAGAGCTGGAAAAGGAAATGCAATATCACCCGATCCATCTGAACCACCTCCAGCTTTGTAGGCACTACCACCAGTTGAACCAGCAAAAATAGAGGGTTGTGGTGCCACAACAGCACCCATACCACCTATTCCAGCGTTTGAGTAAGCTACACCTCCACCACCAACTGTTGACCCAGTTACTGCTCCACTTGGGCCACCTGTTCCAGAAGTATCCTCTAAAAAACTTCTTAGTTCTAGTTTATGTATGATTCTATTTAAAGAATCCATACCTTCGAGTCTACCCTCTAAGATCATTTCTTGTCTTAGATCTAACAATTCTTGTAAATTATTTCCTTTTAGTTTCATAGTTTCTATATATAAAAAAAAAACTTCATTATTTTGTTCTCGATAGATAGTAATCAATTCTATAGTCTTCTAGGGGAATATACCGGTGCTAGAGATGAGTTCTCAAAAAAAATAGAGATCATCAATACCAATATTTCAAAATTTATGAGTGAAGTTGATAGATTTTTAGACGATAATCCAGAAATAAAAAATTTGTTGAATGAAGAAGAAAATAAAAATGTTGATATGGATGAGTTATCAGATATTAATGTGATTATACAAAACGAAGTTATTTCCGAACAACACACTACAGACCAGGAGTTATCAAGTTCAGTTGAACTCGTACCAGTAGGTGAAGTTGAAGAAATTATTGACTCAGAAATCGACCAGGAAAGAGAAAAAAAATTACGAGACCTTTACCGTAAAATTGTCAAAATTACTCACCCTGATAAAACATTAGACCAAATATTACATGAACTTTACATTCAAGCTACTGGATATTATAACGAAAAAGATTTACTTTCACTATTTTACTTATGTTATAAACTAGGTATTAGTTTTAGCGTAGATTCAGTTGAGGTTGAAGAACTGAATGAAAGAACATCAGATTTTCGTAGTAAAAATAAATTTCTTGACAATAATCTTACCTTGGTTTGGCTGTATAGTGATAAGAAAGAGAGAGTTATTTTAGATTATATTTTATCACAGATCAGGGGCAAGAGAATGAATCGAATGTTCAGATAAAATAAAACATAATATTAATAACCATCTATAATATTAAAAATAACTAATTTCTTGAAAAGGATAATTTACATCACACCACATCTTTCAACTGGTGGTTGTCCTAAATACCTACAACTAAAAGTTGAATATTTTCTTAATGAATATCAAATATGGGTGGTTGAGTGGGATGATATTACTGGTGGAGTTTTTGTAGTTCAAAAAGAAAAAATTAGAGAACTTATTGGTCAAAATCTTATTACTTTAAGTCAAGATAAAGAAGAAATATTCTCGATCATTGAAAATATAAAACCAGACTTTATTCACTTTGAAGAGATTGCAGAAGATTTTATTTCTTATAGTTTATTAAAAAGATTATGGTCCCCAGAGAGGAGTTATAAAATCTTAGAAACTACACATTCATCTTTTTCATCTATTGAAAATAAGTCTTTTTTACCTGATAGATGGGTTTTTCCATCACCATTTTCCGTAGAAAAGTTTAGGGTTCCAGGTGGTCCAGAGTGTGTTGTTTGGGAAGCTCCTATTCTAGAAAAAAACCAAATAGACAAAAGATTAGCAAGGGAGTATCTAGGTCTGAATCAAAATTTTATTCATATTTTACACGTGGGTTTGTTCACTCCTGGAAAAAATCAAGGAGAGATATTCGAACTAGCTAGAAAATGTTTTGGAATGAGCGTTCAGTTTCATTTTGTTGGAAACTTAGCTGATAACTTTAAATCGTACTGGCAAGATCTTGTATCAAAAACTCCAGGCAATTGTAAAATTTGGGGAGAAAGGAGTGATGTTGATAAGTTTTATGAGGCATGTGATATTTTTTACTTTCCTTCAACCTACGAACTTAATCCACTTTCAGTAAAAGAGGCACTTTCTTGGCAGTTACCTACTTTTTTAAGAAGATTAGATACTTATGGTGAAAAATATGATAATAATAGTTTGGTAAATTATATAAATGAAAATATAGAAGAAAACTACAAAAAACTTCTAGAAAAAATAATATCAATCAAAAATGAGTCTATTTTATGAAGACTTAGAAAAACAGGACAGTTTCGGAAAATTAGGTGTACTCGTAATTAAAGACCTAACAGATTTAGACTTACTGACTAAAAAATCATCCCATTTTAGAGATTTAGACGTTGAAATTCTAATAGTTTCTAGACTTCTACCTAACGATCTAATCTACTCAAATTGTAATTTTTTAATTTATGATAGCTTGGCAAAACGAACTGCAAATGAAATTATTTATGAATTTGTTACCGATAAAAAATTTACTAAAATACTTCTTTACAATAAATTTGTTGAAGAAATAAATATAATTGGACTCAATTTCGATCAGTTTTTATATGAACAAGAAAAGGTATCAAAGACTCAGGAAAAATTTACTGTTAATTTTTTGAGTGGTGCTTATTTATCTATTTCTTTTCCTTTTCATAGGACATACTATGCTCAATTTTGGAATAAAAAAACTGGTAACTTATTATATTCTTGTGATATGTGGAACGGAGGCTGGGCTATGACAGTTATTAAATATTTTATAGACTACAACATTATGGTATTTGATAAACTTACTGATGAACTTTTATGGGATTATCATATAGATTTTTCTAATAAAAATATATTTGTAAATTTCGAATCTTCTGCTCTTGGTGATACTATTGCTTGGATGAATAGTATTGATGATTTTATAGAAAAACATGAATGTAATTTGATCTTGAGTACTTTTCACAACAATCTATTTGAACAAGAGTATCCCCATATTAAATTTGTGGATCCAGGCCAGGCAGTTCATGGTATCTTTGCTCAATTTAGCATAGGGTGGTTCTACAAAGAAGATTCATCAATAAACACAAATTACCATCCAAGAGACTTTAGAACAATACCATTACACCAAACAACTTCAGATATACTAGGAGTAGATTTCATTCAAAAACGTCCTAAAATAAAAATACCTGAACTTCCAAAGCCTATTGAAGGAGATTATGTTGTGATATCACCTTACTCAACAACACAAGCTAAATTCTGGAATAATCCTGATGGATGGGAAGAACTCGTAGATTTTTTTGTAAAAATTGGTTGGAAAGTTATTGTGATATCAAAAGAAGAAAATGGATTTATGGGTAATTATTTCCCGAATGGTGTTATTAATAAAACAGGAGATTTTCCTCTTGAAAGTAGAATTAACGATATACGTTGGAGTCGAATGTTCATTGGTTTAGGTAGTGGGCTAACTTGGTTAGCATGGGCTACCGGTGTACCACAGACCATAATATCAGGATTCTCTCAACCTTGGACAGAACCAACCGGGGACAACATTCTAAGAATACATAATCCATCAGTATGTAATTCTTGTTTCAACAGAGAAAGATTAGATAGTGGAGATTGGATGTGGTGCCCTGATAAAAAGAATACCTCAGAACAATTTATTTGTAGTAAATCAATTAGTTCGGATGATGTTATCTCTAAAATTTCTGGATATTTTCAATTTTCTACTAAGGAAAAAACAAAAAGTTTGGATCTTGTAAAAGCAATTATGAATGAAAATTGTGTGAAAAAAATAACCTTATTCACTTCGAATATTTCAGTGAAAAATAGTATGCTAGATGATTTTGAGAATTTATTCGAAAAGGGAGTTGATTGTGTTTTTACTGATAAATCTCCTGTTATAGGATATAATTTATTCAAGAATTTAGTTCGTAAAGATGGATTACTAGTTTTTTACAACCCAGAAGATTTTACCTATATTGATAGTCTTAGTTGTAAAAAACTTATTTACAAGGGAGACGGAAGTGACCAGAATTTTGTAATACTATTTCTCTAAGATTATTTAGATAGTAGTTTTATCAAATCTTCGGTAATTCTAGAAACCATTTTTCTACCCTCTACTTCTATTTGTGGAATATTCTGAATTACAGAAAATTTGTCATTACCACCTACCGTGATATTTTCTATAAGTTTTGAGATGTTTGAATCTTTTTGGTATTTTGAAAGGTAAAACCCTTTGAGTTCATTTACAAAATTTGCAAGATCTACTCCTTTTTGATAATTATACTTGACCATCTGAAGTTCATTATCTTGTTTTTCAACTAAAATATACCAAATTGAGTTCTTTGATATTTTTACCTTTTCAAGAAAATTATAGGCGTTTGATGCTTTTACTTTTTTCGGAAACTTAGCAACTTTCCCGTAGAATTTCACATTCTCTTCTACTTTTTTATCCTCATCTTTTGTAGACTTTTTATTTTTGGAAAGTTGGCCCTCAGGCTGCATATAGGAAATATCGGCTGTCTGCTCTTGCCTAGTTTTTCTATAGGGAAGATTTGGATTTTGAGGAATTTCATCTTCACCAAATGGTTCTACCGGAAGCTCAACTTCAACATCTTTACTAGCCTCAAAACCTGATATTTGAGAAAACTTTTTAAATTTTCCAGAATTTTTAGCTTCGTTTATGTTACCCATCGTATTTTTTTTATTTCTATATATTAAATTATTTTCGTGGATTTTTTAATTTTTATGTTTAAAATAGTCTTTTTCCACAATATAATTTTTATAATTTTTGATAAGATTTGCTTGGTCAAACCAACGACTAGGCATCTTCTTTATATTATCTAGAAAATTTTTCATTTGATCGTTCTGAAATACATAGGGTGATAAGGTTCTATCCAAAATAACATTTTCATAATCTACCCAATCTTTATCACTATCGTTGCGATGCTTAAGATCCCACAACTCTTCTATTTGGCGTTCTTTATTTAACATATTATTAGATTCTTTGTTTTGCTGTAATTGGAACTTTGCCTTTATATACAACATTTACAGATTTTAGACCCGACCCATCGATATCGTCTGAAAAATAAATATCGTTTCTATCTCTCCATCCACCACGAATTAGTGGTATTTCATTTGCTTGAAAAATTATATCACCTAGAATAGGATCGAGACCAATAGTTTTATTTGGTTCATATCCTGGTTGTGGAACTTGTGATAATCTATTTTGAGAAAGTGTATAGGGATTAGTTGCGTTTTGTTGTAGTAAAGTATTTTGTCTGTGATAGTCTTCAGTATCTTTAGAGATAAAAGATATGTCCACTGAATGAATTTCGCTAATACTTGATTTTAAGCTAACCAATAAATCTGATTTAGGAACTCTGTCTAACATTTTGAAATCAAGAAAATAATCCGAAATAGCATCATATATCTGTGCATTAACTACTTCTTCTACAGCATCTTCGTATATCATAACAAATACATTACAAATGTAATATGAAAGTTTCGGAGAACTAATTGTTATTTTTGAACTAAGAACGATGTTTCCGTTTGATTTAAGATAACTTTGTATTTTATTTTTTTCGAGCTCATCTAATTTGAATGCTTCTATGTCAATAGTAAAGTAATTTACATTTTTATTTTTGAATAATTTTATATTTGGTGTTGCTACAATATAAATTACTTCATCTTTTTCGTAAGCATTAACGTGAGAAAAAACTCCCAATTTTTTAATTTCATAAGCAAATTGTTGAGGAAGTGCTAGAACAAAATTATTTGTAGATATAGGTAGAAGACTTCTTGTAAAATCAATAGATTCGGCGTCTGCTCCAAAATTTAAGTCTGTTTCATAGACAACATCAAAAATGTTTTCTACGTTGATTGGCTCACCAGAACCATCAAAAAGATCATCTACAAATACCCAATCATTAGGAACACGACTGAATATTGATCCAGCCGCCCCATCACTAACTAGATAATCTATATCAATTATAGATCCGATCGCTGGAATTTCACCAAATCCACCATTTCCAAAAATAATATCAGCACCACCGTTAAATCCTGTCTTGAAAACACAGGCTCTTTCATCCGGCATCATATCATAAAGATGTTTTTTGGTTTCCCACATTTGTGAATTAACAAAAACTTCATAATTAAAATTTTCTACTTGACGAAGACCTCTAAGATCTAGGCTGAAAGTCTGCATAGGTGATCCAGTTCCCGTGAGAGTTCTTCTTTCCCATCTACCCTGTATTACAGAAAGAATTATTTCTGAAGAATTAGTAACTTTAAATGTTTTTGACTCGGATCCTAATAATACCGAGTAAAAAAGATTATTTGTTTTGTTTCTTAGAAGACTACGATTGAAGAGTGTTAGTCTTTCACCGGCAATTTCTTCTTCTGATATAAATCCACCCTTAAGTTTTAACTTTATAGTTCCAGTAGCTGAAATAGCTCTAGTTGGAATATGTCCAGCTAGAATAGCCGCGTTTCTGATCGCAGTTGGGTTATTTGTTAAATCCTGAGTAAGATCAAAATTATTCTGAGCTTTTTTAAGATAAAGTGTAGAGAGTTGATGAAGATTTTCTAGAACTGTAAGAATTTGACCGTAGGGTGAAGCATTAGTAAAAAGAAGATTTGCTTTTTTATATTCTTCTTTCAGATAGAGTTCTATCTCTGCTTTTTGCCTTTCAAAACTTAATTCACTAAATAACACTTTTCTGTAAATATTTGAGATTATATATAAAATCTACTCTCTATTCTATTTCTTTGAGATTTGTTTTTTGTGTTTTTTATATATAAAAATAAAAAAAACAGATGAGTTTCGAAGATTTTAGTAAGTTTATATCAGAGTGGGGTATGATGGGTTCATCTGGTGCTCTACTACTTTGGATATTGTATTTAGTAATCAAAAATGATTCAGGTAAAATTCTTACTAAGATAGTAGAATATTTTACAAAAAAATTAGGATTCGGAGAAAAAAAAACTTCATCAAAAGTTATTTCTATCTCTGATGTTATTAATCACGATATCTTCAATTATATTGATTTTTGGAAATATTCAAAAATTCCTACATTCACCTTTTCAACTGAATATAGAACAGTTGTATTTAGAAAATATTTATTTATTTTCTTGAAGAACTGGAAAGATAATTTACAGGAGTATATCTCTTCTAGAAATTTTGAAGAAATGGATTCATCTGAGATCTGGAAATCTTTCTTATCACTTATTAATGATGTTATTTATGATTATGAAACCGAAATGGTCTCGTCGAGTATACCGAAGATTGTTATAGAAAAGATGAAAATTAAAAACAATGATATTGTTTCACTTACAATTAATCTTATTGAAGGTATTTGTAACTCACAATTCTATGAATCTGAAAAAAATTACCTGAAAGTCTATTCTATACTAAATATTTTTCTTTCAATTTTAGAAAACACAATATCTAACTCAGAAGGAACATGTAATACCATTAACGGTCAACTTAAAGGTCAAAAGTTCTCTGAAGGTGGTAAAACCTATGTAGAACCTAGTTAAAATTAAACTTTCTGTAACTTTTTAGTAAAAAACTAAATTTATAGAAGAAAAGTGGAGTTAAAAAAAGAAAAATGTATTATTATAGGACCTTCTGCTTCAGGTAAAGATTATTTGAAAAGAAAACTTTCCAAAAGAGGTCTAAAGGCACTTGTTAAATATACAACCAGGCCGATGAGAGAGGGAGAAATTGATGGTGTGGAATATAGGTTTGTTTCACAAGAAACATTTCATGGGATGCTTAAAAATTCCGAGTTTCTACTACATCAAGAGTTTGAAGTTTGGCCTAGGGATAAAGAACCAGAAAAGTGGTATTATGGTATATCACTAGAAGATTTCGAGAGTTCACAAGTTATGATATTAACACCAGGTGAATTTTTACAAGTAGAGAATATTGATAGAAAGAATTATTTTGTTGTACTTTTAGATATACCCGAAGAAGTTAGACGACAAAGATTATCGGTAAGAAATGATAATAACGATTCAATAGACAGGAGAATAAGTGCGGACAGAGAAGATTTTTCAGCTAAAATAGATTATGATCTAAAAATATCTGATCCTGATTTTGAAGAAGATATGGTTTGGGATCTTATGTATTAATCTTCAAAAGAATCCCTGATTTCAACCTTGAATATATTTTTTAGCTCATCAAGTTCGTCTTCTGTTACACCTCTTTCTACTGTGCCATCTGGATATTTTACAGCATATGTTGAGAATTCATTAACAATATTTTGAATATCTTCACCTAGATCACCTAGATCATCATTCAGTAATTTATCAATCAAACTATCAATTAGATCTTCATCAAATCCACCAGCTAGATTCCCTAAGTTAGAATAAAAATCTTCACCAGAACCTGTGTTTCCACTTCCACTCACAAATGGATCTGTAACAGATGTTGATGCACCTGTATTTGGTGTGCCTGATATTGGGACACCGGTTCCAAGTCTTGGAATAAGCAGTGATTGTGTGCCACCACCACAATCTACAAATCCTCGAGGAGCTGTCAAGTAACCTGAACCTTTGTTGGTGAGAATTGTTTCTTTAACATTACCACCCAGTATTCTAACAAAACCAGTTGCTGACTGACCGGTGAAACCTGGTGGATTGATAAAATTTATAACACATTGTGATGCGTTATAGTTAATACCTTCATCATATATTTCAACTCTTTCAACACTATAGGAGTAACTGGTTCCATCTTCTGTGTCTTCTATACCAATATCTGAATCAGCAAAAGCATCATCCTCAACTGAACCGGATGTAGAGTTGATTGGATTTGTTGAAGTATCTATTGTAGTTTCTTTTTTACAAATGTTAGCAAGTTGCTCTTCGAGATTTTTTATTTCTTCGTTTGAATCATCATAACCTTCAACCGCATCTATAAATCTTTCTAGATCATCATCTTCGGGAATATCTCTATCATTTCTGATTATTTTAAGAGCTAGCGCATAATTCAAATCACCACCTAATGTTATATGATCTGTATCTGGATCAAATAGATCACTTTTCCAACGACCTCGTGGAAAACCAGCTCTTCTTCCTCTACGATTGGCTCGTCTTTCAAAACGTCTTCTTTTTCTTTGCATACGGCGGATTCTTCTACGTATTCTTCTTCGCTGCTTAGCACACGATGGCTTTCTTTTTTTGAGAAAATCGAGAATTTTAAATATAAAATTTTGAATAATCTGTAGTGGTGAAAGAAGTTTTAGAATAATTTGTATAGCTGCGCCTATTGTTGATATAATAGATTTAATTTTTTCTTTTTTAACAACAAAAATAAGTAGTGCTAGTGGAGATAGATAAACTAATAATTTTGCAAAAGCAAGAATGATTGTTTTTAGTGCTTTAACAATTTGAATAACGTGAACAATAGCTTCTGCTATATTCCAAGGTGGCACAAAAATAATAACAGATATCGCTGCTATAGAGCTTCCTATAAGAGCGAAAGCTTCTATCATATCACTTACAAGTTTTTTGATTTCACGGAAAAAACCACGAAGAGCAGCAACAAATTGTTTAGCTATTTTTTTAGCTTCATCTTTGAGTTGTTTGATCATATTTGAGACGTTGCCCCATACTTTCTCAAGTTGGTCTTTGAGTTTTTCTCTGAGCTGTTGAACAGATCCTGTTAGACCAGCAAACTCATAAATATTTGGTCTTTGAAACCCTTCTCCACAATCACCAACCATTAGGTCTGCTTGAATTCTGGTTATTTCTGGTTGTTTGTAAACAAGAACTCTTTTTGCTATTTCTTCTTCACATATCAAGAAACCTTTAATAAAAGTCTTAAAATCAGGTAGTAAACCTACTTGTAAATTTTCCAATCTTTCCTCTAAGAGATCAAGCTGCTGAATTAGTTGATTAACGTCCATCTATATTATCTTATTTATATAGATTTTTTTTAGTTGCCTCTTACAGATTCTTACCAAGAGCACCTACTATTCACTACAAATGGAGCGAATGCAGGTAAATCTTCTCCTCGTAAGTTGTTAAGGCGAATGTGATTTGTTTTTTGTCTGAAATCTGATTCACTAGCCCAGAATCTTGTAAAGGATGGTAGTATTTCCTTTATAAATCCAAGATCACGAACGATTCCATCATCAATAAAATCCAGTTCTTTTGAAATAAAGTTCATTGTAGCTCCACTATTCCCGGGATAAAGTAGTGAGAACCAATAAAATATTCTTCTTAAATCTTGTGAGTTATTTCTAAAATATTGTGGTAACTGCTCTTTTGGTATATTTGGAATAGTTCTACCATACTTAATATACCAAGATCCGAATGTAGATACAATATCTATAGATCTAGGAAGTTCACTAAATTTTTTACATCCTTCTTCTATATGAGTATTTATTTTTTTGTAAAATTGGTCACCTTCGTAATAATCAGTAAATTTCGGATTTTTTGTGGATTTTTCTTTTTGCCATCTATTGAGAGATTTTCTAAACTCTTTTTGCGAGGGTGTTAACTCAGCACATTCTTCAATTAATAGATTCATTAGATCACTTGATATGATGTCTCCTATTTTGAAGTAAATGTCCTGAGAAAAAACGGTCTCTTTACCTAAATATCTAGTTAATCCAAAAATCTCAGCATCTTCTTCTAGAATAAAGTATTTATTTTTGGAATTTTTATAGATCAAATTTTGTATAAGAGCAAAATTCCATAGGTATAGTCCGGTAAGACTACGGTATTGTGTCCGTAGAGCTTTTCTAATGCTAAATATATCAATTTCATAAGCAGGTATAGTGAATAATTCAGGAACTCTCTTTCCTTCTGCATTTCTAACCGAGTGCTTAGCTAACCAAAATTCAGCTTCACGAACAAACCAATTAGTTGATGAATATTCTGGTTTGAAGTATTTCTTAACACCTGATAGTTGTTTGGGTAATACACTCTTTGTAAGCCAAGAAGAATCATTTTTACAAATATCCCACTTTTGCCAAGGATATTCTTTCGGGTCACCTTCATACACATCAATAGCTCGAATAATCATATTTTTATCTACGATACCATAACCTTCAACTTCTAAAGAATGTGGTTGATAGATATTACTCTTTTGAAATTCGGACCATACAGATTGAACTTGGCGAATATATTTTCTGTAAATTTCAGACCAAACTGTGTGTTTTTTCGGCACTTCTTCACCACTCGGATAAGTTTGAACAATCTCATTTTTATGATACCATTTATCTTCAGACGGCCAGTATCTATGATATTGAGGTGCCCTTGAACCCGTTATATGATCTCTTAGAATGAAAGTCACTCCTGGATAATCTGGTCTTCTTCTTTCGTCTGCTAGAACGTTGGTCATAAAACCATTCGAAGTATCTAACTTGTCATCTACTAGTGGAATAACAAGATATTGAAGACTATCTACATAGGGATATTTATCAAATAATACCTTATTTAAGGTAACAAATATCTTTTCTGTTGATTCAGGATAAAATCTAATTTCTGGGTATTTAGACTTTAACCAAGATTTACATTCTGTAAAAATCTCATCAGAGTTGGCGTAAATTCTATCACAGTAAATTTTTCCACTATCGGTTTTCCAGATAAGCGCTCTTGCTAATAATTTTTTTACATCACTACCTGGCTCATAATCTGTAAATATCATCATAGAAACCTTATCAGGATTATCAGTATAAATACCCAGGCGATTGTTTTTATTTTCATATCGCATACAAGAATTACCAAGTGAGCTCTGTCCACCACGATAGTAGTTTTTCTCGAGATACCAAAACTTAATATCTTCTCCCCTAACAATATCAAACTCTCTTGGATTATAAATTCTATTCCATTCTGATTTGTAACCGTTTACAAATTCTTCAACTTGTGGTTCAGTAAATTTTACCTCATTATCAGATAAGATACTACGAACTAATCTACCTACATTTGAATCAATTTTAGTTCTGGTTGATATATCAACACCAGTTTCTTTAAATCTTTGATATTGCCTATCTTGTAGGTATAAAATCTTATCACTACTATCACCCGGACCTAATAGATTGTAATTGGTCTTAATATCACTTCTACTATTTACCCAATCTACGATATACCTCTCTAGACCTGACGATGTTTTAATATTAGAGATAATTTTTTTGAACTCTGGTGAAACTTCCAAAACTGACTCTAATAAATATTCTATAGTAAAATCCTTGAACCTGCTTGTCATTTAACTATATATTATTTCTTATTCGCCTAAAAAATAACTATCAAATAATATGTGACGATATACATCATCACTACTAATATTCGACGTATTCATTTTTTGTAGTCTGATTTTACCTGCGTGATTATTATAAAATATTTGTCTAAACTCTAGAAGATTACCTATATTTTCTAGAACTGGTATTTTTTTATAAATTAATCCACCATATTTCGATCTCTGTGAGATAATAAAATTTCTTGTTTTACCAGTATCTCCAAGTAGTAAATAAATTAACTGGTATAACTTGTAAATTTTTATCAATTCTTCTTCGCTACATCCCTTAACTCTACACCACTCAGAAAAATCTTCTCTTATTTTATCAAGTAGTCCAGAATTTAATTTTTCTTCAATTTCAGATTTCACAATATTTATGAATTTTGATAAATTTTGCGGATCCGTTGCTTCTTTTAATTTTTCTATTTTTTCCTTGACTTCATCATATAAGTCTTTGTATATTTTTTGAGAAAATTGGATAAGTGATATCCTCCACCTTTTTTCTCCCTCTGTGATCCTATTTTGACTGTTTTTTTCAAGTTCTCCAAAGTTTAGAAGATTATCTTCAGATCCCCAATAAGACCGATCATACCAAATACTATCAAATACATTAAGAAATTTTGGTTCCTCTATGCAATCTTCTATACCAAGTAGTTTAGCATCTATCTTAAGAATAGTATCGTTATAGACAAATTTATTTATATCACTAATGATAAGATTTATGGAATGTCCACGACTATCACTAGATAATTTTTTCTCTATTTTATTCCAATTGATATTCCAAACATCGATACAAAACATTTTAGGCCAAAATCCGTGGCTAGGTGAATTTACAACATCTTTTGGGGTAAACCATCTGTATCTAGATATCGCTCCACCCAGTGGACTTTCATCTGTTACTACAATATCGGTATTTATCTCTATATAATCTCTTTGATCGTTCCCGCCCAAAACTTTTAACTGCATATAATCTTTTAGATTCTGTTCTAGCAGACGATCAAGCTTAATCCATGGATAATCTTTTTGATTTCCTAGATACTTTACTATACCAATACGAATATAATTCGGATCTACAAGACCTAAATCTAGAATATCTGTAGCTAAATGCTTACTAATCCAAGTATTATGAAAAATTGACTCTACAGCCTCATCCTGAATTATCCAACTTTGGTATAGATCTGAATATACACATAAGTTTTTTGGCCACACGAGATTTCTTTCATGAATGTTCACTATTTCACCAGATGTGTAATATCTATCCAATTTCTCGATATAGTTATAAGAATGTTCAGGTCTACCGTATCGGTGGTTTCTTAACTTAAATATAATTTTACCATCTACCACATTTGGCTCTTCACTATTTAAAACACCAGTTCCAGCTACTAACTTACCATCAACTAAGTCATGTACTAACCACATAAGAGTATCCATGTAGGGATATTCATCATAAATAGTACTTTGTAGGCCTACTTGAATTGGTATTGGTGATCTACCATCTGAATTTCTAAAGATAGGATTTTTGATATTGGCTCCAAGCCATCTTAGAGATTCTGCTGAGATATCATCAGAGTTAGAATATATTCTATCTATATAAGTTGAATCACCAACTTTCCAAAGAAGAGCTCGAGAGATTAGTTTTTTTTCTCCTGAACTATTTATGTCTGTTAAGATCATCATAGAAACTTTATCGGGATTATCACTATATAAGTTCATTCTTGAGTTTACCGATGATCCCTTCATACAGGAGTTTCCTAGCTGGGATTGCCCACCACCAAAATAATTCTTCTCTAAATACCAAAAATTAATATCTTTACCACGAACTATAGAAAATTCTCTGGGGTTATATTTTGAGTTCCATACAGATTTGTAACTATTTACAAAATCTTCAATATCAGGCTCAGTAAACGGAATTTTGTTATCAGATAAGATACTTCTAGCGAATCTTCCAATATTTGCCTCGGTTTTTGTTCTTGACGCGAGATCTTCTCCTTGTGATTTATATCTTTGATACTGTGGATCTTGTAGATATGATATTTTATCACTAGAAGTGCCCGTTGATAGGTAGTTGTAGTTTGTTTTAATATCCTTTTCACTATCAATCCAATCTATTAGTGAGGCTTCTATTCCACTCTTCGAGTTGATAGATCCTAGGATTTTGCGAAACTCCCAATCGACCTCAAGTATTGATTCTAAAAGTAGATATCTGGTGAAGTCTTTGTATTTTGTTCTCATTAGAGATATATATTGAAAAAATCACTATAGAGGTAAACAACCAAATTCATCACCATCTGCTATTCTATTAGAATAGCTGTCCATTCCGAATCTTCCTTTTTGAATAGAGAAAAATTCTCTACATAAAGCTTGACTAAAATTAGTGTTCCAATAAACAATACTAGCAATACGGCAATAGTCATTGGTATCACCAAATCTTATATCATCTGTGTTCCCTACAAAAGGATCGGATATTCCGCTACCAGTGAGTGTTGCACTTTGCACCACTTCCGTTTCACCAGTATGTGTAAAAATGTAGAATTTAACATCGATCAAACTTGTGCCGGTCACAAAAATATTATGCCATTTTTCTTTTACTATACCACTAATTGTGTTTTGAAATTGACCTACGCCATTTTGTTCTGTTGAAACTTGAATAGTGCTAGTAGCTACGTGTTTTATTGTAAAATATTCATCAAGCCTCTTATAGAAGATATTGAAATTTTGTGTATCATCTACTATATAAAACCATATTGATAGACAAAAAGGACTTGATGCGAAATAATCGAGATCTGTTCTACCGGATCTAAGAATATCACCTCTTCTTGTTGTATAGCCAGGTTTATAACCATCCCACGCAAAATTTTCACCGGCAGGAGAAGTAGCGTGGTAATCATATCCAGACATATCTATCCATTGTTGATATCCTTGATGGGATGTTTTAGTTCCTGTATCAAGAGCAATACGAATATTTGAGTTTTTAATTTTGCTATTAAGTGCATATCTTAAGAAATTTTCACGAACTGCCGGCGCGGCATATTCTACGGGATAGTATGATAAATACTGAATATTTTTATACTTATTTTCATTGGCTGTTGAAGCTGGTCCAGCATATAAAATACTTGCAGTTGTTCCTGAGCCATGAGATTGCTGAAAGGCACCGATATTACCACTAGTACCTACATACTTACCATTAAGATAAAATTTATAATCCTCCAATTCCTCTCTTACAACAGAGATATAGTACCATTGATTTAATGAAAAGCTAGCTCCATTTATTGTATAATCCTGTCTAGCAGAACCTGATGATAATCTAACACCTAGTGTTAGCCTGTAAATACCACTGTCATTACGAAACCCTATTCCCGCAAACATCCCATTCACATCACTAACATCATCGCCTCCTTTGATAAGGAACTGATCATAATTAGTATCAGCATTTGTCATCATGACATACATATTAAGTGTCCAAAAAGAGGGTTCTTGAGCATTTCCAGAAAGAGCAAAACCAGTATCTTGCGGTATATCAAATAAGGTAAGACCTCCGTTTGGTTTTGTATATCCACCTTCATAATCCCAATATTGAAGGGTTTCATTACTAGCAATAACACCATGTGTTAAACCAGAAAGATTGTAAATTTTTGATCCCGAATTTACAGACCCAGGAGCCCAAGGCAAAGAGGCGACATAAGAACTATCGAAAATTCTACTTGCTGTATTTGCAATAATCGGTGGATAGAATTTATTGACCACAACTCTATTGCCGGCAGTTCCACCCTCATAAGTTCTAGCATCTCCGAGTGAAAGTTGATCACGATACCAACGAAGGGTATTATTCACCCTACCTACGTAAGTGCTTATATCATCTTCCATATTCTCGTTGTAATTACTCACAAGTGAGCTCGAAGCTCCTATCCATTGAGTAAATTTAACAAGATGATACCATGGGTTGGTGGTGCTTACACCCCCTGGATAATCTTCATTTGTGTTTGGAATTATCTTAACATCATCCAATAAAAAACATGATGGACCTTTACAATCCGTACCAAGCAAATCCGGCTTATAAATATAAACAGCGTAGGTTTGCTTTGCAAATCCGTTTATGCCATATTGACCAACACTGGCAGTGAAAGTAAAACTCTTTGGATTTAGCCCTAATCTGAAAGTGCCCCAAGAACCCTGAACATTATTTCCTACATCGGATACTGCAAAATTACCTACTCTGATTGCCCAACTGGGATAATTTGCAGCAGAAGCAGTGTAATGTAAAATTTGATTTGGTGTAGTAAGTGCCATATTATATTTTTCTTTACTCTATATATAAAAAGTATTTATCAGATTTTAACCTGTAGCTCTTCCACAAAATGGATAATTTCTGTATCCAGAAGCAGTAAATGTTATAGGTTCGTAAACTTGACCCATAGTTTTAGTCATACTTACTATCTCAGGCACTACATAACCTGATGGTGGTTTAGTACTATGACCTAGATGTGAACTGTTATAAGAATTGAATTCTGAATAAAGATCATCCCCCCAGAAATTAGCACGTGTTGTGTTTACACCTAGAGCAGGATATCTAAACCCTGTGATAATAGAATTGGATAATCCACTCGGGTAAAAATCAATATTGATGTTGGATCCCTGAACTAGTGAATTTCTAAAATTCATTATACGACCCTGGTCAAAACTTCTTGGAAATCTACCACCACCGAAGAAATAAGGTATATCTTGATCTTCACACGGTAAAGTTCCGGTCAACTTGAAATGTGTATTTTTTAGGCTACTTAGATCATTTTCATTGGTTTGTGAGTTAGTTGTTCCTATAGGAGTTTCACAATTATTAATATCATAAGCATCACAAAGGCTTATTTTAGCAAAAATATATGCATTGGTTTTACCATCAGCATAAGGATCGGGTAACCATTGAACACCTCCTTCTGGTACTATATAAATTATGTTAGATGTTCTTGTCATTACTGGTCTTGAAACATTTACATCACCCGCGGTTTGTGAAGAGGTATCTGTCCATGAGTGTGATAATCCCATAACACCATAACCAATAAAATATTTTTTATCTGTCTGATCTGATCTTACTGGCACACATCCAATCATTAAAATCTCACTAAACCAATTGAAATTATTCTCACCAGAACTTGCTAAAGGGGTTTCCAAATAATCTTCAAACGGGTCATTCACGTTTCTCAAAAATGCTGATCTAGCAACATCCACACCTCTAAGAAGATAGTCTTTTGTGAGAGCACTCTGATCACTTATTCTAACACCCGAGACTATTGCATTTCCAAAATCACAGTTTCTTATAGCAGTTCCATAAACTAAGGCATTCGATTGTGAATTGTAAATGTTTTTACCTATAGTGAGAGATCTAGTACTATAAGTAAAAGATTTACTAAAGAGTTCATCTACTTTTCTTGACCTTAAAGAATTTGTACTATCCTGTCTTACTATACTCATGTTGTGAAGTTATATATTGAAATTTATTTTTTAAAACCTTCTTCAAAAAAAATATATCATTAGTCTATTTAGCACAGAATTCGAAAGATAAAAAAATAAAAAAAAATAAATTATATGGAACAAATGAACTTTAAACCTATTGGTGATAGGGTCCTAGTAGAGCCCAACCAACAAGAAGAAAAAACTGCGGGTGGTCTTTTTATACCAGACACCGCAAAAGAAAAACCTACAACCGGACGAGTAGTAGCGGTTGGACCAGGAAAAAAAGATGAACCTATGACATTAGTTGTGGGTGATACGGTAGTATTTAACAAATACTCGGGTACAGAATTTAAGTTTGAAGGTAAAAATTACCTCATTATGAAAGAATCTGATATTTTTGCAACAATCTAAAAAAAAATAAAAAAATAAATTATGGGAAAAAGAATTGAATTTAACACACAAGCACGAGATGGCCTTAAAAGGGGCGTCGAGCAGCTAGCAAATGCTGTTAGGGTAACACTAGGACCTAAAGGTCGTAATGTAGTTATCGAGAAAAAATATGGATCTCCTCATGTTACAAAAGATGGAGTTACCGTAGCAAAAGAAGTACAACTTAAAGATCCAATTGAAAATATGGGAGCAGGACTTATTCGCGAAGCTGCCTCGAAAACTTCAGAACAAGCAGGTGATGGAACTACAACAGCTACTGTTCTAGCACATTCTATGGTAAGTTCCGGTCTTAAAAACGTAGCGGCTGGAGCAAATCCAATAGAAATCAAAAGAGGTATGGACCGAGCAGTTGAAGTAGTAGTTAATACCTTAGAATCTCTTTCAACACCAGTTGGCGAGGATCCTAACAAAATTCAACAAGTAGCTTCTATTTCAGCAAACAACGATGAAGTTATCGGAAAACTTATCGCTGATGTTATGCAAAAAGTAGGAAAAGAAGGTGTTATTACCGTTGAAGAAGCTAAAGGCACACAAACCGAAGTTAAAGTAGTAGAAGGTATGCAGTTCGATAGAGGTTATCTATCTCCTTATTTTGTCACAAACTCTGACAAAATGGTAGCTGAACTAGACAACCCTTTCATTCTTGTCACTGACAGAAAAATCTCCAATATGAAAGATTTAGTGCCAGCACTTGAACTTTCTCTAGGAGCAGGAAAACCACTTCTTATTATTGCTGATGATATTGATGGTGAAGCTCTCGCGGCTCTAGTAGTAAATAAACTACGTGGTTCACTAAAAGTTGTAGCGGTAAAAGCTCCGGGATTCGGTGATCGTAGAAAGCAAATGCTTGAAGATATATCTATTCTCACTGATGCTCAAGTAATATCTGAAGAACGGGGATTTAAACTTGACTCTATTTCACAGAGTGATTTTGGTAGATGTGAAAAAGTAGCGGTCGATAAAGATTCTACCACTATTGTAGGTGGCCTTGGTAGCCAAGAAGAAATCCGTGTAAGAATTAATCAGATTAAAGCTCAAATCTTGGATGTCGCTTCTGATTATGATCGTGAAAAACTTCAAGAAAGACTAGCTAAATTAACTGGTGGTGTAGGTGTTATCTATATCGGTGCCGCCACTGAAGTAGAAATGAAAGAGATTAAGGATAGAGTAGATGATGCACTACACGCAACAAGAGCAGCTGTTGAAGAAGGTATTGTTCCTGGTGGTGGAGTAGCCTATATTCGCTCTATTTCTTCACTTGATGGTCTTGAACTTGAAAATTCAGATCAAAATACCGGTGTTCAAATCATTCGTAGAGCACTTGAAGAACCACTTCGTCAAATTGTTCTGAATGCTGGTGGTGAACCTTCTGTTGTAATTAACGCTATCAAATCCGGTAGTGGTGACTGGGGATATAACGCAAGAACTGAGGTTTATGAAAATCTTATTCTAGCTGGTGTCATCGATCCTACAAAGGTATCTAGAGTAGCTCTACAAAACGCA
>Ga0172372_10003081_pt1 | contig 24827 bp, 22 predicted proteins | sample LakKiv5m_2_FD_114544 | JGI IMG/M metagenome (GOLD analysis project Ga0172372, IMG submission 114544) | Freshwater microbial communities from Kabuno Bay, South-Kivu, Congo - kab_092012_9.5m | ecosystem: Environmental > Aquatic > Freshwater > Lake | place: Democratic Republic of the Congo...
TAAAATAGCAGGGCATTTCCTGTACGATCAGGTGGGCGACATGGATGTGAACGGGATCCTGAAGATCAAAGAACTGTTCTATGCCGGAAGTGATAACGAGGAATTAACCTGCTTCGACGCTTCTGGAAAAGTGAAATGGCGTATCCCTGCCGGTGGTGACATCGAGCATAGGCCTACGCATATTCGCATCAATGATAAGGATGCGTTGATCTACGCGACAGAAAACGGGGAGATCTCTGCCATCGATGCTGAGTCAGGAGATCGCATCTGGAGCTATTATCACCAGTCGTATAAAGGATGGAAACCGGGACAGAACCGCTTTGTGTTCAAGGTAAACAATCATTTTACGGCGGGTAATTGCTTTTTCTCAGAACCTGCGATCGCCGATCTTAACAAGGATGGGGTGGAGGACGTAATTTACAATTCCAACTATACGGAGCTTACTGCGGTTGATGGGAAAACAGGTAAAAAGATCTTTTACTACCAAATGAACACTGATGATAACTGGAATTTACTTGGAAGAATCAAACCGCTGATCTCTGAAGGAAAACAAGGCATAATCTGCTGGATTCCGGTTAAAAAACTCAAAAACAGCAACTTTGAATTACTCGGATTGACATCAAAAGGGGAACTGAAATTCCGAAAAGCATTAGGTAAACAAGATGTGCTTAACCTCGCTCAGAATTCGGCAAATAATGAAGCTGCTTTTGAACATGGATTTATTGATCTTACCAAAGACTTTAAATACCTCAATTACAAATCGATTGGTGTTCAAGAAAAATCATCCGAAAATTCCTACTTATCCTACAATGTAGGTCGATACGCGGATAATAAAATCCATATGAACGGCGAACCCTGCAATGTCATCCTCTATGAGTACGCACCTGAAGGTTCTACAATTAATGTGGTTGGTCAAAAAACAGGAACAACCTACGTGCAACAAGTATTACCTGAATATTCTGAGTGTATTCCGGTGGTTCAGGATATCGATTCTGACGGTAAACTGGATATGCTGGTAGGGTGCAGAGATGGAAATCTGTATTGCTACTCTCTGGGTGTGGCATCAAAACAATTGGTTAAACAGTAAAAAATAGCGTCATGAAAACGACATTAAAAAATAACAGACGATGGATCATTATCAGCGCTGGTACTTTGATCCTTACAATAGCGGGCTTTTTGTACTACCGTTATCTTACCGCTTACGAGCCGGGAATTGTACCACCACTGGGTAAGAAGATTCCATTTATCCGAAAAACTTTCCATGCTGAAAATGGATTGACGCTTCATTTGCCAACGGGTACGCATGTTGTTATTCCAGAAAATGCGCTGGTGGATGAAGAAGGTCAGCCGGTAAAAGGTAAGGTAACTGCGCGTTTCCGCGAATTTCATACGGCCGGCGAAATTCTACACAGCGGTATTCCGATGCAGTTTGGGGACGACAGAACGGATTATTTTTCTTCCGGGGGTATGATGGAATTGCGTGTCAGCCAGAACGGTACAGACGTGCAGTTGTCAGAAAATGCGCAGGTTCAGGTTGATCTGGCCTCTGCTATCACGCCCGACAAGGATTTTAAATTGTATTACCTCACGGATGATCTCAACTGGGATAATGGAGCAGCCTTTGAAACGGTCCGAAATACGCGTCGCGATTCGGCTTTGGTAGCTCTTCCGGATGCAGGGGTGAAACCATTAAATCCTGTTCCGGGCAGTGAGGACATTGTTTTTGAGATCGTTGGGAATAACAAATTGACTCGCGCTTACCAAAACACGAAATGGCGTTTGGTTGATATTGTCTCCGGTGAAGAACCTGAATTCGCTTTCAGCGTCAACTGGACTTGCGTAAAGATAGACCAACCAGTAGATGCGGAAGCACCATTTGTACTACATTTCAATCTGAAGGCAGTCGATTACAGAGGGAAAATCATCAAAAGAACATGCGACGTTTCAGCAAAACCAATGCTCTCGGGAAAAGAACTTCAAGCGGCCATGCAGCAGTTCAATCGCGATCTTGCGGCCTATCAAAAAGAACTCGCTGATATCGAAAAGGAAGAAACCCGTTTGCTTCAGGAGCAAGGCTTACTCAATCGTTTTCAGATGCAGGAATTTGGGATCTGTAATATCGACAAACTGCAAAGTGCAGGGTTGGTAGCTACCTTGAATATCACCTTTGACTTTGAAAGTGAGATCCAGCCGCACTTAAATAGAGTCATGCTGTATATGGTACTCGAGGAAAAAAATGGTGTATTGAAATTCAATGCGTTTGAATGGAATAAGTTACCTATTGCTGACACACAGTTTTCACTCGTTGCTGTGCTTCCGGATGGCAAAGTGGCTTACGTTCCGTCCTCTGTGATCATGAAGAAACTAGAATCAGGTTACCTGAAGAAATTAACGCTGTCAACAGAACGATATGATTATGAAACCTTTGATAAGTGCATGAAATCAACATCGAAACCGAGGTTTATTTAATTAAAATGAATAGCGTTTCCGGGGGACATTTGTCCCCCTTTTTGTGTTATAAAACGCCAATTTCTGAGTTCTTAAAACAGCCTGTGATCAGGAATTCCCCTGATTTTAAAAATACGAACTATGAAAAGATTGATTTTGATTGTATTGATCCTTATCGGATCAGTTCAAGTAGCTAAAGCGGAAAAATGGAAAGCGAATACAACGGCATTACGTTTTGTTTATATGCCCAAAGGAAAGTCGGGAAATCTGGAGTTGATCAGGCTTTATGCAGATAAAACCTTCGAGCATTTGATCTACACGCCAACCAAGATCCAAGAGGGGAAAATGGCCTCTGATCCTATGAACAAAGTAAGCAGTGTAGAGGTGAATCGCGGAACGTATGTCCTTGCCTCAGGGAAATTGAAGTTGACAGCCGATGAAATCGACTTTACTTCGACACTGTATTCGCATCCGTTGTTCATTGAAAACAGTAAGGCTTACGACCAGAAATGGAAAGCGTTGTTGCGCAAGGACGAGTTTGTGTTGCGCAGTGTTCCAAAGTCGAAATACACTATGCCGTTTTTTCTTGATCCAACGTCACATCTCATCGTTACCAATGAAGATGCCGCTGAAAAAATAGATCTCAAGGAAGTTGTAAATTATTTGATTAAAGGAGAACTTGGTAAGAAGGAACAACTTGAGATTCTGGCCTCTTTTATCCGAAGATCAATTGAGTATGATGATGAAGGAGCGAAAACGGATCATTATGCAAATGTCCAGTCGGACATAGAAATGATTCTTGCAGGACCAAACAGGGTGGCCGTCTGTGCAGGGTATTCGGCGTGTTTCACGAGTTTATTGAGTAAAGCAGGTATTGAATCGCACGTTGTGTATGGAGCCGCTCGACTCGGTGTTGGTTACATAGGATACGCTGGCGAACCACATGCCTGGAATATTGCCAGAATTGGTGATCAGGAGAAATTATATGACATTACCTGGGGTGAGCCTTGGTTCGATGTAGCGCCGGAGATCATGATCCATACGCACTTTCCTGAGGAAACCGGAGATCAATTGCTTGCACAACCAATCGGTAAGGAACAATTTATCCAGATGCCTTACATGGAGCCGTCTTGTCGCAATGCAAAAGCTGTTAGCTACATGCCGATGCGTGGTAAATTGACGGGTAAGTCGGAGGTTAAAATTATTTTCGATGGTTCAATAAATTCTTTCGTTGTCGAACATACCCCTTACGAAAACGGTCAGCCAAAAGACTTTCCGGAATTTGTCAAAAATGTTAAAACATCCTTTTCAAATGGTAAAACCGCGCTCACGATACCTCTGGCATTTGAAGAATCAGTCATCCGAGTTAAGACAGGAACGGGCATGGATATGAAGTTCATTGCATTGAATAATGGTGTAGTCGATGCCGACATCTTGAACTATTATCGTAAAAATGAGAAGATCCGTGCGGTAGCTCCGGTAGCTGTTGTCACAGTCGCACAAGCCTCGGTGAACAAATCGAATGCGGTCATTAAAACGGAATTCGCAAGCTTTTCAGTTGCACAGCAGCATTTTTACCAGTCTTTGGGTGGACTATTGGACTTGTCAGTCATGACTACAAATCCACTCATTCGCGAAGCATCTGAGTTTTTCGGGTTGCATGAACTCGAAGGCGATCAGCATCAGCCACAGATCCTTACTTTTTTCAAGGAAACGGGTCACAGAGAAATCCGAACGGATGAGGATGCCTGGTGCAGTGCGTTTGTAGCTTATTGTGCGAAGAAAGCGGGATTATCATATTCTAAAAAAGCAACGGCAAAGTCCTGGTTGAGTGTTGGCAAAGAAGTGACGCAACCGCAGCCTGGTGATCTGGTGATCTTCTGGCGTGAAGACCCGAATTCATGGAAAGGTCATGTGGCGATCTATTTGGGAAAGGATGAGCAAACGCATGAGGTAATCTGTTTGGGTGGCAATCAGGATGATGAGGTGAATATCAGTACGTACAGTGAAAGCTATGTGGTTGGATACAGAAGACTGAACAAATAAGGACATAAAAAAACCGGCTTTGGCCGGTTTTTTTATTAAGCTGCTTTTTTACATAATTCCATGAGTCGGATCTTAGCGCGCTGAAAGTAGATGTTGATCTGATTTTCAGGGATTCCAGTGAGTTGAGCCATTTCACGACCGCTTAAATTGAACATAAAACGGTAAGTGATCAGCATTCTGTCGCGTTCTGAAAGAAACTTCATTGCCCGACGCACTTTTTTCAATTCGACAGGATCAACATTTTTGCTGTTGAACTCATGATCCATGACATTTGCAGATATCGGAACCATTTCCATGCGATCCATTGAACGAATGGCGTCAAAGCAAAGATTTTGAGTTAATCGGTACAACCAGCTTTTAAAGTTTCCTTTGGATTGGTCGTACATATGTACTTTTTCGATCGCTTTAAGGATAGCATCTTGAGCCAAGTCATCGGCAAGGTGCATGTAACGAGCAGGAAGCGATCTGCGAGCGATAGCCTTGAAGTAAGGCAATTGCTCCGAAATAAGGAGAATGTTGGTTTTCATTTTGGAGAGTTTTAAAGTTCAACAATCTGCTATGGAGAAGCATTGGTAGAATTGAGCATAGGCTACTGATTTTTACCAATAATGCAGAAAGAAGAAAAAAGTAACAGTCGAAATGAAAAAAAAATAGAATTTATTTCTCTTGCAGTTGTTTTAAGTCTCTTTGAGAATGGTCTGTGCATTCAAATGGATCAGATTTTGAAAGTAAATTATATTCAAAATCAAACAGTTGTATATCGCCTCCCTGAAACCATATGCAACAATAGGTGTCTTTATCAATTCGCTCTTTGATTGTCATTTTTGGTCCGCCACTTTTAAGCCAAACGATCTCTCCTTTGTTTAAGGGATTCATGAGCTTTTTGTAACAGTTCTAAAAAACTAAATAGTGTGCGAAGTTAGGAGTACAGTTTTTAGAGATAAATCCTTTCGCTCCATTTTTAATTGCATTCACTGCAAATTCCAGTTCATTAAAGTAACTTAGGATTAAACATTTTACTTTTGGATTGGTTGACCGTATTTCTAAAAGTGCCTCAATTCCACTCATGACTGGCATTTCAAGATCCAGTAATACAACATCAACCTCGTGGGTTTGTAACTTTTCCAATAGTTCTCTGCCGTCTCCGGCATCAAATACTACACTCAAATTTTCTCTGGAATTTAATATGTTCTTCAAACTTTGCCTTAAGATGGCGTGATCGTCGGCAATAGCTAATCGAATATTGTGGTTTTCCATTTTGGATTGTAGAGTAGTCAATAAAAACTAAATGTTTAATCAAGTGCGAAATTAATGTTAAATACAATTTGAAAAAATAGGGGTAAACCCTTAAAAAAAATGATTTGGTTACGATTTCCCCTGTGTTTTCGGGCTAAATGAAAAAAGCCTCCTTAAAAAGGAGGCTTTCTTGTGATCCCGCTGGGATTCGAACCCAGGACCCATACATTAAAAGTGTATTGCTCTACCAGCTGAGCTACGGAATCATCGCGTTAGCGGGTGCAAAGATAATGGGATAATTAATTTTGACAAGTCAGTTCTTACTTTTTTTTAGAATTCAATGTGAACTAACTATTAAGTGATTGAATTTGAGGAAGGAATTAAGTTACTTTGTGCCGATGCAACGGATCATTCTTTTGGGATTTATGGGATCAGGGAAATCAACCCTCAGTAAGGCGCTTGCAGAGCTTATGCATATTCCATTTTTAGATACAGATGCACTCATTGAGCAAAAAGCAGGTGTGACAATCAATGAGATCTTTGCTTCACAAGGAGAACAGGTATTCAGAGAGATGGAGAGCGATTTGATTGGAGAACTTTTTTTCCACAAGGAATTCGTTCTTTCTGTTGGGGGAGGACTACCAGCAATTCCAGGTATGATGGAACGCCTGAATGCACTGGGGACTACGATTTATTTAAATGTTTCTCTCGAGGAACTTTTGCGAAGACTCATTTCAGATCGATCGAACCGGCCTTTATTGAAAGATAAAAGTGAAACGGATCTACGAGATCAAATAGAGCAACTGATGGCAAAACGCGAGTCTGTTTATTTGCAAGCGAATAACTGTATTCAGAAGGATAGCCTTACGGCGGAGCAACTTTTTGAAATTCTCAATCAAAGAAACTGATCTTTCCGGATAGTTTTTCTTTTTTTAGCAACACCCGGTACAAACTCGAATTAGCAAGTAAGATCAGCCACATGAGCTTATCGGTAAAGGTCATGTCCACCCAGAAATAGGTAGGCCCCAGCAAAATAATCATGAACAGGATTTGCAGCGTAACACTGAACATAATGATCGGATAAAATACCATTCGCTTTTTCCAAAGAAATAATAAACTCAAAGCTATAGGCAGAAAAAGGATTAAGGATATCACATAGTATTGATTCATGGCCGTTTGGAAAACGCCTGATTCAAAACCCAGTTCTGCACCTCTTTTTTCGATTAATTGGAGTACATGTAGCTGCTTGTATTTTGCAATAATGGCATTGTTGTTCACCGCAAGAAGCGTGATCAAATTGAAAAACAGAAAATAAACACTTGCCCACGCATTGATGTAAAAGCTGATCTTCGTTAAATGGTCAGGTGCTTCTTTTTTAGCTTGCGTTTTTTCGCTCGTTGTTGCCACAGGGATGTTTACCTTTACAACTCGAAGTTATCTTTTTAAATCGAATGTTTGATCAGTATTTGTGCGAAACAGAATTCATGGATTTTAGTCATCTATTATTCGATGATTTCATTTCGGATATCGATGGACCACAAACACAAAAAGAACTTCTGTTGAGTCTCTATTACAAAGTGCGTGATGGATTTATTTATGATCCCTATCATTTGGATTTGCGCCCCAACGCTTTGAAAGCTTCAGTCATTCTGACGCATAAAAGAGCGTGGTGTGTGGAAAAGGCGATTGTACTTGCTGCGCTCGTCAGGCGATTTGGAGTGCCATCACGATTGGGATACGCCGTTGTTACGAATCATATCGGTACCGAAAAATTAACGAATTACCTGCAACGTGAAGAGATCGTTTTTCACGGTTATGTAGAAGTTTATACGGATGATCGCTGGATCAAATGTACGCCGGCATTCGATCGAAGAATTTGTAGATTAAGCGGGGTAAGTCCGCTCGAATGGAATGGAGAAGAAGATTCGTTATTTCAAGAGTTCGAAGGGGCTAAACGTTTTATGGAATACCGACATTTTTATGGTCATTTTGCCGATGTACCAATCGAACTAATGAATGCTGAAATGAAAACATATTATCCGCATCTTTTTGCTTCGGATTACGATACGCCAGCGTTTTCATTCAAACATTTATAGCTAAAATCAACCGAAGCACTTTATATTTGAAAAAACGAATCTCATGCGCTCAACCATTTTCCTTTTTGCGTTTTTGATCAGTACCTTGAGTTTTGCTCAAAAGATCTCCTACACTGTTTCTATGCCCAAGCCACAGAACCATTATTTCCATGTGGAAATGCAACTTTCCGGCTTTAAGGAAAAGGAACTGACTGTTAAAATGCCTGTGTGGGCGCCAGGTTCCTACCTCGTTCGTGAATTCTCGAAAAATGTAGATCTGGTGAAGGCTTTCGACGAAAATGGCAAAGCCCTGAATGTGACCAAACGTTCTAAAAATACCTGGGCCATCGATAAAGGAACTTCTTCATCCGTGAGAGTCGTTTATGATGTCTATTCTTTCGAACTTTCGGTTCGTACGAGCTTCCTTGATTTAACGCACGGCTTCATTAGCGGTTCTGGGGTTTTTATGTACCTGGATGGGCATAAAGATCTTTCGGGTGAATTATCCGTACAACCGTTCAAGGATTTTAAAACTGTTTCGACCGCGTTATTGCCTGCTTCTGAATCTGTTGCTGCGGATGGTTCGGTTAAATTTAAGTTCAATGATTATGACCAGTTAGTAGACTGTCCGATCGAAGTTGGAAACCAGGAGGTATTTCATTTCATGGCAGCCGGAGTGGATCATTCGGTTGCAATTTATGGCGAAGGAAATTACGATGTAACTGCCTTGAAAAATGATATGGCACACATCGTGGAAACCGCAACCGGTGTGATCGGAGAAAATCCGAACAAGAATTACACGTTCATTATCCATAATGTCGTCGATGGGCAAGGTGGACTGGAACACACCAATTCATGTACGTTAAGTGTTAACCGCTGGACATATCAGGGAGGAGAATACGTTGGTTTTCTGTCCTTAGTGGCGCACGAGTATTTCCATCTCTGGAATGTGAAGCGCATTCGTCCAATCGAATTAGGACCATTCAATTACGATGAAGAGAATTATACATCGCTTTTGTGGGTGATGGAGGGATTTACCTCCTATTACGATGAGTTATTGCTGGTGAGAGCGGGTTATACGACTGAAAGTGAGTATCTCCAAAAGATTCAAAGCACGATCAATTACGTCGAAGGATCGGTTGGTGCGCGTGTTCAACCTGTCGCTCATGCGAGTTTCGATGCCTGGATCAAGGCGTATCGTCCTACGGAGAATAGTTCTAACACCACGATGACATACTATTCTCGCGGTCAGATGCTTGCTGCGATCCTGGATGTGATGATCATCTCTAAGTTTAAAGGTCAAAAATGCCTCGATCATTTCCTGCAACAGCTGTACAATAAATATTACAAAGGCATGAAACGTGGTTTTTCAGAGCAGGAATTTCAGGATGAGCTGGAGGCCTTTTTAGGAGAAGATATGGATGAATTTTTCCGGAAATATGTCTTTGGAACCGAAATAGCGCCGTTGCAGGAGACTTTCAAAAAGGTTGGTCTTCAAGTCGAAGAAACAGGTGATGCCAGACCGTCATTCGGAGCTTCATTACGTCAAGATGGTGGAAAAGTGATCGTTCGTGGTATTCGATCAGGTTCAGCTGCAGAACAAGCCGGACTTTCCGTCAACGATGAGATTATAGGTTGCAACGGCTATCGCATTGACCAGGGCGCATTGGAGCAGTTTACCAGTGGGTTGAGTTCAGGTGAAAAGTTTGATATCCTGATCTCACGCGATGAGGTTTTAATGAGTTTAAGTGTCACCATGACGGATTATTTCAAACCGCAGTTTTCGTTTAAGAAAACGTCAGATTCTCAAGGAGAGAAACTGCGTAATTACTGGCTTCGTAAACTGTAAGGTATGCGTTTGATTCTTCTATTTTGTTTTTTTCTGGCATTGCAATCGTTTACCGCTCAAACGACATTTCAAAACGTCAAGCTCAAGCCGTACAACCTGATGTCGGAGATTTATGGGCAATCTGAACCATCGATTGCCATTGATCCCAAGAATCCAAATAACATTGCGGCCGGGTGCATCCTCAGCGACTACTATTATTCAAAAGATGGGGGTAAAACGTGGCAAAGTCGCAAAATGAGCAGTACGTATGGTGTATGGGGTGATCCGGCTATTTTATTTGATACCACCGGTCGGATCTATTATTTTCATTTGGCAGATTACAAAAAAACATCCTGGATCGATCGAATTGTTTGCCAATCCGCACCAACGGTAGATGGAAAATTCAACGATGGTACGTTTCCCAAACCTAACGGAACCAAAGCGCAGGATAAACACTGGATGGTGTTGAATCCAATGAACAATGACATTTACCTCACCTGGACACAATTTGATAAATACGATTCGGCACTGGAAACAGATTCTTCGATCATTCTTTTCTCGCGTTCATCAGATCAGGGAAAGACATGGTCAGATCCCAAACGCATTTCATTTTATGGAGGTGATTGTCTGGACAGCGATGAGACGGTCGAAGGTGCGGTGCCTGCAGTTGGTCCGAACGGTGAAATATACGTTGTTTGGTCAGGACCGAAAGGACTTGTTTTTCAGGTTTCAAAAGATCGAGGTAAGACCTGGTTACCCGTCGAACAAAAGATCGGCCCACAGATTGAAGGGTGGGACCTCGATATACCCGGAATGAACCGCGCGAATGGCTTGCCTGTTCTGGTTTCGGATATCAGCAAAGGTCCTAATCGGGGTAATTTGTACCTTAACTGGTGCGATCAGCGCAATGGGAAAGACAATACGGATGTATTTATATCAGTTTCCAAAGACGGCGGAAAAACCTGGTCGGAAGCACGAAAAGTCAATCAGGACAATACAAAAAGTCATCAGTTCTTTACCTGGATAACCGTTGATCAGAGCACGGGTTATCTGTATACTGTGTATTACGATCGGAGAAATTATACCGACCTGCGCACCGATGTCTATATATCACGCTCAACCGATGGCGGCATGACGTTCAAAGATTTCAGGATCAGTGATAAACCATTTACACCGGATGCGGCGAAATTCTTTGGCGATTACCTCAATATTTCAGCTGTGAAAGGCGAGATTCGTCCCATCTATCCGCGTATGGATGAAGGTAAGATTTCACTCTGGGTGACGATAATTAAGGATTCCATTTTAAAATAGTCATTGCTCCGCAGGATTTGCAATCCTGCGGAAAAAAACAACGTGATCTTTTTGGTAATATATTTAATCGCAGGATTGCAAATCCTGCGGAGCCGGTACTGAAATAAATTTCAGAAACAGAAACAGAAACGGAAACAGAAACAGAAACAGAATGAGGATCTAATTTTTTTTCATTCTCACTCTCACTCTCACTCTCACTCTCATTCTCATTCTCATTCTCACTCTCATTCTCATTCTATTTTTTAGGTGTTAGTCTTGCCACGATCTCCTCATGTTCAGGATAAAGTTCAAGCAATTCCTCCCTTTCAAACAATTCAAAGTCCCTGAAGTCAAACCCTGGTGCCACTGCACAAGAAACAAGTGCGTAACTGTTCAGAGAATCAACTGTTGAACCGAAGATGGTATTTTTCTTTACCAGATAGAAAGGGAGTTCTCCGTTCGAAACGTCGGGCCCTAATTTAAATGCCGTATGACCGTTTTCATCAAGTGTATGAACTGTGACTGCTGAACCAGCATGAAAATACCATAACTCATCACTTTTAATGCGATGGAAATGTGAAACATTTTCAGAAGTCAATAGAAAATAGATCGATGTAAGCAAGTTACGGTCTTTTGATTCGAGCTGTTCATCTGACCGATACGTTTCCTTGTAGAATCCACCTTCAGGATGAGGAAGCAAGTTCAATTTCTCGATAATTTGCGTTATTTCTGCGCTCATTCTATGGGGCCTTTTTGGAATTTTTCTCCGCGACTATTGATAAGAGGGAAGAAATATTTGAAATCAATAGCGAAGAAGGTTCCGTCAATTTCGCCGTACAAATTATTCTTGTAGCCTTCGTATTTGTACTGAGCAACAAGGTAGAACAAAGGTTGGAATGGAATTCTGGCTGATCCACCAAGATAAAAGAATCCGCTCTTTTCCGTTCGAAATTCAAAGCCAACATTTGCGTTGAAATCTACAGCTCCCTTGCTTGTTACGGCACCGGTATGTGTAAATGTATTCGCGCCACCTGGCAAGGTGACCACGCCAATCGAAGAAGGTTTGAATGTTAATGCCGCGCCAAGAGAAGTATTCATGTAGAATTTATCACTCAACTGAATGTAAACCAGCGCATTTACTGGTACATCATACGTGACAAAGGCAAAACTATTCGTCGCATACACACCGGAATCTGCAACAGACATGGAGATCGCATAGTGACGTTGTGTAAAATTGATTCCAGTTTCAAATGCCAGAAGTCTTGTTAATCCCGCGCGAACGGTACCACCGAATGAATAGCCGGTTTTTTGGCTTACGGTCGTTGTAAATTCATTTTTCGAAAGGGTGACGTCCGACTGACCAATGTAGCGGGTAGGGAACACCGGTCGGATCTGAAAGCCAAAATAGGAAGGAAAACGTTCTTTCTTTTTTGGTTTACTCTGCGCAACAAAGTGCGGAATAACAAACAAACAGATCAGCCAGAAGAATTTGCTCATGGCAACGAAGTTAGTACAACTTTACGTAACGTAAGAATTTAAAACTTCGTATCTGACGTTTATTCAGAGAGCCATTCAGTGGTGTATTCCAAAGGCTTTCGGTGTGCCGTTGGCCATTCAATCGAAGGATATCCAATGTAAAAGAGTCCGAGACATTTGTCTTTCTCGTTGAGCCCGAGGAATTCATTGGTTTTAGCGTGATAGATGAGTTTTGGCGTTGACCAGAATCCTCCCAAACCATAAGCCGTGCAAGTTAAATGCATATTCTGTATCGCACAGGCCACCGCTTCGATCTCTTCGATCTCAAGGATCTTTTCTTCCGCTTGACGTTCCATGCATACAGCAATAACAGCAGAGGCGAGCATCGGACGTTTGAGCATCTTTGCCAGTTTAGCATCGTTTTGTTGATCAGAAGGTGTAAGTTCCAGATATGTTTTTGCGAGAAAATCACTCAATTTTTGCCGTGCTTCCTCTGTAAAAACCTTGAATCGCCACGGCTGCGTATTTCCATGCGTGGGAGCCCATTGTGCGTTGTTCAATATGACCTCAAGCTGTTCACGGTGTACTTTTCTGTCTGAACATTGTTCAGGATAGATGGTACGTCTATTTCGAATCAAATCGTTGATCTCGGAAAGATTAAATCTCATGGGGTATTTGATGTTTCGACTCCAAAGTTAGTAAGTCAAATGACGATAACGTGAGAAGATGAGGAAATTTCACGTAAGTTCGTAGAAAGAGTTCTGCCGATGAAAGTAACCTTTAATGCTCCGTTTACACTTGTTTTTACAATCGCGGCGTTGGTCGTTTTTGTTTTGTTTCAGCATGCGCCAAGTCCTCCGATGCCCTTTGTGTTACCGGGAGAATTTATGTGGAAGGATCCTGTTTGGTACGCCAGTCTTGTCGGCTACACGCTTGGTCACGCCAATCTGGAACATTTGCTCGGTAACTTTTCCATCATACTCATGCTGGGACCAATCCTGGAGGAAGCATACGGAACGAAAAAGCTCTTTTTAATGGTGACGATTACAGGGATTTCAACAGCTATCTTTCACATGTTTTTCTGGGACTATGGTCTCATGGGGGCAAGCGGAATCGTCTTCATGTTTATCGTACTTTCATCGTTGATCAATATCAAAGGGAAGGAACTGCCGCTTACCTTCATTCTGGTAGTGGTGCTATTTCTTGGAAAGGAGATTTATAATGCTTTCGGAACAGACACTGTTTCACAATTCGCTCATATTGCCGGAGGGGTGACAGGTGTCATCTTTGGGTATTTTCACAAGAAATTAGGACGCTGATTACTTGCCTTTCATTTCTTTATTCGTTTTCTGAATAAAGAAAAATGTTTTATCAATGGTTTGATATTGCCCGTCAGGCAAAGGTGTGAGTGCAGGAGCAGCAACCACATAGCCATAGCCATCAAGCAACACATACATGGGGTAGGTGGCTACTTTGTAATTTTTCCAAATGGGATTACTTTCAGCTGTTTTACATGTCGCCCACGGGATTGACTTAATGAATTTTTCTTGCGTTTCAGCCTCATATGCTTTTTCAGGATAGACTGTGATAAACGTCACGTCCTCTTTGTAGGTATCATGTAATTTTTTCAGTAATTCAAGTTCCTGCGTGCTTTTCTGACTGGAAGGATCGTAAAAATGAATGTAGACATGTTTTTTTGGCAGCGATGCCAGCGTAATGACCTCGCCGTTATCTGCCTTAAGGACCAGATCCGGAGCTTTACCACCGGGAGCAAGTTCTGTCAGGCGATCGATCATATTCTTTGCAAGAATGGCATTGGCGGCAAAAAGACTGTGGTTGGCCACGCTGTCAAGGACAGTTAGTATGTTGGTTTGTGGAAAATCTTTCGAATAGAATTCTTCGGAAAGGGATTTGATCATCACGATTTCCCGAATGCGCATATTGATCAACGTGTATTCAGTTCCCAAAGCTTTCATGATCAGCGTTGGACTGCTTTTGAGTAAGCCCAGATATACACGATTGTTTGTTTCCGCAGACAGGCGCGGGATCATACGTTCATAGAACGAATTCATGTAGCCCATATAGGCATCGTTTCGATAGGCGACAGGAGCGTGTTTTAGATAAAAATCGTGTTTCTCGTAACGGTTTCGTTGAGCTGCATGCTGAATATTGTCCAAAGAAGCCACTGAAAATCGAACGAAGGTGTTGAAGTATTTCTGAGGATCAGAAAGTCCGGCATTCGAAGTGTCAGAAAGGTGATAAAACTTTTCGACCACCGTTTTGAATTCATCCAGCTTGGTGGAGAACTCGAGTGGTTTAGCATTCTTCAAATAATAGTAGCTGCCGACAAACTCATCCGACCAGCGCTGGTATTGAAGAATGCGGTAGTTGATGTCCGTTGAATCAAGATCCAGGAAGGTAACTTCAATGCTGCTGCCATTCGGTCTTAGGGGCTCGTATTTGTCTTTTTCCGGTATATATACATCGTAAACTGAACCGGGTTGAATATAAAAAAAGGTGAGATTGCGGTCTGCGTGAACCACAATCTTTTGTGTTTCTTTCACAAAGAAAGAAAGTTGAAACGTACTATCATTGCCAACCGTAGTGCTGCCCAGCTGAAGTTCTTTTTTGCTTAAATAGTCCTCGATCTCGGCGATACGGATGGTTTTACCGACATATGAAGGTGCAAATCCCTTAATAGTCACAGCCTTTTCCTTTTGTCCGAATGAAATTCCGTTTGAAAAGGCAATAAACAGAAAAAGGATGTGTTTCAATTTCATGGGGTCAACTTCAGCAGATTTTGTACCAATCTTAAACGAGCAGGTGAACATTTGTTACAAATGCATCGATCTTACCACCATTCTTGTGAATCTCACGAACGATGGAGGCATTGATGGCCGCATATTCCTGATCGGTCAAAAAGAATACCGTATGAATTCCCGAAAGCGTTTCATTCATGTGTGCGATGGAACGTTCGTAAGAAAAATCTTTTGAGTCCCGCAATCCTCGTACGAGGTGAGAAGCGCCTTCATCTTGGCAGAGATCCACGGTTAATTTTTGGTAAGTGACAATGCGAACATTTTTTCCTGTAAAAAGAGACGAAATATGTGCTTTACGTTTTTCAAGTTCGAAGTAACCCTCTTTCGTGCTGTTGATCCCAATGGCAATAATGATCTCGTCAAACAGCTGCAAGGCCTTGTCGACAACGGCTTCATGTCCCTTTGTAAATGGATCGAAGGATCCTGCAAATAGTCCTGTTTTCTTTGAATTACTCATGCTCGATTTGAAAGAAACTAAAATTCACATTTCCATAATTACGCACAAAATCAAAATGGGTTAACCCGGAAAGATCAGTTTTTTTTCCGTGCTCTATGATCAATATCCCGTTTTCATTCAATAAATGTCGTTCAAAAACGATTTTAGCAATCTCTGCGTGAAAAGAGACGTCGTAGGGTGGATCTGCAAAAATGAGGTCATAGGTTTGTTCTGTGCGCTGAAGAAATTGAAGAATTTCCGATTTTAACACATGCAGGTGCTCATTGATCCCTAATTCATCAGCATTCTTTCTAATGAATCGAATACAATTGAAATTTTGATCTACTGCTGTCACTGTGCCCGCCTCCCGGGATAAGAATTCAAAGGAAATGTTGCCTGTTCCTGCACAAAGGTCCAAGATGTTTAAATCGAACAGATCCAACTGATGCTCAAGAACATTGAATAGTCCTTCCTTAGCAAAGTCGGTTGTAGGGCGAGACGGAAAGTTCTTTGGAACACTGAACCTTCGGGCTTTGAGATTTCCGCTGATTATACGCACAGTTCCAAAGAATTAAATACCAGTTCATCATTGCTGACCACTTGAAATGATTTCATTTCGGAGACAGCAGAAATTCGCTGAATAAGTTGCTCGGTAAGGCCTTCCTCAATTCCCTGTCCACTTTGCACTTGCATTTTACCATCCATATGGTACAATTCCTTTTGTTGCAAGGTGAACATAACATGGTAAAGAATATCATCCAATTCCTGGTAATCAAAGGAGGAATAATAAGACAGCTTATCTTCCTGACCGACACAAAGCAGGAAATAACCTTTATGGATGGTGATCAATACTTCGATAGCTGTAAATCGTTTAGCGAGTAAGTGTTGAATGATATGTGATCCCTCATGCCGCATTATTATTCTTGGAAACCGGGAAGAAAAATAAGTGTTTGCCCACGCAGGGAATTCGTAAATATTGACAATTCCTTCCGCTTGAAGTCGATCAAAATGAATAGCATTTTCGGGTACGGCTGATCCAAAACACAATTCAAAAAAATGGTGTGCATTGCCATCTTCAAAGACATTTGACGGAACCAATGTTGTACGGTAACCGGACCACGAGAGTGCTACCGTATCGAACGTACGGTTTTTTAACTGCGCTTCATCCAGCAAGGCATCCATTTGTTCGACATACCTGTGATCTTGCAGATCGCTGAACGCATGACTGAATACTTTCTGATCCGAAGCGGAACTTTCAGTTAATCGAACATGGGTAGAATTGATCTCTATATGCAGTCGGTTCATTCAAATGAAACTTTAAACAAATGTAGGCAAAATCATCTTGCGCATTATTTCTTGCGAAACGCACTTCACTTTTACAAGGATCCTGCCTTCGGTACCGGCGCCTGCCCTGAGTTGACCGAAGGGACAACCCTGCGCTTCGTGCTTTCGCATCTTCGCTAGGTTTGCAGACTCGTTCTGTGTAAAAGTGGTTTTTTCATGGGGATACAAGCCAATATTTGATTTTTTCTGGAAATGCTTTTGGTGAAAAAGGTGTTAAGTAAATACTTTCACAAGCTAATTGCCATTTTACTCACTACCTTTAACCATGAGTTTACCTGTACCGGGAAAATTAGCTGATCTGATCGTGCAATGCATGGATTTTCCGCCTACGGAACATCAATTCGAGCTTATAAAAGAGCTTTCTGATTTCACTTACCGCACAGAACCTTACCCGCTCTATCTTCTTCGTGGATATGCCGGAACAGGTAAAACATCTGTTTTGGGAGCGTATGTCAAGGCCTTGACGATTTCAAAAATGAAAGTGCGTCTGATGGCTCCGACAGGCAGGGCCGCAAAAGTATTGAGTAAACGTTCTTCTCGCGAGGCATTTACGATCCACAAGGTGATCTATCGAAGGAATTCCTCCGTGGATGAGTCTTCCGGGATGTCACTTGCTCCCAACTTGTTTACAAATACTGTGTTTATTGTGGACGAAGCTTCAATGATCGGTGATTACACGTTGAATGCTTCAGGCGATGTGGGGTCTCGCAATCTCCTCGACGATCTGTTCGAATTCGTCTATGCAGGAAAGAATTGCCGATTGATCCTTCTTGGTGATCAGGGGCAGCTCCCTCCTGTGGGATCGGATTATTCGCCGGCATTGGATCGGAAATACCTTGAAATGCATTATTCGCGGCTTAAAATCATGGATCTGTCGTTGACTCAGGTGCTTCGCCAGGCGAGTGGATCAGGTATCCTGCATAATGCGACCATGATCCGAAACTTGAAGTCGGGAGCAAAGCCGCAATTCGTATTATCAGGGTTTAAGGATTTTATTCGCTTGCCGGGTGATGAATTACAATCAGAACTGGAAACTTGCTATTCGAATTCCGGTTCAGATGAGACCATCTTGCTCACGCGATCAAATAAACGTGCGAATGCCTATAATCTTGCGGTGCGCGGACGAATCTTATATTATGAGGACACCATTTGTTCCGGAGATGTGTTAATGGTCGTTAAGAACAATTATTATTGGTCGGATGATCAGACTCGAATGGGATTCATTGCGAATGGCGAGTTGATGAAAGTGGTTCGTGTGAAAAGGGTAGAGGAGCAATACGGTTTTGAGTTCGCCCGATTGATCGTTCGCTTTCCTGATTATGAAGAAATTCCAGAAATGGAGGTATTAGCATTCACAGAATCCCTTTCAGTGGAGGGTCCATCATTGAGTCGGGAACGCTTGAGGGAACTGTTTTATGCCGTCGAGAAGGATTACATGCATGAAAAGAACAAACGTAAACGCTATCAGCTCATTCTGAAAGACCCCTATTTCAATGCACTTCAGATCAAATATGCGTATGCGGTGACCTGCCACAAAGCGCAAGGCGGTCAATGGGAAAATGTATTTATTGATCCCGGATTTTTGGATGATGACAGTTGGAATGAAGACATGTTCCGTTGGTTATATACAGCCTTGACGCGTGCTTCCGAAAAGGTATACCTCCTTAATTTTCCGGAGAATCTCTTCATAGTGTGATTAAGGCTTTAGCTCACTGATTTTAAAAGAGGTTGCCCCCACACTTACTCGGGTTTTTGCCCATTCTTTATTGAAACGATCGATCACAATTTTTGCTTTTTCTCGTCCAAGGTAGGTGCCTGCAAGTACATTCATCTCCGCCTTGAATTTTGACAGGATGGTAGCTGTTCTCAGTGCACTGAGCATGTCATTCTTGGATAACTTATATTTCGCCATGACCTCAAGCAATTCAGGATTGGTAATGCTCAAATTAGATTTTACAGGATCTGTAAATGAATTGATTTCAACGGTTATCCCACGGCGGATATCGATCATTAATTCCGATTTACGGAGCCGCACAACTGAACTGTCATAAACATTTCCGGGATAACTGTTCAATTCATTCGGCTTGAAGTCTTTAATTGTTCGGTAACCGTTCCATTTCCCTACGCCCTGACCACGCGCGATGAGTTCGAATGCTACCTTTTTGTCTTGTAAGGCTTCGAAGAACTGGAGGAGCGCAATGCTGTCTACGCGTTGAAAAAGCGGTCGACTTAAGTCCCACTTATCTGACAAAAAGACATCATTCAAATTGATCTGCAAACGAGCATCGTAATTGGGTCGGGCATCTGCCATATTGATGTGTAACATCACCTCATCGGCCTGGTCAGAAATAGCTGTTTCGGGAATGGCAATCAGGCGAATTTCGAAATCTTGCGATGTAGCGGTTGCGGGAAATGTAAAATCCTGGGTACGGATATCGAAGGTTGCAGAATCCGAAAAGGTGTACAAACCATCTTCTTCAGAATATGTGGCCCAATTCAAGCCCATGACTTGTTTGTACATGTCCAGTTTTTGCTGGTAACGCGCTCTGAGATCTACTGCTTCCAGCTTTTGTTGTTCGAGTTCAGCAATTTTCTTTTTGTAGGCATTGTATAACCCGTACAGTTCAACAATACTATTCTGCGTTTTTCCTTTCTCCTTCTTGTTGGCATCCGTATTCGGTTGATAGCCATGATTTTTTGGTTTTGAATCAGGATGGATCCCTGCTTTACGATCTCGTTTCATTTCCTTCCTGACATTTCTAGAAGCACGGTCACCAGTTACGATAGGGGTGTAGCCAAGATCAGAAAATTCCTTTTCTTTATGATTGATCTTCATTTCGGTCTCGTTCTTCTTCTTTGTATTGTATTCAATCCAATAATCAAAACCTCGTCGACCATAGATCATTTCATCAAGATCTGCAATGTGATTTCGTTCCAGTTCATTGATGATGGTTTGAAAGGTTGTGCCATCTGAAAAATTGGAGTCAGGTGATAAAAAGCGTGTATCTGCCGAACCGAAAAGATGGTAATTGATGCCATTCCGTTCGATCACAACAGTCGTTTGCTTCTTCGAATTGTAACCCCAGACATCGAAATGAATCATCGTTTCTTTGTTGCCTCCGACAGTTTGCAAGTCATTCCGAGTGACCCGTAATGGTTCGATCTTCTGATTTTTTTTCGATGCATCCTGCATCAATTTAACCTGATAAGGAAAGAGTCCGATCGCTTTTGGTAAACCTTTGTTCCACCGACCTTTTTCGTCCTTTTCACGTTCCTCCAGAAGTCCGGCAGTTGAACTTCCGTCACCCGCGGCAACCAAGATGTTTTTGAATACATCGGCTTCTCCCCCCAGCGAACGGAAAACCTCGAGGGTTCTTCGCCGCACATACTCGTTGACGGCATAGTTCATAGCTTCGATCGTTACAAGACGGTCATTATCTTCCAGAAAACGCAATCCGTCAAGAAAGACGATCTTGTCGTCAAGTGATAACCCCGGATTTAAGATACTATTGAGCTTAGGATGCGGAATGTAAACGCCATTTTTCTCTTTCAGTGCGTTAGTAGGAAGATACGCCATGACAAGGGTATCGAAAAGGGCATTTTCTGTTTCGTAGGGGATGAGGTCTTTATCGGATCCACGTTTGGCAAGTAGGAGTTTATTCAATTCCCAAATAGCGATTTTGTTGGCTGCTTCTGCGAGCAATCCTTTGGATGATTTGGCAATTTCTTCGCGACGTATGAGGAGTAATTCGGGTTGATTGATGATCAACGTTTCCAGTGAATCGTAGTTAGGTTGCTTGTTACCAAGGTTTACCTGCGGACCTTTGTAATCGAAATAGCGTCCAAGTTCAAGATCAAGAATCGGGCTTTTCTTTACAATGTGATAAAGATAAGCGCGCTCTTCAGCGGTCAGACCATCGTTTACTTGCGAAAATGCATTTGAAATCAAACAGATGATCAGAAGAGAGAGTACATATTTTGTCATAGCGGACTTTGCCAATTAACGATGTTCTATTCAAAAGTAACATCTCTGTTGGACGACAAAACTGCCGGAAAAAAAAACCGCTCACAAGGAGCGGTTCATAAATCATTTACTCGATGATCAATTTCTCTGAATATTCAGAGTGATCAAGTTTAATCAGATAGGTGCCAGATGGAAGGTCTGAACTACTTACAGAATGACCTTCGGAAACATCCTTCACAGTTTTAATGATTCTTCCGGACAGATCGGTAATCGTTAGAAAATGAGTTTGATTTCCTATTCCTGCCAGCGTGAACGCTTCTGATACTGGATTTGGAACGATAGTGAAGTTTTCTTTTTCGATCTGTTGAATACCCGTTGTTGATGTTGGTTGTATAGACGACAAAACGGCCTTTTGTGCGGCAAGTTGCATGGCTGTACCTGCCTGCTTTATGGAGACATTAGAATAAGTAAAAAGAGGGAGAACATCATTTGTGAGGTCATAGTATTCGTATTGTGTCCGCACAAAAATCACATCTAAAGGGACAACAAATGAAACTTGTGTGAATACAGTATCAACGATCTTGTACCGGATTACATTCGGATACGCGTTTCCGGAAGGTAACAAAAGTGTTCCCTGCCCATCAATACTTGCGTAAGAGGTGCCGGTGCAGGTTGGATTTTGGTTTACACCATTAAAAGTGAAGGCCAGAGAACCAGAAAATGCATCTGTAAGACTATTGCCATTGGCGAAAGGATAAGATACTGTTTTCTGTTCGTCAGTATCGAAGGTAGCTACAACAGTACCAAAGGATGGTTCGTTGAAAACAAATCCTTGAGAAATACGCTCGTTCGGTGTGGAATTGTAGAAATTAGTCAATGCTCCCTGAATACTGAAGCCTTTAGTTGATGTTGGATAAGCAGTGCTGTATGAACTGGTGGCCGGGTCAATGATCTCAATCGTTTTTGTACTGTTAGTGCCAACAATTTGGGAAAAATCCCATGTTGCTCCATTTCCTGTAACACCCTCCAAGGCATTTGTGGCGGTATCACACTCATACATGTTTTTTGTGTTGCCGATCGATGGTTCATTGGCTTGTTCCATCGTAACGGTTTGAGTAAAGGCACTGCGTGTGATCAAGGTCGCAAGTAAAAAAGAATGTTTCATTTTAGCATTTATAGTTTAGTATTCAGTAATTTAACGTGTGTGCACATCGGATGGTTGGATTGTCAACAAAATCACCTTACATCAAGATAGAGTCGTTGGCATTATACTTATTTTTACCATCCACTGTTTAATCATTAAAGATAGTACATCTCATGAACTACAAAAGCCTTTTTAGGAAGAAAAGTATTCACGACATTCATCAGCAACTCCAACAACAGGGTGAATCGGATCTGCATGGCTCACTTGGAAAGCACCTGGGGGTGAAGGATCTTGCGGCATTCGGGATTGCTGCGATCATTGGTGCGGGAATCTTCAGTACAATCGGAAAAGCCAGTTTTGATGGTGGTCCCGCCGTGATCTTTCTTTTCATCTTTACAGCTATAGCCTGTGGTTTTGCCGCATTCGCTTATGCGGAATTTGCTTCGATGGTGCCCGTTTCCGGAAGCGCGTATACCTATTCTTATGTCGCCTTCGGTGAGATCATTGCCTGGATCATCGGTTGGGCCTTGATCATGGAATATGCGATCGGAAACATTACAGTGGCTATCTCCTGGAGTGATTATTTTACGGGACTATTAGAACATGGACTTCATCTGAAGGTGCCGCAATGGATTCAGATGGACTATTTTTCGGCCTATAACGGGTACAACGAAGTGTTGAATTTACTTGAAAGCGGTAAAACACTTGGTCAACTGGACGCCAATTTACAGGCTGCTTACACGGCTTGGACAACTGCTCCAACGATTGGTTCATTTCATTTGGTGGCGGATCTGCCTGCTTTGATGATCATCATTCTGATAACGGCATTGGTTTATAAGGGAATGAAAGAATCGCGCAACGCAAGTAACTTGATGGTGGTGGTTAAACTGGCGATCATTTTACTGGTTATCGCGGTTGGTGTCTTTTATGTGGATACCGAAAACTGGAATCCCTTCGCTCCGAATGGCATTTCCGGAATTTTGAAAGGTGTTTCAGCCGTATTCTTTGCGTATATTGGTTTTGATGCCATTTCCACGACTGCGGAAGAATGCAAGGATCCGCAACGAGACCTGCCAAGAGGTATGATGTGGGCGATCATTATCTGTACGATCCTTTATATCATCATAGCACTGGTACTCACAGGAATGGTGCATTACTCCGAACTTAACGTCGGCGATCCATTGGCATATGTCTTCGAAAAACTGGATCTGAAATGGATGTCGGGCGTGATCGCTGTGAGTGCAGTAGTGGCCATGGCGAGTGTCCTTTTGGTTTTTCAGATGGGGCAACCACGTATCTGGATGAGTATGAGTCGTGATGGACTCCTTCCAAAACGTTTTGCAAAGATTCATCCGAAATTCAAGACGCCTTCTTTTTCAACGATCGTGGTTGGTTTTGTGGTGGCCGTACCTGCATTGTTCATGAACTTAACGATGGTAACGGATCTGTGCAGTATCGGGACACTCTTTGCTTTCGTTGTCGTGTGTGGAGGAGTACTCATCCTACAGAACAAAACAGATATTCCGAGGGGCAAATTCAAAACCCCTTACATCAACGGGAAATGGATCATGCCTGTTTTGGTGGGCCTTACCATTGTTCTTTCCTTCACGGTGAATAAACAAGGAACGATGCATTTTCTCACCAATGAAAAGGAACTGATCGCACCTGCAGATGTGCTAACTTCTCTACCAAGCGCAAAAGTCAAAGAGCTGAAAGCTTCCGTGCTAAAGTCAGATGCAACAGGGTTGGCAAAAGCAGGTGGAGATTTAGAAGTGTATTTATCTGATCTGGACGAAGCGCGGTATGTGCAACATTTGAAGGATGCGCACCTCAAGGAGAAGCAGATGTATGAATCCGGATTTAATTTGTTCAAGCACAAGATTCCGACGTATATCTTCTTCCTTGTGACCTTGCTATTAACCTATTTTTCAATCGTTCACAACTTGTCGCTTATTCCCATGCTAGGACTTATCAGTTGCCTGTACATGATGAGTGAATTGAGCTTGTCCAACTGGATCGGTTTCGGTGTATGGTTGCTCATTGGCTTGATCATTTATCTGGGCTACAGCCGAAAGAATAGTCGATTGAATGTGGTTAATTAGAGCCTTTTTTTGGAATGGAGCTATGCGCCACAAAACTTCTCTAAGCATACCTGAAACTGTTGAATAAGCGCAAGTTTGTGGCGGGTATAAACTAGTTAGGTGCAAGCGTAGGACGACCGACAAAGCAGACACAAACCGACAAGAAACAGGAATTAAAAACGTAAATTTACGACCTTAACGAACAGAAAAATAATTGATGGCAAAACAAACAGCAAATAAAAATTTAAGGTCAGCCAAGACAGACAAGAAAGACGAGTTTTACACTCAGCTTTCCGACATTGAAAAAGAGCTGAAACATTATAAAAACCATTTCAAAGACAAAGTTGTATTATGCAACTGTGACGACCCAAGAGTTAGTAACTTCTTTCACTTCTTTTCATACAACTTTGAAAAGTTTGGACTTAAAAAACTTATCGCAACTTGTTACAAAAGCCAAGACAGCGACTTGTTTAGTCAGAATAATTCTGAAAGAGCAATTTATTTAGAATATACAGGCGACAAAAATGGAAACAATGTTCCCGATGTAAGCGAAATTGGAATTAAACACTTACAAGGCGATGGAGATTTTAGAAGCAAAGAATGTATTGAACTTTTAAAACAAGCCGACATTGTTGTTACA